>Ga0308169_10000775_pt1 | contig 42022 bp, 29 predicted proteins | sample PhyBR1_2_FD_202139 | JGI IMG/M metagenome (GOLD analysis project Ga0308169, IMG submission 202139) | Phyllosphere microbial communities from UC Gill Tract Community Farm, Albany, California, United States - DLSLSB.R1 | ecosystem: Host-associated > Plants > Phyllosphere > Unclassified | place...
GGCGCGACCACCAGCGACAGCACCCCGACCATCAATGGCAGCGGCATGCAGCCCGGCTCCACCGTCACCGTCTCCGACGGCGACACCGAGCTCGGCACCGCCACCGTGGGCGAGGACGGCAGCTGGACCTTTACGCCGGAAAATCCGCTGGCTGACGGCGAGCACGCGCTCGTGGTTGACGGCACCGGTGCGGACGGCAACGCGGTCAGTGACACCGTTAACGTAAACGTCGACACCAGCGCCACCGCGCCGGGCCTCACCGACGACGCGGGCAACCCGATCGCCGACGGCAGCAGCACCAGCGACAGTACGCCAACAATTGGCGGCGGCGGCATGCAGCCCGGCTCCACCGTCACCGTCTCCGACGGCGACACCGAGCTCGGCACCGCCACCGTGGGCGAGGACGGCAGCTGGATCTTCACGCCGGAAAATCCGCTGGATGACGGCGAGCACGCCCTGGCCATCGACGGCACCGATGCCAGCGGCAACGCCAGCAGCAGCACCGTCGACGTGAAAGTCGACACCAGCGCCACCACACCCGGCCTGACCGACGACGCCGGTAACCCGGTCGCCGACGGCAGCAGCACCAGCGACAGCACCCCGACCATCGGCGGCGGCGGCATGCAGCCCGGCTCCACAGTGGTGATCACCGACGGCGACACCGAGCTCGGCACCGCCACCGTGGGCGAGGACGGCAGCTGGACCTTCACGCCGGAAACCCCGCTGACCGACGGCGAGCACGCGCTCGTGGTTGACGGCACCGATGCGAATGGCAACGCCAGCAGCAGCACCGTCGACGTCACCGTTGACACCAGCGCCACCGCGCCGGGCCTGACCGACGACGCCGGTAACCCAATCGCCGACGGCGAGACCACCAGCGACAGCACACCAACGATTAATGGCGACGGCATGCAGCCCGGCTCCACCGTCACCGTCTCCGACGGCGACACCGAGCTCGGCACCGCCACCGTGGGCGAGGACGGCAGCTGGACCTTTACCCCTGACGCCCCGCTGGCCGACGGCGAGCACGCCCTGGTCATCGACGGCACCGATGCCAGCGGCAACGCGGTCAGTGACACCGTGAACGTGAACGTCGACACCAGCGCCACCGCGCCGGGCCTGACCGACGACGCCGGCAATCCGGTCGCCGACGGCACCACCACCAGCGACAGCACGCCGACGATTAATGGCGATGGCATGCAGCCCGGCTCCACCGTGGTGATCACCGACGGCGACACCGAACTCGGCACCGCCACCGTGGGCGAGGACGGCAGCTGGACCTTCACCCCCGAGGCACCGCTGGCCGACGGCGAGCACGCGCTCGTGGTTGACGGCACCGATGCGAATGGCAACGCCAGCAGCAGCACCGTCGACGTGAACGTCGACACCAGCGCCACCGCGCCGGGCCTGACCGACGACGCCGGTAACCCAATCGCCGACGGCGAGACCACCAGCGACAGCACACCAACGATTAATGGCGACGGCATGCAGCCCGGCTCCACCGTCACCGTCTCCGACGGCGACACCGAGCTCGGCACCGCCACCGTGGGCGAGGACGGCAGCTGGACCTTCACCCCTGACGCCCCGCTGGACGACGGCGATCACGCCCTGGTCATCGACGGCACAGACGCAGACGGCAACGCGGTCAGTGACACCGTGAACGTGAACGTCGACACCAGCGCCACCGCGCCCGGCCTGACCGACGACGCCGGTAATGCAATCGCCGACGGCGCGACCACCAGCGACAGCACCCCGACAATCAATGGCAGCGGCATGCAGCCCGGCTCCACCGTGACCGTCTCCGACGGCGACGCCGAGCTCGGCACCGCCACCGTGGGCGAGGACGGCAGCTGGACCTTCACGCCGGAAACCCCGCTGGACGACGGCGAGCACGCCCTGGTCATCGACGGCACCGATGCGAATGGCAACACCAGCAGCAGCACCGTCGACGTCACCGTCGACACCAGCGCCACCGCGCCGGGCCTGACCGACGACGCCGGTAACCCAATCGCCGACGGCGAGACCACCAGCGACAGCACACCAACGATTAATGGCAGCGGCATGCAGCCCGGCTCCACCGTCACCGTCTCCGACGGCGACACCGAGCTCGGCACCGCTACAGTGGGCGAGGACGGCAGCTGGACCTTCACCCCTGACGCCCCGCTGGCCGACGGCGAGCACGCCCTGGTCATCGACGGTACCGATGCCGACGGCAACGCGGTCAGTGACACCGTCAACGTGAACGTCGACACCAGCGCCACCGCGCCGGGCCTGACCGACGACGCCGGTAATGCAATCGCCGACGGCGCGACAACCAGCGACAGCACCCCGACGATCAATGGCAGCGGCATGCAGCCCGGCTCCACCGTCACCGTCTCCGACGGCGACACCGAGCTCGGCACCGCCACCGTGGGCGAGGACGGCAGCTGGACCTTCACGCCGGAAACCCCGCTGGACGACGGCGAGCACGCGCTCGTGGTTGACGGCACCGATGCCAGCGGCAACGCCAGCAGCAGCACCGTCGACGTGAACGTCGACACCAGCGCCACCGCGCCGGGCATCACCGACGACGCCGGTAATGCAATCGCCGACGGCACCACCACCAGCGACAGCACCCCGACCATCAATGGCAGCGGCATGCAGCCCGGCTCCACCGTCACCGTCTCCGACGGCGACACCGAGCTCGGCACCGCCACCGTGGGCGAGGACGGCAGCTGGACCTTCACGCCGGAAACCCCGCTGGACGACGGCGAGCACGCGCTGGTCATCGACGGTACCGATGCCGACGGCAACGCCAGCAGCAGCACCGTCGACGTCACCGTCGACACCAGCGCCACCGTGCCCGGCCTCACCGACGACGCCGGTAATGCAATCGCCGACGGCGCGACCACCAGCGACAGCACCCCGACCATCGGCGGCGGCGGCATGCAGCCCGGCTCCACCGTGACCGTCTCCGACGGCGACACCGAGCTCGGCACCGCCACCGTGGGCGAGGACGGCAGCTGGACCTTCACGCCGGAAACCCCGCTGACCGACGGCGAGCACGCGCTGGTCATCGACGGCACCGACGCCAGCGGCAACGCGGTCAATGACACCATTAATGTCGTGGTGCAAACCGCGCCGTCTATGGAGATCGTTGATGATAACGGTACCGCTATTCTGGATGGCGACACTGTTAGTGACAGCACCCCAACCTTCAACGGTAAAAACTTCGAACCGGGAACCAATATCGTCATCGCTGATGGCGAAACGACGCTGACCACCGTGACAGTTGGTGAAGATGGAAGCTGGACCTTCACGCCGGAAAACCCACTGGCTGAAGGTGCGCACGCTATCAAGGTCACTGTTACTGATTCAGAAGGTGTGAGTAATGACGGCATCTTCAACGTCACAATTGATACCACCGCGCCAGACGGGGTTGATATCACTACGGTGGCGCTGACCGATGAAGATGGCAATGCGATTACCGCCGCGGATGTTACCTCTGAAAACATGCCGACCTTCAGTGGCAAAGATCTCGAAGCAGGAGCCACCGTTGTTATTCGCGACGGTGAAACTGTACTGGGTGAAACGACGGTGAATGAGGATGGCAGCTGGTCGTTTACACCATCAACCGCACTTGACGATGGCGATCATCACTTTACGTTTGAAGTCACCGATGCAGTCGGCAACAGCAGCGGCATGTCTGAGGCACTGGATCTCTCAGTCTCAGCTACCAAAGGCATTAACACCGGTGTCGTAATTACCGATGATGCAGGACGCGTGATTGTTGATGGCGATGCCATAAATGACACCACCCCGACGTTTAGCGGAAAAGATCAGACACCAGGCACCACAGTGACTATCGCCGATGGTGAAACCGTGCTGGGAAGTGTCGTGGTTGCCGAAGATGGAAGCTGGAGCTTTACGCCTGAAGCAGCCCTGGCTGAAGGTGACCATGCGTTAATCGTGACTGTAACGGATGCGGAAGGCAACACCAGCAGCGACACCGTTAACGTCGTGGTCGACACCGTTGCGCCAGAGGTCATTGATGTGGCCGCGATGGTGGTCTCAGATGATGCAGGCAATGCGTTAGTCGCTGGCAGCGCTATCGGTGATACCACACCGACCTTTAGCGCCTCAGGCCAGGAAGCGGGCACCACTATTATCGTTCGCGATAATGGTACGGTACTGGGTGAAGCTCAGGTTGCCGACGATGGCAGCTGGTCTTTCACGCCGTCTGAAGCGCTGACTGATGGTGATCATAGCTTTACGTTTGAGACAGTCGACGCGGCAGGTAACAGCAGCGGTGAATCTGACGCTGTCAGTTATGTCGTGGACTCTGTTGCACCTGAAGGTGTGGACATTGCTGCGGTGGTGATCACCGATGAAGTGGGCGCGGCTATTAATACAGCCGAAACCCAGAGCGACAGTAAACTCACCTTCAGCGGCAGCGATCTTGAGCCTGGTGCCACCGTTACGATCTATGACAAAGGTCAGATCGTCGGCGAAACTACCGTTGCTGATGATGGCAGCTGGAAATTTACCGCTGAAGACGGTTTGTATGACGGCACGCATGAAGTGACCTTTACCGTGACAGATGCGGCAGGTAACAGCAGCGCGCCTTCTGACGCTCTGGATCTGAATGTGCAGGCGATTGTGCTGACCGCCTCCGATAATGTCAGCTCAGGTGCAGCGGTCGGCTTTACCTATCCGGTTGATGTGAGTCAGGATCTGGGGACAGTACTGGAAGACAGCGGATTAGTGTCGTTTAACAATAAGATTGTCAGTGATCCGATTGTGGTCGCCGATGGCACCATTATCGATCTTGATGTTACAGCGACCTCTTCCGCTTTCCTTAATGTCGCCAGTTCCTCAACGCTGGTGTTGCAGAAGTATGATTCGTCCACCAGCACCTGGGTCACCGTTTCCGAAGAGAATAGCGGAAACCTGTTTGGACTGTTTGGACTGGGCGCATCAACTTCCACCATCACGCTCACCGGTCTGACTGCTGGCCAGTATCAGCTGGTTTATACCACCGGCGGTATTAACGTCGGTGCGAGCTTTAATCTGAACGCCTCTAAAACCGTCTATACGCTGGCGGAACAGGGCACGCCGACCGACTACACCACGGCAACCGGCAATGTGATCACGGATGTCGATACCGTCTATGGTGCAGATGGTATTCCGCACAGCGCCTATACCTCAGTGAGTGCGGCGAGCGTGACCAGCAGTGATGGCACCGTGACATCTGTCACGCTGGATGCCACCACCAAAACCGCCACGCTGGTGGGTCAGTATGGCACGCTGGTCATCAACGCCGATGGCAGCTATGTCTATACCCCGATCTCGTCCATGGACAGCATCGGTAAGGTAGATTCCTTTACCTATACCATTACCGACTCTGCCACCGGCCAGAGTTCATCCGCCCAGATGCACGTGCAGATTGGTACCACCAATGCGGCTCTGGATCTGAGCTGGGATCCAACCGATCCCACGGCGGCAGCGATCACCGACATTGCTTCCAGTAACGAGGCAAATGCCAGCGTTACGGTGATTTACAACAAAACCAGTGACACGATGCCCGAAGCCCTGCTGACAGCACAGAGTGCAGCCATTTACACCGACTCATTCACGCTGAATTCTGCAGATGACATTGTGACCGGCGAGTTTAAGCTCTCAACGCAATATGATTTCTGGGGCAATAACTTCTCGCAGGATATGACTCTCGTCTACGAAGTCCAGAAACTGGGAGAAGACGGAAGCTGGTCAACGGTAACCACCAACGAGTTAGTGGTGAAAGCGGGCAACCATAGTGACGAAGTGCTGCTTCTCACCGACATGTCCTCTCTGGTTTCTGAAGCAGGAACCTATCGGATTGCTGTCTCCAAAACGGGGGCAACCAACACGATCAGAGTGAACATGAACGTGGATGTTTTAAGCACTACGGACTACGTCATCACCGCGAATGAACTCGCCACTGGCAACGTGCTGACCGATGAAGGCACAGACGGTGCGGTTGATAAGCTGAGTTCTATCTACACCCGCATCTATGCCAAAGCCGGTGACAGCACCAGCGATGTGACGATCGATGACAGCTATACCTGGGTCACCGAAAGTGGCGTCTCCATTGCGGGTCAGTATGGCACCCTGGTGATCTATAACAACGGGGCTTATACCTACACCCCTGCCACCACCACACTGCCAGCCGGCTCTGAAGACGTGTTCACCTATGCGCTGAAAGGTGCCAATGGTGAGGTCGTTACTGCCACCGTCACGATCCATCTGGGCGTTGAGGTTAACGGCAGCAACGGCGGTGCGCTGGTGTTCCACGGCACTGAGGCAGACGATGTGTTTGATGTGTATGACACTAACTTCGCCTCGGTAGATGGTGCGGCTGGCGACGACACGCTGGCGTGGCATGGCAATGGCCAGCTGGTCTTAAGCGACGTCGCAGCGAAAGTCAGCAATATCGAATCGATCATGCTGACCTCAACCACCAGCAGCGACAACCTGGTGCTGGATGCGCAGAGCGTAGAAGATGTCACCAGCGAAAGTAATGCGCTGTATATCAAAGGCATCGCTGGCGACAGCGTGACGCTGCAAGGCACCTGGGTCGACAGTGGCACGGTAATCGTCGACAGCATCACCTACACGCACTACACCAGCACGACGGCTGCCGGAACAGTGGTCGATATCTACGTGCAGCAGGGGGTTAATCTCTCTTCAACCACCTATACGGATAGCCAGAATGGAACGGAATATACCGTTACCGCTGCGCAGGATGTAACAGGTACGGCTAGCGACGATATCTTTAACGTGAGCGATAGCAGCTTCACCCATATTGATGGGGGTGAAGGTCTGGATACGCTGGTGTGGAGCGGCACAGGCACACTGACGCTCAGCGATCTGCAGTCGAAAATCAGCAATATCGAAGAGATTGAGCTGGTTAATGACAGCGCGGTTAATAATCTGGTTGTCACCACGCAAAACATAGCGGATATCACTGATGCTGATAACACGCTGTTTGTTAAAGGTGCCATCACAGACACACTGACCCTCTCCGGTCGCTGGACGCTCTCTGGCAGTGAAGTGGTCAACAATGTGGATTACGTTCATTACGTCGGCACCACCGCCGATGGTCAGACCGTGAACCTCTATGTTGATCGTGACATGAAACTGAGCAGCACCGAAACCGCGCCTGAAAACAATGCGGCCGATGTCACGGGCGACGTTGCTCTGCTCAGCGACAGCGTGGCGCAGACCACCACGATGAACACTGCGACCAGCAGCTTCACCAGTGAGAGCTTCACGGTTAACAGCATCAGCGATCTGCAGGAGATTAACGTCAGCGTGACCGGGGCGTCGATCAATGCCAGCAATACCGTTTCGGTGAACTGGTCGTTGCAGGTTTATAACGAGCAGACGCTGCGCTGGGACAACGTGACCAGCGGCACTCAGGCGATCACCAGCGGTAGTCCGCTGAATGTTTCGCTGGAAGGCCAGAGTGCGGGAACCTATCGCATCGTGGTCGACAGCACGCAGTCCGGACATCCTGGCTTCCTGTGGTCAACCAACTACGACGCGCTCACCGTGAAAGTGGCAGTGAATATCGTCAGCACCACCGACTATAAGGTCAGCACCAGCTCCAGCGTCAATGGCTCGGTCTTTACCAGCGACAGCGCCAGTGACAGTTCACTGCTGGTGAAATCGATAACCGCGGGTATTGTGACCGGTGCCGCAAGCTACACGCTGGTGGCCGCAGCGGGCACCACCATTGCGGGGACCTACGGCACGCTGACGATTCATACCGATGGGAGTTATACCTACACGCTGAACAGTGACTCGGTGATCAAACTGACCGGCAGTGAAGATTCATTCACCTACATTCTGGCGGACGGCACCACCAAAAATCTGGTGATGACGCTGGGTGTTTCCGTGGATGGATCGGAAGGTGGTGCGCTGATCTTTGCCGGTACCGTTGGCGATGACAGCTTCACCGTTCACGACACCCAGTTCACCTCGGTGGATGGTAAATCGGGTCAGGATACGCTGGTCTGGAATGGTGCAAGCGAACTGAACCTCAGTGAGATCGCGGGCAAAGTGAACAATATCGAAATCATCGATTTGCAGGACAACGCCCAGGCAACGGCGCTGCTGATTGGTGCCGATGATATTGAGAAAATCACTGATGCCAGCAATGTGCTGTATGTCAGGGGTGGCAGCAATGACTCCCTTTCACTGCAGGGCGTGTGGACCGTTAACGGCGTGGAAACGCTGAATAACATTACCTACACCCTCTACACCAGCACGGCACTGGATGGCTCGGCAGTCAAACTCTATGTTCAGCAGGGCCTGCACTTCAACGAAGTGACCGAGCACCTTGCTGGTTCCATAGCGGATGTCTCAGCCGATCTGACCGTGGTATCGGTGAGCCTGAATGGTGAAACCACCGCGATTACCGACGACAGTGCCGTCAGCGTTAAAGGCGCCTATGGCACGCTGGTTATCGATGAGGCGGGTCACTACAGCTACGAGGTGGATGATGCGTTTGCGCACAGCGGTAACACTGACACCTTCACCTATGCCCTGTCAGACGGCAGCAATGCTTCTCTGAGCTTTAACCTGGGGGTTGATGTTGATGGCAGCGCGGGTGGCGAAATTACCTTCACCGGCACCAGCGGTGCGGATGTTTTCGAAGTCTATGACACCGATTTCATCTCAATCAACGGCGCTGATGGTAACGATACGCTGGCCTGGCATGGCACAGGTACGCTGAACCTCAGTGATATCTCGGCCAGGGTCAATAATATTGAAACCATCGACCTGATGACGGACGCCGGAAAAGACAATCTGGTGGTCAGTGCAGAAAGTCTGCTGAAGGTAACGGATAACGATAATACGTTATTTGTCAGAGGGGAAAATGGCGACACGGTGACGCTCAATGGTAACTGGGAGCAGGCGGAAGGATTAGTGGCAAATGGGGTTAACTATAACCATTACACCAGTTCTGCAGCCGATGGCTCCGTGGTACAGTTATATATTGAAGACGATGTAACCATCGGATAATTAAAATCCGCATTAAAAGCAGGCTGGGTTATTTATACCAGCCTGCTCTTTCCCCGCGCGCTAAGCCGACTTTTATGACTGAGGTATATTTAACTTTTAAAATATCATGAAAAAAATAATTATCATTTTGCACTGTATTTTTATTACCCACTCTTCTTTTGCTGCAGATAAAAAACTATTTACTGCAAGTGAGCCTTCAATAAATGAAGCCCCGTCCGGCTTTTGGGGCGTATTTTCTAAAACGCCCGATCCCGGAACCTTACCTGCGGGCGGTTCTGCGCTGGCAGATAAATTACAAATTAATCCGGCAGAAATTGATATGCAGCCTGCAGAATCAAACGGGGCTGACAGCTTTCCGGCTGACTGGCAGGCGGCCATTCAACTGGCGGTTAATCATCACCCCTCCATCAGCAGCAGCATTGCGACGCTGGAGTCATCAGGATTCACCATTGATGCCGCGAAAGCGGGCTATCTGCCCGCCATAAAAGCGGGCATCACCACGGGTCGACAGCAGGATGAAGGCAGCGGCCATATCGCGACCGTCGGCCTTTCTCAGATGCTCTACGACTTTGGTAAAACCGGCAGCGCGGTCGATCAGGCCAGCGCGAAATATCTGCGCCAGCAGGCCACGGTCCTGATGCAGATCGACACCATTATTGAGCAGACCGCACTGGCACTGAATGAGGTTTATCGATCAACGCAGCTGCTTGATAATGCAAAAAAAGAGGTAAAAGCACTGCGTGACATCCTGGCACTGACGCAAATGCGCGCCGAGGCCGGGGCCAGCACCCGTGTGGATCCGGTTCAGGCCCAGGCACGCGTTGAAGCCGCCCAGGCGTCACAGCTGGATCTGGAAATCAAACTGGAGCAGCAGAAATACCATCTGCAATCGCTACTCGGCCAGCCGGTCGCAGAGAAGAAAATATCCGCGCCGGTCTCCCTGTTGCCCCTGATTGAGCGCCAGAGCGCCAGGATCGATTTAAACCGTAACCCGACCATTTTAGTGGCCCAGGCAGATGCTGCCGTCGCCCTGGCAGAGTTACGTAATTACAAAGCGCAGCGCTACCCCACTTTATCGCTTGAAGCCAACACCAATAAATATATCGGCGACATTGCGGATTATCAGCGCCATAGCCAGTACCAGAACGTTTATCTTTCGGTGAACAGCACCCTTTATCAGGGCGGCGCATTAGTGGCGCAGGAAAGCGCCAGTGCCAGAGCGCTGGAAGCAGCCAGGACCACTATTGCCAGTAAGAAACTGGAGATTAGCGATCAGCAGCGAAATTATTTCCAGAGCGTTAAAGGATTGCAAAAAAATATCACTTTGCTGAGCAGCCGGATGAAAACCATTATGGAAACGCGCGCTCTGTACCGGGAACAATATTTATCTTTAGGTAATCGAAATGTTCTCGACTTACTCAATGCCGAACAGGAAATAAGTCGCGCCCGGCAGGATTTAATTAACGCCCGCTGCGACCTTTGGGCCTCCTCCGTTAATTATCTGGTGGTGACCGGAATGGCCCGCGACGCGTTTGATTTAAATAATAAAGTGATCCAGGGACTGCGCATTGCGCCGTAATTCTGTCAGCAACGAAGAGAAGACGATAATGAACACGATATCTGACAGGGAGAGTGCTTCAGCCCAGCCTGAGGCAAAAAAGGCTTATACCCCCTGGCTTGAAGCGCTGCTGCTGGTGGCTAAACATTACCGGCTTGATGGTTCACCTGAACGGGTGAAAGGGGAAGCGGAATGGCATATGCAGCATCTTTCACAGGATGCGCTGATTGAAAATATGGCCCGCCAGCTCGGCCTGCTGGTCATTTTTGATGAATTTCATCCGGATCAGCTCGATCCCTGGCGGATGCCGCTGATCGTCGATTTTGGTCCCCGCGGCGTCGGCGTCATCACCACGGCAGGCGAAGAAGACAAAGTCAGCGTGATGCTGAGCGGCGAAAAACAGCTGCAGACCACGCTGAGTCTTGAAGAGCTGTCGCAGCATGCGCAGCGCGTACTGCTGGCGAAGCCGGAGTCCTCGGTGCCGGATGCGCGGGTAGATGACTATATCAAGCCGCATCGTGCTGACTGGCTGTGGCAGACCATTCTTCGGGAGTGGCCAGCCTATGTAAATGTGATGTTTGCGTCGCTGATCTCCAACGTGCTGGGTCTCTCCGCGATGCTGTTCACCATGCAGGTGTATGATCGGGTGATCCCTTCCCAGTCCGTTCCCTCACTCTGGGTGCTGTTCGGTGGCGTAATGATCGCCCTGACCTGCGTTTTTGTGATGCGCATTATCCGCACGCATATCTCTGATATGGCAGGTAAAAGTGCGGATCTGCGCATCTCGGACCGCGTCTTTGGTCACGCGTTGCGTATCCGTAACGATCAGCGGCCCAAATCCACCGGCTCTTTTATTGCTCAGATCCGCGAGCTGGAACAGATCCGTGAACTGATTACCTCGACCACCATTTCTGCGATTGCCGATCTGCCTTTTTTAATCATCTTTCTCTTTATCCTCTGGTTACTGGGTGGATGGCTGGTGCTGGTTCCGCTGGCGGCGATTCCGCTGATTGTTATTCCGGGCCTGCTGGCACAGGGTTCGCTGGCGAAGCTCTCCAAAGCGACCATGCGCGAGTCCGCGGTTCGCAGCGCCATGCTGGTTGAGACCGTACAGGGCATGGATGACATCAAGCTGCTGCGCGCAGAGCCCTACTTTCAGAACCAGTGGAATCACCTCAACGAGGTAATCAGTAAATCTTCGCAGAAGCAGCGTTTTATCAGCGGATTGCTGATGAGCTGGACCAGCGAAGTTCAGACTATTGCTTACGTGGGCGTGGTGCTGGTGGGTGCCTTCTTTGCCATGAGTGGCGATCTCTCTACCGGCGTGTTAATCGGCTGCTCGATGCTGGCGTCACGCATGATGGCGCCGCTGGGACAACTGGCGATGATATTTGGCCGCTGGCAGCAGGCCAAAGTGGCGCGTGAAGGACTGGAGAACCTGCTTAACAGTGAGGTCGATCAGCCAGAGCGCAGCATCCGGGTTCATCGTCCGCGCATTAACGGCGAATATGCCCTCTCCGACGTCATCTATCGCTACGACCCGAACGCCCCTGACCCGGTGCTGACGGTGAAAAAGCTGACGATTAAAGCCGGTGAGAAAGTGGCGCTGCTGGGGCGTAATGGTTCCGGTAAATCGACGCTGCTGCAACTGATGGCGGGCCTGTTGCAACCGGGCGAAGGCGCACTGCTACTGGATGGTGTGCGTCTTTCCTCTATCGATCCGCTGGATGTGCGGCGTGATGTGGGGCTGCTTACCCAGACCTCTTCCCTTTTTTACGGCACGATCCGTGAGAACTTACGCCTGGGCATGCCGCTGGCGACCGAAGAGGAGATGCTTCAGGCCCTGGAGATCAGCGGCGCACTCGACTTTATTCAGCGCTTGCCGGAGGGCATGGATTACCTGTTGCAGGAGGGCGGCAAAGGATTGTCTGGCGGTCAGCGTCAGCAGCTGTTGCTGGCACGCACCCTGCTCCGCCAGCCCAGCGTACTGCTGCTGGATGAGCCTACCGCCTGGCTGGATGATAGCGCGGAAAAACATCTGATTGAGCGGCTGATGACGTGGATGGGCAACCGGACGCTGATTATCGCCACTCATCGTCCGGCGGTACTGCAGCTGGTTGATCGCATCATGCTGATCGACAAAGGCAGGATTGCGCGGGATGGAACGAAAGCCGAGATGCTTATCACCAGGCCCGAGGCCAGCGCAGCGCCGCATCAGGGCAAAGTGAACGTTAAACCGCAGGGAGCACAGGTATGAGTTTCTCCTTATTCCGTAAAAAGAAGTATCAGCGTTCCCGTAAGCGGGTCTCCTCTGGCGGTCTGATCATCCTGTCGGTGCTGATCATGCTGGTGCTGTTCTTTATCTGGGCCTCGAACTTCGAACTGGATGAAGTCACCGTCGGTGTCGGCAAAGTAGTGCCAAGCTCACACGAGCAGATTATTCAGTCGCTGGAGGGCGGGATCCTGAAAGAGCTGAAGGTTCACGAAGGCGATGTGGTTGAGGCGGGTCAGGTGCTGGCCCTGCTGGATCCGACCCAGATTGACTCCGGCGTACAGGAGAGCACCTCACGGTTACGTGCCGCGCTGGCGACGGCGGCCCGCTTACAGGCTGAGACCGCTGGTACACCTCTGATCTTTCCGCCAGAGGTATTAGCCGATCCGCCACTGGTGGCTGCTGAAACCGCGCTTTATCAGTCGCGCCGTGAAAACTACAGCAAGACCATCAGCGGCCTGACCGAAGCGCTGGAGCTGATCAACCGCGAGTTGCGGCTGACCTCTTCGCTGGTGGCTAAAGGCGCGGCCAGTAATGTGGAAGTGCTGCGGCTGAAACGCCAGGCGAACGATCTGCAAAACAAGCTCAACGACGCTGAGAATCACTATATCGTTCAGGCACGTGAAGAGCTGGCGAAAGCCAATGCCGAAGCGGCGTCTCAGCGCTCCATTATTATCGGACGCGCTGACTCGCTGAAGCGCACGGTGATTGTTACGCCGGTCAGAGGCATTGTTAAAGATATCGAGGTCAATACGGTTGGCGGCGTTATCCCACAGCGCGGCAATCTGATGGAGATTGTGCCGCTGGATGAGCAGTTGATGATTGAGGCGCAGATTGCTCCGCGCGATGTCGCCTTTATCACGCCCGGCCAGCGTGCCGTGGTGAAGCTCACGGCCTATGACTACAACATCTATGGTGGTCTGGAAGGTAAAGTGGCCTCTATCTCACCTGACACCATCCAGGATGAAGTCCATCGCGATCAGTACTATTACCGCGTCTACATCCGCACCGATAAGGATTATCTGGTCAATAAAAAGGGCAAAAAATTTCCGGTTTATCCCGGCATGATCGCGATGGGCGAGATTCACACCGGCAGTAAAACCATCATGGAGTATCTGATGAAACCGCTGAACCGCGCGAAGGAAGCGCTGCGCGAAAGGTAAGTGTGTTTAGCATGGGTGGCTGCCGATATGGATTGGGCAGCCACTTCCACTTTTAGTGACGAAGCGCATTAATCAGTAATGGCGACCTGGCCACCTTTCCCTCTGATCCCCTCTCCTCTGGCGCTTTTCTCTGTTTCATCTTTTCAGACATTATTTCAGCAAACTGCGGCTGGGTGGTCAGCCTGACCACTTAGTTGTGGCCATGTTTTAATATTTACATGGCATAGTGCCTTTGCTTAGATGATAACTGACAAGGCGAATAACAGATTAAGCGGAACCTGATGATGATGAAGGCGCTGACTGAACGGCAACTGACGATTATGCGACAGCTTATTTCTCATAACAGTTATGTGAGCCTGCACGCTATTTCAGAAAAAACAGCAATCACCACCCGAACCTTGCGCCGCGACATCGCCGATATTAACGAAAAACTTTCTGACCAGGGAATCAATCTCAGCGGAAAAAGTGGGAGAGGGATCACAATTAAATTCGCTGACGCGCAGTCCGAAATAGCCGCGCGCCGGATTTTCTCAACCGAGGTGGATGATTTCAGCAGCAACTTCAGGATGCTGAAAATAGCGTCTGATTTATTAATGCTGTCACCAAAAAGTTCCTCCATCAGCGAACTGGCGGATAAATATTTTATCAGCCGCGCTTCGATAGTGAATGATTTGAAAACATTAGAAGCATGGTTACATCAGTTTGATTTAACCTTATTAAAAAGTCGTGTCGGAACCAGCATAAAAGGCAGTGACCATAATATTCGCATGGCGATGAAAGCGCTGGTGTTAAAATCGATTTATAACCGTCAGGACATGATGGAAAGCCGTCTGGATGAAAGCACGCTGCAGGAGCTTTCAGAGAAGTTTGGTCAGCAGGCTGTCCATTTTACCCTGCAATTAATTAATTTTATTGAACAGCAGCTGCAATATACGATAAGCGATCCTTACTACATCAATTTATTTACGCATATTCTGGTACTGATCCACCGCAGTCACTCGCCGATGCACAGGACCGACGCCCGCGCGGTGTCGATGAACCGGGTCAGCGACCATCACGCATGGCAGGTATCACTGGCGGTGATAGAGCGCATTGAGACCGCCTACAACACGGTACTGGTGGCCGAGGAGTCTCACTCCATCTATCAGTATCTGGTCTCCTCCGGTAAGGCGGGGGGTGAATCACCACAGCACGATGACTCGCTGATTTCAGAGCGTGAAACCCGCTTTGCTGAGGCGCTGATCGCCCGGGTGGCGCAGCGCATCAACATTGAAATCACTACCGACCAGAACCTGCAGGCGTCATTGTCCTCGCATATCAAGCCGATGCTGAACCGCCTCAGATATCATATTCGGATTAAAAATCCGCTGCTGCATGATATCCAGACCGAACTGGGCACGGTGTTCGCCGCCGTTAAAGCGGTGATCAGCCAGCTGACGCAGGAGTACAGCCTGGATGAGATCAGTGATGACGAAGTGGCTTACCTGACGGTGCATATTCAGGCAGCCATCGAAAACAGCATCAAGGTAAAACGGGTATTGCTGGTCTGCTCCAGCGGTCTGGGTACCTCGCAGCTGCTTTACGGACGGATTATCCGTGCCTTTCCCGACTGGAAGATTATCGACATCGTGCCAGGGAAAAATATTGCTGACTCCCTGAAACGACATGAGTGTGACGTGGTGATTTCCACCATCCGGCTGGAGCCGCTGGAAAAACCGGTGGTGTATGTCTCGGCCCTGTTCTCGGCGAAAGATATCGCAAGAGTAACGGAGTGTCTGGTATCGAATTCGATTAATTAATGATAATGGAGAAGCAAAATGACGACAGCCGTGGCTATTAACGAAGTATTAAAAGAAGAGTGCATTATTCTCGATGTCGATTGCCAGACCAAAGAGCAGATTATTTCTCAGCTGACCGATCTGCTCTGCCAGACCGGTGCCGTCACCGATAAAGCCGCTTTCCTGAAAGATGTTTATCTGCGTGAGGAATTAGGCTCCACCGGATTTGAAAACCATATTGCTATTCCGCACGGCAAATCTGCCGCCGTCGCCAAAACCCGCATTGCCATGGGTCGTTTACGCAAGGACATTCCGTGGGAGACCATCGACGGTACTAAAGTCCGGCTGGTGATTCTGTTCGCGGTAAAAGAGTCCGATAAAGATGTAGGCCATATCAAAATGCTCGCCAAAATATCCATTGCGTTAGGCGATGAGGATGTCGTCGAGCAATTGCTTAATGTCCCGCATCGCGAAGAAATGTTTCATTTACTGTTATCCCGATCGGGAGCCTGAATAAACCGGAGAGCAGCATGAATTAAAAATAAAGGAGGTATTCCAGGTTGTAGCCATCCCTTCAGACCGAAAAACATAAATATAAAATTTTCACTGGAGAACATTTATGAACATTATTGCCATTACCGCCTGTCCTACAGGTGTCGCCCACACCTACCTTGCCGAAAGTAATTTAAAAAAAGCGGCTAAAAAACTGGGCCTGAATGTATTAGTTGAAACCCAGGGCGCGATTGAAAGCGAATATATTTTCAGCGACGACGATATTCATCGGGCGGACGTCGTGTTGATCGCCGCAGATAAAAAAGTTGAGATGGCGCGCTTCCAGCACAAAAACGTGATTGAGGTGCCCGTTACCCGTGCCGCGAAGGATGCTGAAGGCCTGTTAAACGCCATTGTTAACGGCGAGCTGGCTCCGAGGCTGGTAGACGCTGCGCCGCAGGCCAGTGCATCTGAGCCGGCTAACAGTGCCCGCGAGGCGTCGGGTTCCCGTTCCTGGATTTCAGAGATTTATGTGCACCTGATCACCGGCGTGAACCTGATGATCCCCTTTGTGGTGGCGGGCGGCATTCTGATCGCACTGAGCTTTTCATTCGGGATTACGGCGGCCACACCAGGGGACGCGAACTTCAGCCCGATAGCGAAGATGCTCTCTGACATCGGTGGCGGTTCCGCCTTTGCCCTGATGCTGCCGATTCTGGCGCTGGGGATCAGCCAGTCTGTCAGCGGAAAAGCGGGCATCGTGGCGGGCGCCGTGGGCGGGATGATGGCGATCCACACCGGCTCCGGCTTTCTCGGCGCGCTGATTGCCGGCTTCCTGGCCGGATACATCACGCTGCTGATCAATAACCATATCCATCTGCCCAAAGCGGTCGCCGGGCTGAAACCTATTTTAATCGTGCCTCTGTTAAGCGTGCTGCTGACCGGCGCACTGATGGCGCTGCTGATTGGTGAGCCGATCAAAATGCTGCTCGGCTGGCTGACCGACTTCCTCAGTTCGCTGGGTAACACCAATGCGGCCATTCTCGGCCTGCTGTTCGGCATGATGGTGGCCTTTGATATGGGCGGCCCGCTGAATAAAACCGTCTGTATGTTTGCGATTGGCCTGATGTCGAGCGGGGTTTACGGACCGATTGCCGCCTGTATGGCGGCGGGCATGGTGCCACCACTGGGCATCGCGCTGGCAACCACCCTCTTCCGCCGCAAATTTACCGAGCAGGAGCGGGAAACCGGCAAAGTCACCTACATCCTCGGCCTGTCATTTATTACCGAAGGTGCGATCCCTTACGCGGTCGCCGATCCGCTGCGCGTCATCCCGGCCATCGTGGCGGGCTCCGGATTAGCGGGCGCCCTGTCAATGATGCTGGGCTGTGCTTCCCGCGCTCCGCACGGCGGCATTTTCGTCATCTTCATTCCTAACGTGATCAGCAATGTCATGGGTTATCTGTTTGCGATTGCCGCAGGCAGTTTGCTGACAGCGCTGATCCTGCTGTTCCTGAAAAAAGATATCTCCGTTCCTGCAAAACAAGGATAAAACCTATGCTTTACAACATGAAAGATCTGCTCAGCGTTGCCCGACAGCATCAGTTTGGCGTTGGCGCGTTCAACATCGCCAGCGCGGAGTTTGGACGTGTGGCGGTTGAGACTGCCGAGCGACTGGATTCACCGCTGATTCTGGAGATCCATCCTGAAGAGATGGCCTTCACCGGCCCGGAATTTATCGGCTATCTGCGGACGCTGGCGATTCAGGCGCGCGTGCCAGTGGTGATCCATCTGGACCATGGCCGTTCGCTGGAAGAGGTGATGAAAGCAATCTACGCAGGTTTTACTTCAGTGATGATTGACGCCTCCTCTCACCCTTTCGAGCAGAACATTGCGCTGACGAAGAAGATTGTCGAGATAGCGCACACGATTAATGTCTCTGTGGAAGCGGAGCTGGGCACCATCGGCGTGGCAGAAGGCAGCGGCGAAGGCGGCAGTAACGAGATTCTCTATACCGATCCGCAGCAGGCCGAGACCTTTGTGCGCGAGACCGGCACCGACACGCTGGCGGTCGCCATCGGCACTTCGCATGGCCTCTACCCCAAAGGGAAGCAGCCGAAGCTGGATATCGAGCGCCTGCAGCAGATCCGTAAGGTGGTTGATATCCCGCTGGTGCTGCATGGCGGTTCGGGCAACAAAGACAGCGAGGTCGCGGAATCAATTCGTTATGGCGTCGGTAAAATCAATATCTCCAGTGATATGAAGAAGGCGTTCTTCGTGGCGCTGGAGCAGGAACTAAAACAGGGCGGGCACGAGCCTAATGCTCTGTTTGTTAAACCGATGCAGGCGGCAAGTGAAGTGGTCGCCACGAAGATGGCGCTGTTTAGTTCGGTGGGAAAAGCGGCGTTGTATCGGTAAGCCAGTTACCAGTCGTTAGTGGAACCCGGCGGCGATTCAAAGAGACACTGAGGATTCGGTGTCTCTTTTTGCTGGCATCACAACAATCAGCGCTCTGTTCGGCTGACTGAAATTCAGGGGCGTTTAGCGAGGCGACCTGTTCAGCCACGGACGGTAATAGATATGTTCAGCCTGGAAATCGACCGCACCCTTATTCCCGGTCAGGCGCAGAGCAAGCGTTAATGCAAAATCGAAGGCGACACCCAGGCCCCGACCACTGAGCAGATTGCCATCCTCCACTACATCCTCCATCACGTATTCGCCATCTGTTACCTCAAGCCCCAGCTCGCCTGAGCAGGTGTAGCGACGGCCTTTCAGCAGGTTATTTCCACCCAACACCCGGGCGGCGGCAGAGCAGATTGGCGCAATCAACATTCCCGCTTCATCATGTCTCTGGATTAAAGCAGCAACAGCAGGACTGGCGGCCAGGTTCTTAGAACCCTCAGGCCCGCCAGGCATGATCAGAGCATCGAATAAATGTGAGTCCTGTAATTCTTCAATCAGCGTATCTGTTTTAATGACGGCGCCGTGATAACTGACGATCTCACGCTGAGGCTGACAGGCAACGGTAGTGACTGTGATGCCTAGTCGGCTGAGAATATCGAGAGTAATAAACGCTTCTGCTTCTTCAAATCCTGTGGCCAGGAGTAATGCTGCATTTTTGGACATATTTCCTCCGATGATTTTAAATAAATGAAACGCTGTTTCATTTATTGGGATTCTACCAGAAGTTTCCCTCTGTCGATGACTCTGTTTAAGAGAGGCGATTTATAATGTGTGCGTGACAGGATCCTACTGGATGGATTGAGCGAAAGCGGGAGCGCTGTTCTCACGCAGCACACGGGTGATCGCATCCACCTTTGCAGAACGGGGTCGCAGGGCTGCTGGCCTTTCATTACGGCATAAGCCATGTGCTGGTTTTTCTGCGCGGGCGATCGTCCCCGTCAGCCGGGTTCTGGCTGGCAGAGCGTTTGATTACAGCAGAGTGGCTGGGTCGGAGGAGGATTAAGGGTGATAAGGTTGAGTTACTTCCCGACTGAAACGTCAGCTGGCGGCGCTGAAAGAATAGCGCAGCGTTTATCCAGTAGCGACTCAACAGAGGCCCGATTGCCCTTATCCCAGCCGCGCCGGGTGGTTAGCAGGATAAACCCTTTTTCTCCCGAAAACGCCGCCGGGATGAGCGCCACACCAGACTCTGCCAGCTGCGGCGGCGACAGCCGGAAATGGCGTGCCACGGAGGCAACAGGATAGATCCCCATCGCCGTCGGCTGCATAACGCGACGGGCATAGTAGGTGTGATTCAGCAAACGGTCGGGCAAGGGTCGCCAGTCATTATTAATATAGGGGCGCTCGGCCTGAAGCTGGCGATAGACATCCTCCCGCAGGCAGGTCAGATGAATATGCAGTTGATTCTGGCTGCGGCCATAAGCGGAATTCAGCGCCATGCCGAGCCGATCCTCAGGCACTTTAGCGCCATAGGCCGCCATCAGACGATAGCGCATTAACCAGGCGTAGCCGAAATAGTCGGGACGTCCGGGGCGCGTCAGCGCAATGCTCTCAATACCGGACATCGCCACCGTGGGCACCAGAATAAAGTGCAACCTGTGGCGAGGATTCTGGATGATGCTGTAGCCCTGTGTGCTGTCCTGCGGCAGATAGATTTGCTGGCAGGGTGCCGGATCGCGACGATAGTGATAGTTATTCATGCAGAGGTCATGCGTGACCGTCCACAGCGCGTCAGAGCGGGCGCATCCCACCAGTAGCAGCGCGATGACCAGCGGCAGAGAACGGCATCGCCACAACAACTTCCCGTTCAGGCGACTCAATTATTCAGAACCCTGGTCAGCTCAACCTCATGGGTTGTGGGATTAAAGTACAGATAGAACTGATCCCCATCCAACTGATCAGGCCTTGCCCATATTTCCTTCTCGCCCAGACTGCGATTTTGCTTCACGTATCCCAGCTTTTCGAGATAAGCCTGTAGCGATGCAGTATCTGTAGCCCCCTTAAATATGATGCTATTTGAAGGTGAGTAACCGTCGCCAGGGTGCGCTTCAAAATAGTAGTTGTCCGTTATACGCGGCGCGTTTTCAATGTCCTTGTCTGTCAGAGTGTGATAGCTGAAGAAGTCATTTTCTTTATAGACAGTCGTTTCATCAGAGCCAGATGCAACAAGCCAGACAAACAAGCCAATGAGAATGAGGACGGTGGCAGCCACAAGTGCGGACCACTTAAACAGGTTTTTCATTGCTTCGTCCCCATGAATAAGAGTGATGTCCCATCATTGGTAACTACCTTAACTACCGCAGATGTGAAGTCGTTAAGCCTGGCCTGATGCCATGCGTGCGCTTATGAAAATCAAAGGGCCGTTATGCCCCCTATTCTTTTGGATAAGAAAAATCAGCAGTGACTAAATGCGACATTGATTTATCAGATTGAACATCACAGGCGAAATAGTAACGCTCTCCAGTTGTGAACTTAAATCCGAACACAGGAAGGCACTCACCTTTTGGAACATAAACAGGTATGTCATCAAAAACCTTGTGAAGAGAGTTGCTTTTATCGCTGTTGATTTGAATGGCAGTAATCCTTTCTTGTGGCTCCAGTGGCGACACCACACAAACTTGCTTGTCTTTGATAAATGCCGTTGTAGATTCGCGCTCCACCATTCGGTCGCCAGGCCCAGGGCATCCCGTTAAGAGAAATACGACACCCAGCATCATCTTGTTTTTCATGATTAACGCCCCTTCCCTGTTACGCTTTTCTGATAAAGCGTGGGGACATCCTGCAACATATCATTGCCCCTGTACATCCCCATGCGCCCTGGCCTCTGATAGAAAGACCACTTACTCATCCCATAAACCAGTAGTAACCAACAATCAGCTAAAATAGAGACTTGATGTTCAGGAGAGTAATCAGGTTACTGGCCTACTTACACGACCTGATGTGCCTCCTGCTGATTAACACTCGCTTGTCATCACCTATACGGCCAGTGAAAGCACAGGCGTTAAGCCGGCTGCAGGGTTGACCTGAACGTTTGCCATCAGGCCCTATGTCCGAAACCCACAGGGGTTAGCGCAGCAGAACTGACGACCCGGTAACGCCGGGGAGCCGAAGGAGAGCATGAGCATCAGGATTTAAAAACTATCAGTAGTCAGATACTGACTCGGTGCCTGTTTAATTACGCCTGCCAGCATGAGTTTTGTTATGAAAAATGCTGCTGTCGGTTCACTCCAGCCCGCAATAACTTAAAATCGCGAATCATTATTCGAATTTCCCTGCTGTCCCCGCAGATTTTTGTGAATCCCGATAATCCATCTGTAGTCTTGTAAGCTGGTCTTTCCATCCGTTTTGTAAAGCAAAAATATCCAGGATATTGCTGGCAGATGTCATTTGCACTGTCTGTTAGCTGGATTAAAATACGATTAGCAACAGCTAACGAAGCGGATTATACTGGTTTATCCACTCATCCCGGAGGTAGATACTGACGTGAAGGATACATACTACAACGATACAAGAATCAATTTGTTAATCCAGAATGAACTGAATGCATTCTTTGAGGATTACAAGGGTGTTATCTATGCCTACGCCATTATGAACAAGAAAGACCCTTCACAGATGCGTATTATTAATAACAACCCTGAGTGGTTCGATATATACCTTGAAAGAAAATATCAATTTATTGATCCTGTCATTATTCAGAGTTTACGTTGTGTTGAAGATTTTTTTTGGGAAAACAACGTCATTCTGTCAGGCGGCTACAATCTCACGCGAATTTTCAATGAAAGTTTTCAATATAATATTTTCCAGGGGCAGACATTCCCTCTGCATGACTACCTGAACAACCTGGCTTTGCTATCCATTATCAGTCAGAAAGATTCTGGTATTGACATGGAAAAAAATCGTTCGGAAATAGTTAGCTTTCTTATTAAATTGCATCAGAAAACGCTTAACTTATACAGTCAACACCATCAGAAAAAGAACGTTTTTTTGTCACCGCGTGAGCGGCAAATACTTAAGTGGGTCGGCGCCGGGAAAACATACGCCGAAGTTGCGGTCATTTTATCTATTGCGGAACGCACCGTAAAATTTCATATGGGCAACGTCATGAAAAAGCTCGGAGTGAATAACGCCACACATGCGGTAAAACTTGGAACGGAGCTCCGGCTGCTGGACAACTGAGTCAACATTACTGGTTAAAGATGGCGTAAATGCCGGGACATCTCACGAAGCCAGCCACTGGCTTTGTCCCTGGTGATAATATCTTCCACGATGCTCATGCTGGCAGGCATGAAAATGTAGTAGATAACTTCCCCTTTTTCAGAAAGGCCTTTCTGAATAACTTCTATTTTCCAGTTTGCATGGCGAAATATTGCATACATGCCGCGACTTGCCACAGCGTACATCCCCCGATAGTTTCTCTTCATGCAATAAAAAATCATTGCAAGGAATAACACTTTACTGGCGGGCAAGCCATGAAGGCCTGCAGAGTCACGTCTTTCTTTATCTAAAAACAGCCGGCTAATCTCACAACAGGGGATATCTGTGGGGAGACCACTTATACCCTCGAAATATTCATGAAAAATTTCGCTCATCATCGTCGGCTGCGTCGAATCTATAAACCGTGCACCACATAGCAACTTCCCGTTATGCATGCCCAGCAGGTAAGTCGTATTTTCGTTGTCAAATTGATCCTTTTCCATGCCGTCAATGCATTCGACTTTCCAGTCGAGCCTCTCACGAAATGTTTTCCTTCTGAGCCGGTAGAGTTCGGTTGATAATTCTGGCGGAAATTCATCGTAATCACGCAAAAAAAACTCAATAGCAGAATTCATTCATTCATTCCTGATAATCACACATGGGAACCATTACCCCTGTCTTTTAAGACAGCTTTTATTACATCTGCGCAGACCCTATACTTAAAAAAGTACCTGACCACCGGGCACTCACCATGCTTAGCGGTCAGGAGGTCAAAGACCAATTCAACACCAGGGAAAACCCACCCGCGATTATCTGATATTTCAGGTACCGGGTACAGAGTGCAATAAGCGCTCAAACGATAATTATATTAAAATACGAAAAACATCAATTAACTATAGTTTAATTATTGCCCTTTATAATTTTAAGGGGCAAGCTTTCCTGTTGCATTGACTAAAGCAACTATTATCTAATCTGTGATACAGGTTAACCGGGGGTTTCCCCGCCTGACACTAATCAGTTGCTGAAGACATCGCCGCCAAACTGTTCAGCCGTTATACGAAACCCCTCACTATTATCGTTACAGATACCGCCAGCAGCGAGTAACCGGCCGACGTTTTTGATGTTAAGCGTTCCGTAGGTTAAAGAGGCTCGCGAGGATGTAGTCTGAAAATCCATCGTTCTACTTTACGCATCCTGATAGTTAACCGCTCCCGATGAGATGTCGGGAGCGGTTTTACACTCAGACGACTTTCTGTTTACCGGCAATGACCTGAATAAACTCCTGAACCTGCTTTTGTTTCCGCGCCGACAACTTGCATACCTGGCGCAGAGACTGCATCAGTTCGCTCTCCTGCCGGGCGGTGAGAACAATACAACCTTCCATTACCTTTACATCTACTGCTGTGCCAGTGGCAAAACCGGCTGCTTCCAGCCATTGTCCTTTCATGGTGATGGCGGGTATCCGGCTGTAATCCGGATAGCGGCTTGCATAGCTAACGGTTAATTGCCGGTTATCTGCAGGAGAGACTTCTGGTTCAGAGAGTTGTGCAATAGAATGGGCGTCAGTCATGATTACTATTCTCCGTAAATAGTCGTTGTGATTAGCGGCGCGGGTGTGTTGGCGCACATCCGTGCCGCGCTAAATACCTGTATATATCATCAGTAAAGAGAAGAAAAGTCCAGCTAAAAACAGTGTGAAATAAGTAAGTTATAAAATCATTTTAATATAAAGCGTAAGTTTTATCTGGCAGGAAATAATAAGAAGCGCACCAGGAAAAAACATCAATAACATTAGTCCCGGATATCAGAAAATCACCAACAGCTATTCTTCCTGACTCAATAAATAGAGAATCATCAGGGAGAGTTTAACTTTCTTCCTCTTTGTATTCTTCCCAGGTTACTGCACTAATCCTTACAATCTCATATCGTTGCTCATGAGATGGTGTTTCAATACATTTAAGAATTTTCCCGGCCTCAATTTTTCAGTGTATGGCTTAAAGCCGATCCCTCCCAATTATCGAGGTTAAAATTGTTCTTTCTGCGCCGTGATTCAGTCAGATTTCCATTTAATGCTGCAGCCAGTACAACTCACTCAAACCAATACCTTCAACCCATGCTTCTGCACTACGGTAAGCAATTTCAGCGATAATCCACCTGGACGCTTTACCCCACTTTCCCATTTCTGCATCGTTGACACACTGGTGTTCAGATAGCTGGCAAAAACGGGCTGGCTGACGTTCAGCTACTCACGCAACGCCTTAATCTCGATGGGTTGCAGCTCATCCACATTGTTGAGGCACGCTTTATCAAAGTTGCGCATCGTTTCCTGCGGGATAGCATCGACGGTTAATAATCCAGAAGCCGCGCTGTGGATGGCCTCAAATGCAGGACTCTTAAATTTACTTTTTGCAGTCATGGCAAATCTCCACCAGTTCTTTACTCTTAATCAGTGCCGTGATCTTTTCATCTCTAAGAGCAGCATAGTGCTTTGCTAACTCGCGAAATCCGGCCAGCTCGCGATTATCAATATTTGCCATATCCTGTTTGGCATAAAGGAACGTGTAAAACCAGTGCTCCCCACCTTTCGCCAGGATAATGGCGCGATCGCGATTCTGGTTCAGGTGCTTCTTGTAAACAACACCACCAGGATGATTAGTATTTTTCCTGTATGACCTCTCTGTCAGAGGTGCCAGACAATAATTTACATGTAATCCCAAAATACCTTTTGATTAGTCGCCTGTATATCGCCAGATACTTCACTCTTCTTAAATGAAGGGATAGTCTTAAACCTCACTCAACATCGGTCGTTTTGTAAGCTGTGTGCAATGGTAGCGCTAATAGGGACATTATGCTTCATCACTATCAGGCAAAATCAGTGGATGATATCTACCTTGATGACATTCCCAACATCATCCACCCGAATACGGCAGCGCGTTACCTTGAGGAGACCGCTCGGCCAAATAGAATCATCCGGGAGTGGGATTTACCGGGCAACTATGGTCTTTTTGTCAGCCGATATCGTCAGTTCCACTTTCAGCAGCCCTGGATGGCATACCGGGACGTGCTGGATGACATTCGATCCGGGAAGGTTGTTTTACTGGGAAATGACGCAATTGGTCATGTCATTACGGGGGTGCAAACATCCTCTGGCAACCTCCGGAATGACCTGCCTTTGTTTCTCCACTCCCGGCTTAGCTACCTCATCACACATCAACTAAAACGTCCGGTGTACTGCGTTCTTCCGTCAGCACCCATTCAACATGCTCAGGCTGCAAAAACCATCAACAGTAAAGCAGCGGGTCGGCTTCTGGCCGCTGGGGGTGTTTACAACGGCAATATTGAGGGATTCAGGAAGACCGCAGAGCAACTCGGCGGGGATGCACCAGCGGGTTACGAACAGGTCATGGATAACAAGGGGTTACTTATCACCGGTGCATCTGTTGCTGCCGGGCTGACACTGGGAAGAATGCGATTTCCTGAGTTAGAGAAACCAGAAGTATTCGGGGCTAAAGGCACATTTACGTCAAGAACATTTGACCCAGAAAAAGCAGGTGGGGCAATAGAGCACCTGACAACAGACGGAATAAAAATCACTCATGAAGGGATCCAAATCGTAGAAAAACACATATCACGGTTTGATCCCGATCCTGGCAACGACTTTATGGTTTCCAGATTGAAAAAAATTGCAAACGGTGAAATACCTCCTGAAAAAGTAGACCTGAATTACTATACTCATGAGTGTCGAGAATATCAGCGTTACTGTAATTTAGGTTGGGAAACAGGCAGGCCAGCCGATGACATTGAATCTTATGATTTATGGAACAACACGCACACTGCAACTCTCGAAGATTATAGAATAACTGGCGATGACCTTTATCATCCGGATGCCCCATCATGGTAAACAACACTGAACTAAACATTCTTAAGCTGTTAGCTTCAAGAAATGACGTAAATTGGAATTGGTATAATCTTGATCGCGCTATGTCAAAGCGAAAAATGGATGGAGTGGGTAATGTTGCACGGCTTATTAGGGGCTTATCCGAAGCGGGATTAGTTGACATAATACCAAGAACCCCAGCAGGTATGGATCACTATCAGATATCAGAGCAAGGCTCTCGACTTCTGGAAGAACTTGATCATCAAGATTTAATCCAGACCGATTTATCATAACAGTCGTTTCAGGAACCGCCTCAGAAGCTCTGTTGGCGGTTCAGCCATTCATTTTTGGTTAATGGCTTGATGAAGTATCTCGCCTTAAAACATTCCGGGAAGGCGTCATTCACACTTGACATAATTTCTCATGATATCAAAGAAATACGTGTTAACCACTACAAAGCTCAACGTCCTGAAAGTCATGGCAGAAAAAGACATAGACTGGACATGGATGATACTGGATCGCACCCTTGCTACACGGGGTATTCCCGGATTTAGCAATGTTGCGACGATAGTAACCAACCTGATGAACGATGGAATGGTAGATACTGTTTATAACGAGACCTCATCAAAACCAAAGTATCGCGTATCAGAGCAAGGACACCAGTTACTGGGACAAATCAGCAAGGCTATAAATCCATCCGATATCCCATGATTTGTGGCTAATTATCATGGATACGAGACATCTCAGGCTTTGCTGTACGGGCCTTCTGACCTGCCCCCAGTATTAGATACAACGATCAGTTAGTAATGTCGGTTTGTTTACTTTCTGATTTTCCATTTCTCCAGCCTGCTGCAAATTCAGCTGGAGTCTGGTAATTCAACGATGAATGAGGTCTGGACACGTTATAGTCCTGCCGCCAGTCATTAATAATTTTCCGGGCATGAAGAACATCGCTGAATCAGTGCTCATTCAGACATTCATCCCGAAAGCGGCCATTGAAACTCTCAATAAATCCATTCTGCGTTGGCTTACCCGGCTGGATAAGTCGCAGCTTTACACCATGCTCAAAAGCCCATTGATCGAGTGCGCGGCAGGTAAATTCCGGGCCCTGATCGGTTCTTATCGTTGCCGGATAGCCATGAAAAAGCGCGATGCTGTCCAGAATACAAGCGACCTGAGCGCCTGAAATACCGAAAGCGGCGCTGATCGTCAGACACTCCTTCGTGAAATCATCCAGGCAGGTCAGCCACTTAATCCGGCGGCCGCTGGCAAGTGCATCCATGACAAAATCTATCGACCATGTAAGGTTGTTGAAGTGCCATCTCTGTGATGCATAAAGACAGCTGCGCGTCAGCAGCCGGACGCTGAGCCGAATAACGGCAGGTTGACAGGGACAGGTCTGCCAGCCTGAAGGCACAACGTTGCGACAGACCCGTTGTCTCACACATAACTTCCACGGATTCCCGCTGCTGTTCTGTCGTCAGAACTTTCGGCCCAGGGCCACCTGAAGCACCTCCTTATCCAGCATGGCTTCAGCGAGTGAGCTTCTCCAGTTAATTAATATCCCGCTAGTGCTGCATGGCGGCTCGGGCAACAAAGATAGCGAGGTCGCGGAGTCGATCCGTTATGGCGTCGGTGAAATCAAAATCTCCAGCGACATGAAGAAGGCCTTTCTGTAGTGCTGGAACAGGAACTTAAACAGGGCGGATACGAACCTAATTTATTGTTTATCAAACCGATGCAGGCTGCGTGTGAAGTGGTTGTGGCGGAGATAGTGCGGTTTAGTTCAGTGGGGAAAGCGTCGTTGTTTCCGTAAGGGGGGTTGTGTAGGGGCAGAGAGGCTGGGGAAAGTCAGTGATGGTGAGCGTCTTTTTTGGGTTAAGACTTTGGCAGATAAGCTCCTATTCATACTGAGCGGAAAAGCCCAGTAATTTTACCTTTATCAAGTTTCTCTAAGAAAAGTAACAACGTCCGCATGACTCACTACACACCCGGTATCTACATCGGCAAGACCAATCTGAATGCTCTGATGAACCTATTCTTATTTGGCCAGCAAACTGGCCGACACTTCTTTGATAATCCAATTTCTAATACCATTCGACTCATTACTCATATTTTCTAAAGCAGTACCCAAATCGATAAGGAATTTTGTGATAACACCCTGTTTTCATATAAAAAATACTGGGATTGAGTTGTTTAAAAAGATGTAATACCTCACCTCAGGTGCTGCATGGTGTTGCTTGTAAAAACATCAGATCCATAATATTTGCAGAATTATTAATCACCTATGCCTACATCAAAAATCTCAGCAGAAACTCTGCATAGACGTAACGGGATATGTTGATAATCTCTGAGGTATGGAAATGCTTTTTTATGTCGATGCTAGAACGCGCTTGACAAAAATGTCTTTATGTGGATATGAATCAATCAACTGTGAGCATGTCATCAATGTATCCTTGCTAAACCTTTTTCTCTAAGCCGTTTGTAGTAACATTGTACCCTTGAGCAGCGTTTTGATTAGTGGAAGTGAATCCTACCAAAAAGAACGCAGTTTTAAATTTTTTGCAACTAAGTGGAAAAACGATGAGTCTTTTGGAATTGGCTGAACATAATAGAAAAGAAGCAAACAAACTACTCAACCCCAAAACCAAATCGGCACTCGGTCAGTTTATGACTCCAGCTCCGATTTGTCTTTTTATGGCAAGTCTGTTTGACAATATAAAAAGTGACGTAAATTTACTTGATCCTGGCTGTGGAGTTGGATCACTTTCCGCTGCATTTTTAGATCGAGCTTTATCGTTGGGAATAAAAAAAATAGACCTTGATGTCTATGATATTGAAAAGGTGATGCTACCATTCTTGGATAAAACATTAAAATCATGTATAGATAAGGCTGGGGAAGTCTTATCATACAAAATAAATAATAAAGACTATATTATTGAAACGAGCCTAAGTATAGAAAATATTTTTAATAGTAAAGAGGTCGAAACTTACAGCCATGTAATTATGAATCCTCCTTACAAAAAAATCCTTTCCTCAAGCCCTCATCGGATCTCGATGAGCAAGGCCGGGATAGAAACGGTAAATTTATATTCAGGATTTGTTTCTTTAGCGCTAAAACAATTGAAGATGGGCGGAGAGTTAGTAGCGATTATTCCTCGTTCTTTCTGTAATGGCCCGTACTATCAGCCATTTCGAGAACAGTTACTTTCCGAAACATCTATTAAGCATATTCACATCTTTGACTCTCGAAATACTGCTTTTGCAGAAGATAATGTTCTTCAAGAAAATATCATAATTCACTGCATTAAGGGTGTAACGCAAGATGAAGTTACAATTACTTCAAGCCCAACTTCTGATTTTCATATTGATGAAGAAACGGGACAAATAACAGCTACTGATATGACACAACGTAGGGTTTCGATAGAAAAAATAGTAAACCCTACAGATAAACAAAAATTTATTCATATCGCAGCGAGTCCGCGTGAGCAGGATATAATTGAAAGATTGTCACCATTCATATCGACTTTAGACGATTTAAAAATCCAAGTTAGTACAGGGCCAGTCGTTAACTTTCGACTTAAAGAAGATCTACGTGAAAAATTAGATGCACAGTCCGTCCCACTTCTTTTTCCTCAGCATTTAAACGGGAAGGTTGAATGGCCCCTTGAAGGTAAAAAGCCAAACGCTATAAGAGTTTCAGATTTGTCACGTCCATGGCTTTGGAGAAATGAAGGCTATTTTCTGATTATCAAAAGATTTAGTAGTAAAGAAGAAAAGCGCAGAATAGTAGCAACTTTGTATGATTCATCCCTCCCTGGAGATTTAATTGGATTTGAAAATAAAACAAATGTTTTTCACAATAAAAAAATTGGTATGGATGCAGATCTTGCCCGTGGGCTTTATGTTTATCTTAACTGTACACTATTGGACAAATACTATCGTCAATTTGGTGGTCACACCCAAGTAAACGCCTCAGATCTAAAATCAATCCACTACCCGTCTTTGGAAATCCTTCGCAAAATAGGCAGTACGTTAGATGGGGAAGTACTTAGTCAGAATGAAATAGACGAAATAATCAATAGGGAATTAGATATTATGACAGATGGAAAATCGACTGATCCACTTAAAGCTCAAGAAAAAATCGAACAATCTTTAGAAATCTTGCGTATGTTGGGAATGCCACGCCCTCAGATTAATGAACGTTCAGCATTGACCTTACTAGCGCTTCTTAATCTTCACCCTAACGGGTCCTGGTCAGAAATACAACGGCCACTGATAGGTGTAACTCCCATCATGGATTGGTGTAGAGATGTATATGGTAAAGAATATGCACCGAATACACGCGAAACTTTTCGTCGTCAAACTCTCCATCAATTTTGTGATGGAGGAATTGCGCTATATAATCCTGATGAGCCCAACCGGGCAGTTAACTCTCCCAAAGCTTGTTATCAAATAGCTCCAGAATTACATACCGTACTGCTGACATATGGTACTCCTGAATGGGATGAATCTCTCAAAAAGCATATGGAGAACATATCCACCTTGATTGAGCAATATGCAATGGCGAGAAAAATGGAAATGATCCCTTTGAAGCTGAATGATGGAACAGATCTCATCTTAAGCCCTGGTGCTCACAGCCAATTAATTAAGGATATCATTGTTGAGTTTGGTCCTCGCTTTGCCCCGGAGGCCGAAGTTATATATATAGGGGATACTGGCGCAAAAGAAGATTATTTCCGCAAGGACCGCCTTGCAGATCTGGGAGTTATTGTAGACCGTAAAGGTAAGCTGCCAGATGTTGTACTATATTGGGAAGAACGTAATTGGTTGCTATTAATTGAGTCAGTGACTTCACATGGGCCAGTTGATGGAAAAAGGCACGGTGAGTTAGCAAAATTATTCGCGAGTGCAAAACCAGGCTTGGTTTATGTCACAGCATTCCCTGACCGAAAAATGATGGCTAAATATCTTATGGATCTATCATGGGAAACAGAGGTCTGGGTTTCGGATGCACCTACCCATATGATCCATCTGAATGGTGACCGATTTTTGGGACCGCATAATTAATACAAATTTAAACTCTTAATGGGGTCGGATTTTGGCTCCATTTTTTTAGTTTCCATCAAATAGAAATCTTTAATAGCAAAGCCGTATTATTAGATAATAATAAAATTTTTATTTTCCTAAGATTATAAAAATTTATCACCACCATCTCATCTATTATTTATAATTTTTATCTTAACCTTGCCCTAAATTCTTGCGTTGCATTAATTTTTACTTCTTTCAATTCTATAATTTTTTATTATATTCCAACCAATTATAACAGTTCACTAACATGACATTATATTTTATCTTTTAAAAATAATCTGCAAATAATACTTATATATAAAAAATGCCTATAACTTCTAATAGATTCATTAGCTTGCGTATCTCAATATCACTATATAGGCAAGCCATTGATTTAGTAAGATTTTTTAAAAAACATTAATTACTTTAATGAATTTTATAGAAATAATTCTTGTGAAATAGTAATCTTATACACTCTTCTATCCATAATACAATTTTAATTATCAAAAGGAAATGATGAAAATAATCAGTGTTTTCAATAATAAAGGTGGTGTTGGTAAAACCACTTACATGTATCACATTGCACATCTACTTGAGAAAAAAGGAAAAACCGTACTTATCGTTGACCTCGATAGTCAATGTAATCTTTCTGCATATGCTATTGATGCACAAGAACTTGAAAAAAGTTGGAAGCCAGAAAGAGGAAATAGTATTTGGAACGTCATTGAAAGAGTTTATGAGGGATTAGGCGATATAAGGCAGCGACAACCTAACGCATTCAATCCTCATTATCCAAATCTATATATTGTTCCTGGAGATGTGTTATTAAGTAACTTTGAGGATTCTTTGGGTGACACATGGAGTAGTGCGAAGGGTGGCAATGCTCCAGCGCTCCGGGTACAGTCAGCAATCTATCGTTACATCAAATGGGCAGCCGAAAAAGTAAAGGCTGATGTAGTTATGTTAGATCTTGGACCAAATCTAGGTGCATTAAATAGATCTATTCTTGCGGCAAGTGACTATTTTATAATTCCTATGTCTCCAGATCTTTTCTCGATAAGAGGAACCCAAAATCTTGGGAGGAAATTAGCAATCTGGAATAAGGAATGGGAGCAATGCCATAATGCAAGTACGCATGACATTGATCTTCCCAAAGGAAAACCTATTTTCTTAGGTTATGTCATGCAGCAGCATAATATTAGAAAAAATAAGGCTGGTATGACAAAAGGATGGAGCCTTTTTGGTAATCAAGTACAACAAGCTGTGCAAGATAATATTATTAATAAATTATCTCCTTTAAATCAAGTTCATCACTGGAGCGATGGAAACTGGAATATTGGACAAATTCCAAATTTGCATAGTCTTGTACCCTATTCTCAAGAAGCAAGGAAACCAGTCTTTGACTGTAAAGCAAAAGACGGCTTAAATGGGTCTCACATAACTACTGCCCGTGAATCAAAAAAACATTTCATCCCTATTGTTAACAAACTACTACAAGTTATTTAGTCTCTTAATAAATAAAAATGGTGAGGTTTTCTGATAAAAATTCTCATAAAGAAGCCTTTCTAATAGTCACCTTTAATATGAACATCAAAGGTGACTATTTTTACTAAAATTAAAAACCATCATTTTTATTTTAACTGCCTTTTAACCTCACGGTATAAATAGTACCCATGCTTTATTAAAATGCAGTGCTTGATAGATCTACATCCATAAAAATAATTTTGGCAAGAAAAGGCAGCAATGCTGAGGCTCGGAGCCAATCATGCAGGTGTATGAAAACCGCTGCATGAAGTGCATATGTGTAGCAGGATTACGAGGGCGCACCATCGGAATTGACAGAGCATTGGCAAACCTAAATATTTCTAATATGACGCTTAACTTGATCTACACCTTTAAGTTTAGAGCTCTGCGTGAAGAGTCACAAGAATTCAGCCCTATCCAATCAACCTATCGTCTGCATTGCCTCTTAGATGTGATTAATCATTAAATATTTTTAACATTTAACTTGAAAGATTAGAAGAAATGATCAACTATTATAAATACAACCTCCTAGACTTTAATAAAAATGAAATTAAACTACTTCGCTTATACTATAACTGACTTAAATAATTCAAAAGTGTACTTCGATAACATTTCGATAATATTAAGATTATTTTGTCAACTTAGGAGCAAAAATGTTTTTGAAAAAGACAAGGGCCTAAAAAAACTTTATCTTGCCATGCCATCAATTTACAATAATATATATTACCTTACTACTCCGGCAATAGTTACTGCTTATAAAGCAGTAGATAGAGCCACAGGTATAATAAATGACTTGTCCTCGGTACTAGGTAAAGACAGCTTAGAAAAAGTAACTTACTTCTATATTGATCCACACAACTCAATTATCGGCATTACTGAGGGTAAAGGGGGGGCTGATATAGATGACTTGCAATTCTTTATAAATGAGATTTTAAACCATGATCTTTCTAGCAGAAGATTCAAATTTGATCTTGCTATATTAAAGATAAAAATAAAAGCCAACTCAGCCTCTAAATTTAAATTAATAACAGAGGCTAGAGTAAAAATTAATAACACCTCAGTATCAGATGTAATAAGTGGGTTATTTGGAAAGGAACCTTCTGGTAATATGGAGGTTGAAGTGATCGTAAAAAGAAAAGATCGTAAAGAAAATGTTAAGGATTACATTCAGCCATTGCTTACAAGTTTAGAAACACCGGGAGATAAAGATTATGCTCAAGTTTACTTTCGAGCAAAAGCCGATGAATTTCAATCAAATGTTAAAGAATTTATTTTGGATAAAAACCAAAATATCTTCGATATAATCAACCCTCAGCTTAAAGCAAAAATTGAAGAGCAAATCGTTGATAAAAGAGCAAAAAACCAAGTTGTTTCAAGTGAATATGAAGCCTATACTGCCAACTTCGAGGGCCGTATAGAGCATGGGATTTGTGATGCAACTTGGGAAATGATGAAAACTGAAGATTATCATCAGCATAAAAAATGAGGCTAGGTATGCTTACCAGCAAAACAATAGAATGGGCAAATATAATCACTTGGATGATAAGCATACTTATAGCTTCACTACTATTTTGTATTTCTATTTTCTTTAATAATAAATTAATAGTTATTGACAATAATAAAATAATAGGTGCAGCAACATTACTAGGGACATTCAGTTTCACAATGACTGGATTTGTGGCTGCAATTGGAGCATATATTATATCCATATCTGAAAAAGCATCCTTTTTAAAATGGAAAAGGGGAGGTTATATTTATATTTTTTATCATATTTATGCGCAAACGATTATTTTCTTGTTAGCGTCATTTGTATTATGCATGCTATCTCTAATAACAGCAGATGCGCTAGCCCTAACCATTATCAAGCTTGGGTTGTATTTACTCCCACTAAACTTACTACATATAGTAGCCATAACAATAATCACCCTTAAGCAAATGCAAAAAAGTTAATTTTTCCCTTATAAATAGCTAGCGTCAGACACCTTATTTAGATTATATATTTCTCCGAAATCATTAGATGTGATAAATACTTTACGTTGGTATTGAAGGACGTCAGGCCACGACTGAATAAGTAATCTACGTTCTTCTAAATCTTCTGAAGTATTGATCTAAGCAGCGCGCACAAACGTGGGTTGTAATTGCTATATCATCTTAATTGTTAAGTAAAATCAGCGCCTGCCGACTTAGCTTAACAATGCATTCCTATTTGATCTTCTTTATACCGCAATTCGATTAATCTACGCCTTTAATCTCTTTACGCTTTACCAAAATAGTTTAGCAGGCTCTGTTAAAATCGATCTCATCCCATCTAGCAAAACACAGCTCGCCAGAACATTTCAAGGTTAGCAATGAAAGCTAAACAGCAATTCTGTTTCATAACCCGTCCACGATATGCAGCCGCTTATTTAATAAACTCAGGTAATCTGCTAAATGATAAAGCCGATTAGTTACGAGCTTCGATCGTAGACAGTACCCCAACCATATCCATGGCCGCTTCAGATTTAATTTATTCGTTCTGAATGGCATTACTCATTATTGCAGCAACTCACTGATAAAGGCGTTTAGCAACATCATGTTTGCCAATAGCATACACTTTCTTAATTGGAGCTAAAAGATGATTGGTTTTGAGCTGGCGAATGTCAAACTTTCTAATTGAAGTAAAAATATAGCGTTCAAGATAACGAAGTCCCCGTGAGCGATGATTTTTGCTCCAGCATTTGTTGCTGCTATTCCACTCACGAGCAACCGTTTTAAACGTGTAAGCACCGGATATTTTTGCCTGAGCTTCTTTTTGCTCTACTTTGAGATCTATGCCATGCCCTAAAAGCTTTTTTTAACTTCATCTCGCCTAGCACGAGCTTCAACAAGCTTCACTGTAGGTCACATGACAAAAACCAAGCGATCTTCATTTTTGTCACTGGGGCGGCGATATTTCATACGCCAGTATTTGGAACCTTTAGCCATAATCTCGAGATACAGCCCGCTATCATCAGCAATTTTTAGGTTTTGTCTTTGGGCTTTGTAGTTTCGACTTGCGGGCGCTGAGCTTCATTTTGAGAGCACATTTTCTATCGAAGTGTAATTGCCCTTAATTATGCCCCCATTAATATCCGGATTGCAACGGATGTGCCCGGACGGATTTGGACCAAAAAAAAAGCCTTTCGGCTTTAATTTCAGGGAATTATGGACTATCCCGGACGTTCTCGTATATCTCAATGGTGCCGAAGGCCGGAATCGAACCGGCACGCCTCGCGGCGGTTGATTTTGAATCAACTGCGTCTACCGATTTCGCCACTTCGGCACTGAAGGGTATGCGGAAAACGTTGAGGATTATACCGTTACCCCCTGTTTCCGCAACCCTTATCCGCAGGCAGTGGTGCAACTGCTGAAAAAAACGTCTTTTGGGTTCTCAGGTTCACCTGCTTAACCCGAAACAGCCTTAACATCCGTTACCAGCACAGGCAGATCCCAGGTGCCGCCCGCATGGATATAACGACACATGCCGGTCCCGCCGTCATAGCTTTTGCGAAAAGCCTTGCCGTCCCACACCCAGCTTTCCTGGCTCATGCAATCCCCGATCCCCCGACCTTTCTGCACACTGGTAATTTCGCCCTTGTCGTAATCCGAACCGGAGATGCTCACCAGCACCGGCGTGCCTTTGAGTTGGTTATCGATGACCCAGTAGCCATATCCTTCGTTATAAGCGGCTCGCCAGCAGAGCGCCGAAAGCAAAACATGTGTTTCATCCAGTGGCGTAAGAGTGAGTCCGTCAGTTTCCGGATCGCTGTTTTCTGCCGGTGAATACAGGCTGTCGCACGTGTCATCGTCATTGTGATTGACCGTTGAAAGCAGTCGACTTTTCAGCGCGTCGATTTCCGGAGCGGTCAGCAAACGGGGTTCGCCGCTGAGGGTTTTAGCTGCCTGAATAACCGGTGCGGGCACAGCCTTAACCACGCTGCTCTCGGGCTTATTGCCCTTTTTGGTAAGCGCACCTGGCGTGCCGATACGGCCCTGCACATCGTCCGCTTTCAGCAGCACGGCATAAGCACCTTCGCCGGAAAGCAGGAAAGGCTTTGTGCCGCCTTTAAACTCGACTTTACCGCTGCCTTTGACGGCGCTGATTACCGCAGAGGTCTGACTGGCCGAAAGCCGCCAGTTGTCATCAGCCGCCACAAGATCGCCAGCTGATTTCCCGTCGATCCACAGCGTCAGCTTTTCTGCCGGTTCGCTGTCATCTTCGGTGTCGCCCAGCGTCACCTCTCCCACTGGCTCCGTTCCAGGTCCAGCGGCACGGGTGAGCAGGATGGAGCCGGAGGGATCCTCTTCTTTGGCATAACCTGCAATGCGACAGGTCAGGGTGTTATCACAGACAACTTCCCAGTCTTTGTGCTCAAGCGTTTTTCCGCTCTGGGCGGCCTGAGCCGACAGGGAGAGCATCGCCACCACGAAAAGCATCGGTTTACAGTTCACTTTATTCCCTTATGTTTTATTCCTGCCTGGCCTGCGCAGATATTTCCTGATTATACCGAAGAAGATATGACGCCGTTGTCCGTTTTTTACTTCCCCGCAAACGCAAAAGAGCCAACCTCTCGGTTGGCCCCTTCTTGCATCATGCATGCTCAGCATCGGGCATCAGCGGTGCCCATTAGCGCCTGTTGTTGTCAGGATAAGCGCCTCAATGCGAGTGATCGTGCAGTTTGTTTCCGACCTTATCCTTCACTTCGCTGGCTTTCTCACTCACCTTCTCAGTCAGGCTCTCTTTGTGGTCACGGTTATGTGCACCTGGTGACTGCGTGCCTGCTGCGGCGGTCGCAGGTTTTACCCCTGCGGTCGTACCCGGCAGTTCGCGCTCCAGACCACCTCGTGCATGGTCGATATCCACTTCCTGACGACGCACCGTGTCGTTAATGGTCTCGGTACGATCGCTGCCGTCGGTACGCACCACCACTTCTTCTTTCACGTGGGTCGTTTTGTTGATTACAGGCTGCTCATGGGTCTCAGCGACCTCGACAGTTTTCTCGGACCAGTCCACTTCACCAGCCAGCGCGGGTTCATTCACCGAACGGCGGAAGATGTCAGCGTGCTGCTCATGCAGCGAAATATCTTCAGATACGGTATCGGTCACGGTATAGCGGCGAACACGGGTAGAGCCTTCGCTCACCAGACGTTTACCCACTTCAACCTGCTCTTCGGCGAGACGCAGAATATCAGCTTCGCTCTCATCACCGGTCAGTGAAGTGCGTCGCGGTTCAACCTGGCGGTCGTTGGTCTCACCGGCAAACTGCTTGCCTGCCGTCGTCGGGTTGATGCCCGGCGCGGTGGTGCCACTCTCAACCGAGCTTTGCATACGTGACGGTACGTCCACCGAGTCATGAGAATGGAGAATGGTCATGGCGCGAGCCAGCTTCTCCTCCTCGGTGCGGATGGTCAGCACTACGCCGCCCTTGTCCATCGCTCTGGTATAAACATCGGCCTGCTCTTTATCAACGGAGTGACCAAACAGACGCTGCCAGATGCTTGGATGGCGGATAGAGTGTCCTTCCTCCTGCAAACGTTCTCCACTGATAAGACTGATGTCCCGATCAGAAAAGCCTGCTTTCACGAGATTTCTTTTCGCGGCCTCTGCCTGAATTGCAGAATCGAACAGTGTTACGATTTTTTCATGTGCCATGATAGGTTCCTCTCTGTTAGCTAATTTGATCGTCATCTCTTTCAACGTTCACCTGCTGCTCACGTCGGGTCACCACCTCCTGAAAAGGAACATTCTCCTGCACTTTTCGGATGTGGATCTCCTCTTTAAGCACCAGCTTTCTGACGATTTGGATTTCTTCCTCTACTACCGGGACAATCAGTACACCGTTCTCTTCCCTGATTTCGGGCATCGTTTCAACGGGTTGCGCTTTCGCTACATGCTCAACCTCAACCTTCTCCCGGTTAAGCAGTGTACTGATGACCTCGTCATGCTCAGTTGTGGAACGGGTAACACGGACATGTCCATCCACAATCTTTTGCTTCGTCAGGGCTATTTGCTCTTCAGCGAGTTTAAGCGTGACCTCTGCATTATTATTGTGCTCTGGCTGTCCAGCCATAATATCGCTCCCGTTAAATTAAATATCTGCCACAACTGCCTGACACAGTGATTAAGCATGAACACTCTGGCTGATTTCGCAAGCCGGAATAATAAAAAACCCCGCCAACTCAATTTAATTACGGCACAGAAAATCGCATCAAAAAACAGCAACCTGGCTTAAATCACCGCTACGCTAAAAATAAAAAAATAACTAAAATACATGAAGTTATATTAAGATGATTTCGCAGGTAAATATTACCAGACCAGACGCAAGCGCTTAGAAAACACGCTATAAGCAAAGCGGTAACTTTAATTTAAACCAGGACGATTCCTGATAAATATCGTGAGGATATTAAATAATATTTCCGCGGGATGTGCTTATTACTGCCTTCAGTTAATCACTTCACAGAATAATAACACCCACAAGCATCTGAATATTTTATCGCTCTTATTACAGAAGATTCCCAAAGTGCTATTTAAGACGCTTTTTATAAAAGGAAGTCAGGAACTTTCTGCCCGTCAGCCTTTCTTAGGAAAACTGAATAAGCACATACCGAGGTTGAAATGAAGCAAGCACAACGCAGTGCGTGGGGATGGGGACTGGCGGCACTTCTGGTCGCAGGCAGTGCATCAGCGGCAAGCTGGCAGGATCAGCTGAGCAGTGCAGCATCGCAGCTCAGCCAGCAGAACAACGGCAGCACCACCGGCACCACGCAGCAGAATGGCGGCATGTCGCTCTCCTCTATTACCAGCATGCTGGGTGGCGGCGATAAAGCGGTCAGCGCCAACAGCATGACCAACGCCGCTGGTGTGATGCAGTACTGCGTCGAACACAACGTGGTGAAAAACAATGTGCAGTCGGTCAAAGACCAGGTGCTGAGCAAGCTCGGTCTGAACACCACCACCGCGCAGGAACAGAAAACCGATTACACCCAGGGCGTGGCCGGTCTGCTGAATACCGGTAATGGCCAGCAGTTGAATCTGCAAAGCCTGAGCAACTCGCCGATGGGTGAGAAGCTGAAAACCAAAGCCTGTGACGTAGTGCTGAAGCAGGGCAAAAACTTTATCTCCTGATCTCCTTCCCTTCTCTCTCCCCTCTCTGCTCTGAGGGGAGCGTTAAACGCCCCCCATGCTGTGACGCCTGACATTCCCTTAACCTGGGGTTGAGCGCTATAGTGTTGTTTTGATTTCTACAGGACAGCACGCATGAAAGGCATCAACATCGCACTTTACTTCGACCCCGATCAGATTCAGGCCTGCGTTCACGAACAGGACGACAGCTATGTCACCAAAAAATTCGAGTATGACGATGGCGTGATTGAAGAGATCTACCAGTGGCTGGAGCAGTACGAACCCAAACGTACCCACATCTGCGTGATTGAAAACGAAACCGCCGAGCTGCTGGCCGATGAGCTGGTCGACAGCGGCTTTCGCGTCCATCAGGTCACCATGCATCAGCTGCTGAGCTGGTTCGCCACCGAGCCGCCTTCCACGCCAGACGGCACGCCAATGCGCGCCATGCTGCGTTTCCTGGAAGATGAACATCCGCGTGAATATGAGTCGCGCACGCCGCAGACCGAAGCGCTGATGGAGATGTTCGACGAGCTGGACGCGCTGGAGATGGTGGATGACGCCGACGACGAAGACGCGCTGCCAGGCGATCTGCTGCGCGCCATGAAGAAGCACAAAATCACCGCCAGCGCTGCGGCCCAGCGTCTGCTGCCGGACATCAATGAGCGTATCCGCGAGCATCTGATGCAGTATCCCGAACTGATGACGCCTGAAATCCTGCAGGACTTCTTCCCGGAACTGCTTGAGGCGCTGGAGCGTCCGAAGCACTAATCACCACGGAAAAGGCGATTTGTCATGCTGGAGTTAATTAAAGCAGTCAGTCTGGGGCTGGTGGTGATCCTGCCGCTCGCCAATCCACTCACCACCGTGGCGCTGTTCCTGGGGCTGGCGGGTGAGATGAACTTCCAGGAGCGCAACCGACAGGCGCGCCAGGCTTCCATCTATGTCTTCGCCATTATGATGGTGGCGTGGTACGCGGGCAGCGCGGTGCTGAATACCTTCGGCATCTCCATTCCTGGCCTGCGCATGGCGGGGGGGCTGATCGTTGCTTTTATCGGTTTTCGGATGCTGTTCCCGGCTAAACCTGCTGGCCACTCTGTCGAAGCAAAGCAGAAACTGGATGAGCAGGAGGCAACTAAAGAGCCGGTAAATATCGCCTTTGTGCCGCTGGCGATGCCAAGCACAGCCGGGCCAGGAACTATTGCGATGATCATCTCCTCTGCCTCGACGGTAAGAAGCGGCGTCGACTTTCCGGCCTGGGTGGTAAGCGTCGCGCCGGTGCTGACCTTCCTGCTGGTGAGTCTGATTCTGTGGATTTCACTGCGCAGTTCGGGTGCCATCATGAAGCTGGTGGGTAAAAGCGGCATTGAGGCGATATCGCGCCTGATGGGATTTTTACTGGTCTGTATGGGCGTGCAGTTTATCATTAACGGCGTGCTGGA
>Ga0308169_10000776_pt1 | contig 41964 bp, 38 predicted proteins | sample PhyBR1_2_FD_202139 | JGI IMG/M metagenome (GOLD analysis project Ga0308169, IMG submission 202139) | Phyllosphere microbial communities from UC Gill Tract Community Farm, Albany, California, United States - DLSLSB.R1 | ecosystem: Host-associated > Plants > Phyllosphere > Unclassified | place...
CTTGGTGTCGGCCATGGGCCAGTTGCTCGCGCGCGGGTCGACCTTGACGGTCTTGGCGACGTACGGCTTGAGCTGCGCGCGAGTGCGAGGACGACGTCAGCGAGGGCGCTGGAGCCGAGCGAGAGAGGGGTAGAGAGGGAGAGACGCACGCCGCAGGAGTTGAGGTTGTCGGGGACGACAAAGGTGCGCATGCGCTCCTGCATGAGGATGTAGGGCGCCTTGGAGCCGGGCGAGTGGCGACCCTGACGCTTGGGGCCGAGGCCGGGGAACGAACCGGTACCTGCGAGCGGAGCAGGAGGAGGAGGGTCAGCGGCGAGCAGGAGAGGGAGAAGGGGGCGGTGCGAGGACGGACCCTTGTAGAACTCCTTGTTGGCCTGCTTCGAGGTCAAGGGTGCGCGCGAGGCTTTGCTGAAGAGGGACAGGGAGGCGCGCATGGCGGGCTGGGCGGTGCTCGAGTGCGAGAGCCGGGCGGTGAAGAGGAGGAGAGGGCGGGAGGAGGAAGTCGGTGTGGTCGGTGCGCGAGTCTGTGGATCGGGTCCAGGGTCAGTCTACGGTGCTCGTGAGTGCTCTCTCAGCCCTCCAGAGGGTTGCAGGAGGGTGGAGCGGGACGAGGTGGGTTGCGAGCGAGCTGGGAGGACGAGGAAGGGACGGACCGAGGCGAGAGTGGTGGCGCTGGTCTCGGCGGGTGGTGGAGAGTGTGCAGCGAGTGCTGGTGAGTGTGCTGGTGCAGCGAGAGTGGCTCGGTCGAGACGAGTGGCCGTCGCCGCCTTGGTCCTCTCGCCTGGCCGCCTCGAGCCTCTCCCTCGTCGCGACCCGGTTCCATCTCGCTCCTCTCCCACAGCGCTGCCTCACCCAGACGCGGGCTAGACCGACTCGCCCACCTCAGTTCGTCGACTCGGCACACCCACCGCGGCCCGCAACCCTCTCGTCACCTCGCCGCCCCCGGACCACGTCCCTCCCCTCTCCCCGACCTCCCCGCCTCGCGCTCGGCCGCAACCATGTCCGGACAGCGCGCGTTCGACTTCGAGGACGTCGAGGACCGCGACGGCGTCCGCCTCTCCTGGAACGTCTGGGCCGGCAGCCGCATCGAGGCCACCCGCACCGTCGTCCCCATCGGAGCCGTGAGCCGCCCCACTCCCTCTCTCGCACGCCGCGCTCGCTGTGCGCCCCTGTCCCGACCTCGAGCACACTCTGACTGACCCGCCTCGGCCTCATACCCCCCGCTCGCAGCTCTACACGCCGTTGAAGGAGCGCCCCGACCTCCCGCCCGTCCTCTACGAACCCGTCACCTGCAAGGCGCCGTGCCGCGCCATCCTCAACCCGTACTGCCAGATCGACGTCCGCGGCAAGCTGTGGATCTGCCCCTTCTGCCTCCAGCGCAACGCCTTCCCGCCCCACTACAAGGACATCTCGACCTCGAACCTCCCCGCCGAGCTCTTGCCCAAGTACACGACCATCGAGTACACCTTGTCGAGGCCCGCCCAGATTCCGCCCGTCTTCCTCTTCGTCGTCGACACGTGCCTCGAGGAGGACGACCTCAAGGCCCTCAAGGAGACCATCATCGTCTCGCTCAGCCTCCTCCCGCCGCACGCTCTCGTCGGCCTCATCACCTACGGCACCATGGTCCGTCCCTCTCTCTCTTTCTCTCTCTCTTGCTCGCCCCGAAGCAACCTACTGACGCGCCTCTGTCCCGCCCGCAGACGCAAGTGCACGAGCTCGGCTACACCGAGTGCCCCAAGTCGTTCGTCTTCCGCGGCACCAAGGAGTACACGACCAAGTCGATCATGGAGATGCTCGGCCTCGCCCCGCCGACGCGCCAAGGCGGACCGGGCGCCCCGCCGGCCAACGCCCCGCCGCCGGCCCTGTCGGGCGCCGCACGGTTCCTCCTCCCGGTCTCGCAGTGCGAGTTCAGCCTCACGTCGGTCCTCGAGGGCCTGCAGCGCGACCCGTGGCCCGTCGCGAGCGACCGCCGCGCGCAGCGCTGCACGGGCGTCGCCATGAGCGTCGCCGTCGGCCTCCTCGAGACGACGTTCCCCAACACGGGCGCGCGCATCATGCTCTTTGCCGGCGGGCCCGCGACCGAGGGCCCGGGCATGGTCGTCGGCGTCGAGCTGCGCGAGCCGATCCGCTCGCACCACGACATCGAGCGCGACAACGTCAAGTATTTCAAGCGCGCGACCAAGTTCTACGAGCAGCTCGCCCGGCGCGCGGCGCAGAACGGCCACGCCATCGACCTCTTCATGGGCTGCCTCGATCAGGTCGGCCTCCACGAGATGAAGTCGCTCGCCAACTGCACCAACGGCTACATGATCCTCGCCGACTCTTTCAACATGTCGCTCTTCAAGCAGTCGTTCCACCGCGTCTTTGTCAAGGACGACCAGGGCCACCTCCAGATGGGCTTCAACGCCACGTTCGACGTCCAGGTGCGTCCCTCTTCTTCGCCGTCGCCGTCGTCGAGTGCAAGAGGACCATGCTGACTCGCTCGCCCGCCTCCCGCCCGCAGACGACCAAGGAGCTCAAGGTGTCGGGCTTGATCGGGCACGCCATCTCGGCCAACAAGAAGTCGGCCTGGGTCGGCGAGACCGAGATCGGCATCGGGCAGACGTCGGCGTGGAAGATGTGCTCGATCTCGCCCCGGACCGCCAACGCCGTCTACTTCGAGGTCGTGACGCCGGCCGGCCAGACGCTCGCGCCCGGCGCGCGCGGCATGATCCAGTTTGTCACGCACTACCAGCACTCGTCGGGCCAGTTCCGCCTGCGCGTGACGACGATCGCGCGCAACTTTGCCGAGCCGGGCAACCCGGCCATCTCGGACAACTTTGACCAGGAGGCGGCCGCCGTCCTCATGGCGCGCATCGCCGTCTACAAGGCCGAGATCGACGACAGCCCCGACGTCCTGCGCTGGCTCGACCGCATGTTGATCCGCCTGTGCCAGAAGTTTGCCGAGTACCGCAAGGACGACCCGTCGTCGTTCCGGCTCAACGACAACTTCATCGTGTACCCGCAGTTCATGTTCCACCTGCGCAGGAGCCAGTTCCTCCAAGTGTTCAACAACTCGCCCGACGAGACGGCCTACTACCGGTGCGTCTCTCCTCTCTCTCCTCGTCGTCCTCGTCGTCGCGCTCGAGCCTCGTGCTGACTCCTTGCTCCCCCTCTGCTCGCGCGCAGGCACATCCTCAACACCGAGGACGTCAACAACTCGCTAGTGATGATTCAGCCGACGCTGATGAGCTACGCGCTCGAGACGCCCGCCGAGGCCGTCCTGCTCGACTCGATCTCGATCCAGCCCGACCGCATCCTCCTCCTCGACACGTTCTTCCACATCCTCATCTTTCACGGCGACACGATCGCGCAGTGGCGCAAGGCGGGCTACCACGAGCAGGAGGGGTACGAGAACCTGGCGCAGCTGCTCGACGCGCCAAAGGAGGACGCGACCGAGCTCCTCCTCGACCGGTTCCCCGTCCCGCGGTACGTCATTTGCGACCAGGGCGGGTCCCAGGCCAGGTTCCTCCTCTCCAAGCTCAACCCGTCGACGACGCACGTCTCGGGCGGCCGTGCGTCCCCTTCTCTCTCTCGCTCTCGTCGTCGTCGTCGTCGTCGGGCAGGAGCTGACCTTTTCAAACTCCGTCCTCCGTCTTCCTCGCTCGCAGAGTACGGCGCTCCTCCGGTCGGCCAGGTCGTCCTCACCGATGACGTTTCGCTCCAGGTCTTCAGTGCGTCCCTCTCCTCCGTCGGCGGCGTCGTCGCCGAGCTTCCTCGAGAAGGTCCAGAAGCCTTGAGCAGCTGGCTGACGCTCCTCCCTCGACCTTTCTTCCTCTCCCTGCAGTGGAACACTTGAAGAAGCTTGCTGTTACGGGCTCTTCCTAGGAGAAAACGCAGGAGTCGTGCAACTATACCCCCTTCTCCACCTTCGTCCCTTTTCCCCTCTCTCTGTGTCTCTCTCCTTGCAACGACCTGGCAGCATTCCCTCTCCCTCTCGTAGACCCTGCACTGAGAGATGAGCCAAGTTCCAGAACGGGCTCGAGCGCTCCCTCGTCCGACGCGCTCGCGCTGCTACGGCTGCTCCTCCCCTCGCCCGCTCGCACCCTCGCACCGGCTCCCACTCCTACTTTGCCGCAGCCGCTCCCTCATGCGCAGCGCCACCTCGCGCGGCACGTTCCACGCCGCGTCGAGCGCGCGCAGGCCGAGCGCCGCGCCGCCCGAGTCGGCGTCGCCGAGCGAGAGGGCGGCGAGCGAGAGGTACGTGTGCATGACGTCTGCGCGCGAGAGAGAGGAGCGAGAGGGACGGAGACGAAGGAGGGAGGGAGCGAGAGAGAGGGTCGGTGCGGTTCGAGAAGAGCGAGCGAAGGATAGAGAGGACGAAGAGGAGCGAGCGGCGCACCAGGGAGCGCGCCCGGTTCTCGTGCGATGCCGCCAAACTTGGAGTGCTGGCAGTCGAGGAGCCATGCGCGGTCGAGCGCCGGATCAAGGATGCTCGAGAGGGAGAGGGTCGGGTCGACGGCGGGGAGGAGGAGCTGCGGACGAGGCGAGGCGAGGAGTCAGCCAGGACAGCGAGAGGAGAGGATAAGACGAAGGAGGAGAAGACGCACTGTGAGGGCGGCGTTGTTCCAGAACGAGTAGCACGCGTCGGTCGGCTTGTTCGCCCGCCCCTGAAACCCCGCCGAGTCGTCCTCTCTCCGCCCATCCGCCTCCTCCTCGGCCTCGTCCTCGTCTTCGTCGCTCTCACTCGTCTCGTAACGAGGCGGGCGCGGCGGCGGGCGGACCTGCCGCGAGACGAGCCAGCGCAGAAGCTGCTGCGGGCGGTCGAGCGACGTGAGGCGGCCGGCGAGCGAGAAAGAGGCGATGGCGCAGTAGGTCGGGCCGGCTGTGAGTACGAGGAGTCAGTACGGGCTCAACTGGGGCTGTGAAAAGGTGTGAGAGAGGGAGAGGGAGCGCACCGTTGGCTTCGAGACCTGGACGCTGGCTGAACCCGCCCTCGTAGCGCTGCAGACGAGCGCACGGGTCAGTCGATCGGCACAGTCGGCTCAAGCAGGGAAAGTTGGACGCACTCGACAGCTGTTGAGGAAGGCGAGCGCCAAGTCGACGTTGATCGAGCTCCAGTTGTCGAGCATCGACGCAACCGCGAACGCCGAGTAGGTCGAGCGAGGGTCGCCCGGCTCGGGGCAGCCCGGGAACTGCGAGAACCTGTTGCGGGAAGCGTAAGTCGTCAGTCGAGGGTCCTTACTCGCCGAGCTGGTAGAGCAGAAGAGAGCGCACGAGCCGTCCGGGTTCTGGCACGCGCCGACGAAGCGCGCGAGGTCGTGCCGTCGCAGGCGGGCGTAGTCGTCGTCGAGGAGGCCGAGGATGACGAGGGCCGTGTAGGTCTGGATGAGGTGGGCCGAGTCGAGGTCGCTCGAGGGACGAGCGCCGATGCCGGCGGTCGGGAGGGCGGCGGCGAGCGAGTCGGAGCCGCGGAAGCCGCCCTGGGCGAGCTGCTGCTGGTAGACCCAGTCGAGGAAGCCGGTGCGGTGTGCGGGCTTGAGCATGACGTCGAGGGCCGAGAGGGTCGGGTCGTGGCTCGAGACGGCGGCCGAGGGGAGGAGGGCGAGGGCGGCGAGGCAGAAGTAGGCGAGCGTCATCCTGTCGGGGCGGCGTGGGTCAGTGAGGGTGGGTGTATTGAGCGCAGGAGAGAGGACTGGACGGACCTGCTGCTGTCCTCTGCCTGGTACGGCGTCGGGAGATAGCGAGCGTTGCGGAGCGCGAACAGGACGTGGTGCTTGACGAGGAGCGCATCGCTCGGCGCGGCTGGAGCGGGCGCGGGTGCGCTCATGGCTGATTGTGCGAGTGCAGCGAGTGCAGCTGTGCCTGCTCACGAGGGGAGTTTGGCGTCGAGGTGGGAGCAAGCACCGCCTCGTCGTCGTCGCTCGCTCTCGTCCTCCTCCTCCCTCTCGCTCTCACCTCGACAAGCTCCGAGCTTCGTCCGCTCACTCCAGTCAGCAGTAGCTTGCGCACCTCGCCGACCACCTCTCGCCCCGCTCCACCCTCTCTCCGCCTCGCCCCAAAAGCTCGTCGCACTCGGCCGGCCCATCTTCGCTCCGTCGCCTCCTCCTCAAGCGCATCAACATGGCTGGTGTCCTCCGTGCCTACAACGCTTCCCTGTGCGTTCCCTCTCCTTCCCCTCCCCTGCCCTACCTGTGCGCCAGAGCTGACCTCTTCCTCTCGGCCTCACAGCTTGCGCCGGCCTTACGCGACCGGTATGGTCTCTGCAGGTGCGCCCTCGCCCTCTCCCCTCGCTCGGCCGCTCCCTCAAGCTGACCCAGACCCCGCGCAGGCTTCCTCTTCGGCGCAGGCGACGTCCTCGCTCAGCAGGGCATCGAGAAGCGCGGCCGCGACCATGACGTAGGCTCCCTCCTCCCTCCTCCTTGTCCTCGAACGGCACTGACCCCGCTCTCCATGCACGCAGTACATGCGCACGCTTCGGTTGTCGGCCTACGGAGGTGCGTCGCCCTTGACGAGGTCGTCCCGCCGAGCGAGAGCTGACTTCCCCCTCCTCGACATGCCCGCGCAGGCCTCATCTTTGCGCCCCTCATCACGCGCGTGTACGGCTACATCGACCGCATCCGCTTCCAGTCCAAGGTTGCGAGTGCGTCCCCCTTTCCCTCCCTCTCTCAGCCGCTCCTCCAACAGAGAGACGAGCCCGCTCACGCCGCTCGGTCCCTCGCTCGCAGCCACGGTCGCGCGCGTCGGCGTCGACCAGTTCGTCCTGACGCCCTGCGTCTTGACGCTTTTCTTCACGGCCCAGTCGCTCCTCGAGGGCAAGGGCTTCGGCGAGGCCAAGCGCAGGATCGAGACGAGCTGGTGGCCGACGATCCAGGCAAACTGGGGCAGTGCGTCCCTCTCCCCCGACCTCTGGCTCTCCCCCTTCCTCCTCGTTCTGACTCTCGGCCTTCCTCGTTCGCGCCGCAGCCTGGATCCCGGTGCAGACGCTCAACTTCTCGGTCGTGCCGCCGCATCTCCGCCTCCTCACCGTCAACGTGCGTCTCCTCCCTCTTGCTCTCTGCAGAACTGAACTTGAGCTCACCTCGATCTCTTTCCTCGCGCGCAGGTCGTCAGCCTCTTCTGGAAGTGCGTCTCGTCGCCCTCGCTCTCGGACCTCCCGACCTCGTCCCCTCGCGCTCGAGCCGCCCGAGCCAGTTCTGACCCTCCTTCTGCGCTCCCTCTCCCTCCTCTCGCAGCGCCTACCTCTCGTACGCCAACGCGCAGGCCGCACCGGCGCAGGACAAGGTCAAGGAGGTCATGGGCTCGACCGCTTGAACCCCCTTTCGAGCTCCCTCTCCCTCTCATAGACGTGGCCGTGACCAAGACGAGGCTGGTAGATGGGTGCGTGCAAGATGCAAGGAGGATGCTGCTACAGCGACGAGGTGCTACAACAACGTGCGAGAGAGATCATGAAAAGAGAGAGAGAGAAAGGGAGCGCCTCGTCTACTCGCTGCTGCTGCTGCTGATGCTGCCGCTGCCGCCGACGCTGAGCCACCGCTCGCCCGTCAACCGCTGCCGCTCCTCCTCAGCCTCGAGCGCCTCCAGCTCCTCCCGCTCCCTCACGCGCTCGCGCTCGCTCCTCACCGTGTCGGCCAACCGGTGCACGAGCGCGCTCACGTTCTCGCGCCGGCGCGCGCTGATGGGCACGACCCAGATGCGGTCCTCAGCGCGCCGCAGGCCCTGCGCGACCTCGTCGGCCGAGACCTCGGCGACGTAGGCCTCGAGGGCGGCGAGCTTGGCGCGCCCGTCCGAGGGCGACTGGACGGGCTCGTGCGCGCCCTCGGCGTCGTCAACCTCGCTCGGCTCGGCTCCTCCTGCTGCGCTCGCCGCCGCCGGCGCGAACAAGTCGGCCTTGTTGGCGACGACGCCCTTGACCCTCGCCTCGAGCTCGCCCCGCGGCAAGCCCTTGATGCGCGCGTACTCGGCGAGCTCGGTGCGGAGCGCGCGCACGGCCTCGAGCGGGTCGGCGCTCGACAGGTCGACGACGTACACGAGGGCGGCGCAGCGCTCGATGTGGCGCAGGAAGGCGTGCCCGAGGCCGACGTTGAGCGACGCCGACGCGACGAGCCCCGGGTTGTCGGTCAGGGTGAAGCGCAGGACCTCGCTGCGCTCCTCGGCGAGCGCGGCGGGCGTCGAGCCGGCTGCTGCGGCCTGCTGCTGCTGCAGGGCGCGGCGCTCGGCGCGGGACTGCCGGGGCGAGGCGGCCGTGAAGTACTCGGGCGACGCTGGCGTGTCGGTGATCTCGGTGCTCGGCGACGAGGGCGCGGCGCGAGGGCCCGAGAAGGTGCCGTCGGACCACAGGATACAGGTTCCATGGTGAGGGTTGAGCGTCGTGAAGGCGTACGAGGCGACCCGAGGGGTCGAAGAGGTGAGGGCGCGGAGGAGGGTGCTGCGTTCGGGGTGCGAGTCAGCTACAGGACTGCGAGAGGGGCTCGAGGAAGTTAGAGAGAGAGGAGGACGCACCTCTTGCCGGCGTTGGGCAGGCCGACGAGGCCGACCTCGCCCGTGCTCTTGACCTCGAGCTCGAGGCGCATCATCTCGCCGTCGCCGCCGCGCGTCGCGTACTTGGGCGAGCGGTCCTCGTGCGTGAGGAACGACGGGTTGCCGAGTCCGGGTTGGCCGCCGGCGACGAGCAGGATCGGCTCGTTGAGCGGTGTCGGCTTGGTGAGGTCGAGGTACAGGGGCGCGTCGTCGTCGCTGTCGGTGCGAGCGCGTCGCCGACGTCGTCGCCGGCGCATCTTGGGGTCGGGCATCTCGACCTCGCGCGAGAGGAGCTTGGACAGGAGCGTGTGCTCGGTGCGGAGGAAGTGCGGGTGGCCCTCGAGCTCGGCCTGCGGGTACATGACGAAGAGCGCCTTGCGCAGGTTGCTCAGCGCCTGGAGCTTGTCGGCGGGCACGTCGACCTCGTCGAGCTCCTCCCACGGCTCGACGTCGTCCGGGTTGCCGAACTTGTCGGCCTTGTCGCGCCGCTTCTTCCACGCCGTCCACCTCGCGTCGCGCGCCTCGGCCTCGGCGAGCCGCACCTTGTTGGCCTCGTACGCCCACTCGAGCTCCTCTTGCTCCTCGCGCTCGATCTCGGCCGCGTCCTCGTCCTTGGGCGCGCGGCGCACCTCGCGCACGATGGTGCCGACGGGCACGCGCACGACCACGTCATCGCCGCGCTTGCCGGCGAGCCACGAGCCGCCGCCCGAGGCGCCTGCGCCGCCGCGGATCGTGCGAGGGAGGTGCGACAGGTTGGTGACGGTCGGCGACGCGAGGAGGTAGACCGAGCCGCCGGCGCCGCCTGGACCGCCGGAGGGAGGGCCGCGAGCCTGTGGCGAGGAGGCTGTGGGTCAGCTCTTGGCTCGCCGGGCTCAGAAAGCTGCAGAAGGGGACTGTGGACGCACCTTGAACTTCTCGCGGTGAAAGGCGACGCCTCCTGCGCCGCCGCGACCAGAGACGACCGAGAGGTTGAGAGTGTCGATGAAGTTGCTGCCCTCCTGCGGGCGGGGGCGAGTGCGGGTCAGCTCGAGCGAGTAGCCGAGGGTTGCGAGAGGAGGACTCGCCTGCCTGCGCTTCCAGTCTGCCTTGCCCTTGAGAGGTTGAGCGGGAGCTTGTTGGTCGAGCTGATGAGGACTCGCGGCGGTCGACGAGAGGCGCGTGGCGAGGGCGAGTCGGGGTACAGGTGCCCGGGTGGCTCGCAGGATGAGCATGGCGGGCTCAGCAGGGCGTTCTGGCCGTCTAGCGTGGTTCGGCGAGCGCGAGGTGGAGAAAGGCTCCGAGCCGGCGACCTTCTCGCTCTCTCGCTCTCCACCTCGACCACCATGGGCCAGAAGGTGCGTCCAAGGCTGCGCAGAACTCCTGCAGAACTGCACGCTGACGCCCACCCGCAGACCTACACCCTCGAGCAAGTCGCTCAGCACACGTCGCCCGACTCGGCCTGGGTCGTCGTCGAGGGCGGCGTGTACGATGTGTGCGTCCCTAGCTCTAGACTGCTGCAGGATGGACTCAGGCTGACTCACGCAACCGCGCCCGCAGCACCTCCTTCCTCGACGACCACCCAGGTGCGCCGCCTCCTCCTCCCCCCACTCGGCATCCTCCCTCGCTGACTCTCTTCCTGCAGGCGGCAAGAAGATCCTCCTCAAGCACACCGGCCAAGACGCCACCGACACGTGGCACAAGTTCCACCCGCGCAAGGTGCTCGACACGGTCGCCGCCCAGTTCCTCGTCGGCAAGGTCGGCGACTCGACCGACAGCAGCACCAACACGGTCGACGCCATCGAGAACAAGGTCGAGCAGGACACGCCCGACGTCGTCGAGCACGAGCAGGAGGACGATGACGCCGACGCGACTTACTTTGGCGGTGCGTCGTCTCGTCGCTCCTGATCCGACCGTCGAGGACTCTCGCTAATGTCCTCCCTCTCTGCAGACCTCGTCCCCTTCGGCGACCCCTACTACTACCAGGACTGGAAGTCGCCCTACTACAACGCCTCGCACTTCAAGCTGCGCTCGGCCATGCGCCGCTTCACCGACGAGCACCTCTCGCCGTTCGCCGCCGAGTGGGACCAGGCGCGCGAGATCCCGCCCGAGGCGTACAAGAAGATCGCCGACTTTGGCATCCTCGCCGCCATCGCTGCCGGTGCGACCGGCTGGCCGACCGAGTACGCGCAGGGCATCCCCGTCCCGGGCGGCGTCGACCCCGACAAGTTCGACGCTTTCCACGGCCTGATCGTCGTCGACGAGATGTGCCGCTGCGCATCAGGCGGCATTCTCTACGGCGTCCTGGGCGGTTTTGGCATTAGCATAAATCCGCTTCGCGACTTCGGCTCGGACGAGCTCAAGCGGCGCATCCTGCCGGCGCTCCTCAAGGGCGAGAAGCGCTCGTGCCTCGCCATCACCGAGCCTGAGGGCGGCTCGGACGTCGCCAACATCGTCACGACCGCCAAGAAGAGCGACGATGGGCAGTACTTCATCGTCGAGGGCGCCAAGAAGTGGATCACCAAGTGCGTTCCCTCTCTCGCGCTCGCACTTCTTCCTCCTCCACCTCCCCTCTCCTCGACCCTCGCCCTCACTTCCTCTGACCCTCTCTCTCTTCCTCGACCTGCAGTGGTGTCTGGTGCGACTACTTTGTTACGGCCGTCCGTACCGGCGGCAAGGGCATGGGCGGCATCTCGCTCATGGTCGTCGAGCGCGGCGAGGGCCTCACGACGCGCAAGATGGACTGCCAGGGCGTCCTCGCGAGCGGCACGACCTACGTCACGTACGAGGACGTGCGTGTGCCCGTCGGCAACGTGCTCGGCAAGGAGAACAAGGGCTTCCAGGTCCGTCCTCCTCCCTCCCTCCCCCTCCTCCTCTCGCCTTGGCCTCACTGACTCTGATACTTCTGCAGATTATCATGAACGGGTTCAACCCCGAGAGGATTGGGATCGCTATTCAGGCGACTCGCTTTGCTCGCGTCTGCCTCGAGGAGAGCATCAGTGCGTCGCTCGAGCCTCCCCTCCTCTCTCTCGACGACGGCGGGCTCCATCCTGGAGCCCTCGCTCCCTCTTGCTGCAGTGTACGGTCAGCTGACGAGCCGCTGCTTCGCAGAGCACGCCTGCAGGCGCGAGACGTTCGGCAAGCCGCTCATCGAACACCCAGTCATCCGGGCTAAGGTGCGTCGAGCGCTCCCTCGCTCGCCTTCCACGGCACCCCACTGACGCTCCTTCCCGTCTACAGCTCGCGTCCATGGCACAGCGCGTCGAGGCGACGCACGCCTGGCTCGAGAGCGGTGCGTCCCCGCTTCGAGTCTTCCAGGTCGGGTCGGCTCGAGGACACAGCTGACCTTCTCTTTCCCTCTCTCCTCCCTTCGCAGTCGTCTACCAGTCGACGCAGTACGACCACGACACGCTTACCTTGCGCGGCGGCGGCACGATCGCCCTCCTCAAGGCGCAGGCGACCGGTGCGTTCCCTCCTTCCCCACCCTCCCCTGGACGAGCCTCACGACGAAGACGCTCGCTCGCAGAGACGTTCGAGTACTGCGTGCGCGAGGCGATGCAGATCTTTGGCGGCGCTGCCTACACGCGGTCGGGCGTCGGCGAGAAGATCGAGCGCTTGTACCGCGACGCTAAGGCCTACTCGTGCGCTCTCCTCCCTCCTCTCCTCAACTCGCCTCGTCGCGCTTGCTGACGCTCCTCTCGCTGTGCAGGATCCCCGGCGGCTCGTTCGAGATCATGGTGCGTCCCTCTCTCGCCTCGAGCGTGCGCGCTCACGCCGTCGCTGACTCAACCTCCTCGAGCAGCAAGACCTCGGCATCCGCCAGAGCGTCAAGGTCGCCCAGATCATGGGGTGCGTCCCTCTCTCTCTCTCTCTTCGTGCTCTGCATCTAGCGCAGCGCGCAGTTGCTAATGACGTCCTCCTCGTGCTCGCAGCGCCAGGCTCTAGCTCTCCTCCCCTCGCCGAACCATCCTCTCAGCCTCTCCCACTCCCGATGTACCTTCGCTGTTGTGCTCTTCGATCTGTGCCTTGTCCTGAAACGAACTTCGACCTATCTCGCGCGTCGACGGGCTCGACTCGGCTCGTGAGAGGCTGCGAGAGCGGAAGAGGTCCGAGCGGGCGGCTCGACGCGCAGCTACTTGGACTCCTCCTCCTTCTTGGGCTCTTCGGCGGTCTGGCCGGCCTGAGACCTCGCCTCGTAGACCCCGCAGAGTGAGAAGAGAGCCGAGGGAGAAAAGGCGAGAGGCGGACGAGGTCGGCGAGAGGGGGAGGAGGAACGAGAGGCGCGAGGTCAGCGGCCGTCTCTTTCTGCGGTCGGCAGCATCTCAAGAGCTACGATATGATGGAGTATCGCGAGTCTCCAGACTGATAGGGTCCGTGCGAGAGCGCTACGTGAAGACGAGCTGCCGCGCTTTGACCTCGACCGGGCCTCGTTTCTACAGTGAGCCTCGCTCAAGCTGCTAGACGGATCTCGTTGCAAGCGCTCCAACAAAGCTGTACAGCGCATCTCGGCCACATAAGAGCGGCGCCCTGCGCGGCATGCCGACTACGACGAGCCGGCGCCTGCGCACGACGACGCTGCTGCTCTTTCGCCGCGCCGTGCTCACTATGCACAACGTCGGCAGACAGAGCTGTCACTGAGCCGCAAGGCGTCGCGCGCGCACGACGACCTCGAGCTGCGCGACCTTTTCGGGAGCCGGACCGACTCTCACGAAGCGCGCACGGATGCTGGAGAGAGAGCGCTTCGATATTTCAGTACACACAACGGCGCGACAGACCGAATGCCGTGGGAGAGGGAGAACTAGGGATGGAGGGTAGGAGTGGGGAGGGAGGGGAGCGTCTAAGGGGCTGCACAGACGAGGCGCTTTTCGTGTGGTGGAAGGGGAGGAACGACGACGACGACAATGCGACGAGATGATGCGAGTGGGAGAAGGTGAGAGGAGAGGGTGTGGACACAGAGGGGGATAGAGGAGGGCGAGACGAAGCGGAACAGGTCCGAGCGGGCGGCTCGAGGCGCGTCTACTTGGACTCCTCCTCCTTCTTGGGCTCCTCGGCGGTCTGACCGGCCTGCGACCGCGCCTCGTAGACCCTGTAGAGTGAGAAGAAAGCCGAGGTAGAAGAGGAGAGGAGGCGAGAGGCGGTCGAGGAGGGCGAGGTCGGCGAGAGGAGGAGGAGGGGCGAGAGGGCGCAAGGTCAGCGACCGTCGTTTCCCGCAACGCACACGACTCGCTCGACCGACTGCACGAGAGGGAGAGAGGGGACGCACTTCTGGAAGAGCTTGAGCGACGCCTGCTGGGTCTCCGAGACCTTGGCCTTGATGTCGTCCGGCTTGACGTCCGAGCCCTCGGCCTGCGCCTTGACGTTGAGCTCGCGGAGCTCGGTGATGAGGCCCTGCACCTTCTTGGCCTCCTCGGCATCGACCTGCTCCTTGAACTCGTTGAGCGCCTTCTCGGTCTCGGCCGCAACCGAGTCCGCCGAGTTGGCGGCCTCGATGAGGTCGCGGCGGGCCTTGTCGGCCTCGGCGTGCGCCTCGGCCTGCGAGATCATCGACTCGATCTCCTTGTCCGAGAGACCCGACGACGCGGCGATGGTGATCGACTGGTCCTTGTTCGTCGCCTTGTCCTTGGCCGAGACGTTGACGATGCCGTCGGCGTCGATGTCGAACGTGACCTCGACCTGGGGGATGCCCTTGGGGGCAGGGGGGATGCCGACGAGCTGGAAGTTGCCGAGCATCTTGTTGTCGCGCACGAGCTCGCGCTCGCCCTGGAACACCTTGATCTCGACGGCGGTCTGGCCGTCGGCGGCGGTCGAGAACGTCTGCGACTTCTTGGTCGGGATGGTCGTGTTGCGGTTGATGAGGCGAGTGAAGACGCCGCCGAGGGTCTCGATACCGAGCGAGAGGGGCGTCACGTCGAGGAGGAGGACGTCGGTGACCGAGCCGGCAAGGACACCGCCCTGGATGGCGGCGCCGACGGCGACGGCCTCGTCCGGGTTGACGCCCTTGGACGGGTCGCGGCCGAACACGCCCTTGACGGTCTCGATGACCTTGGGCATGCGCGACATGCCGCCGACGAGGATGACCTCCTCGACCTCGGACGCCTTCATGCCGGCGTCCGACAGGGCCTTCTTGCACGGCTCGACCGTCTTGTTGATGAGGCCGCCGACGAGCTGCTCGAGCTGCGAGCGCGTGAACTTCATGTTGATGTGCTTGGGGCCCGACGCGTCGGCCGTGATGTAGGGGAGGTTGATGTCGGTCTGGGCCGTCGACGAGAGCTCGATCTTGGCCTTCTCGGCCGCCTCGCGGATGCGCTGGATCGCCATGCGGTCCTTGGACAGGTCGAGCGACGACTCCTTCTTGAACTCGGCGACGATGTGGTTGACGAGCGTGATGTCAAAGTCCTCGCCGCCGAGGTGCGTGTTGCCGTTGGTCGACTTGACCTCGAAGACGCCGTTCTGCATCTCGAGGATCGACACGTCGAACGTGCCGCCGCCGAGGTCGTACACGGCGACCTGGCGCGAGTCGTTGCGGTCGAGGCCGTAGGCGAGGGCGGCGGCGGTCGGCTCGTTGATGACACGGAGGACGTCGAGACCGGCGATCGTGCCGGCGTCCTTGGTCGCCTGACGCTGCGAGTCGTTGAAGCTGCACGAGGAGCGAGGGGAGGTTTCGAGTCAGCAGCGGCTCGAGAGCGTGCGGCAGCGACGACGACGGTGAGCGGGAGGGCGGGACGCACTAGGCCGGGACGGTGATGACAGCGTGCTTGATGTTCTTGCCGAGGAACGACTCGGCCGTCTCCTTCATCTTGCCGACGACGAACGCACCGATCTGCGCGGGCGAGTACTTCTGGCCGCGCGCCTCGAGCCATGCGTCGCCGTTCGTGTGCTTGACGATCTTGAACGGGACGTTGTCGAGGTCGGTCTGGACCTCGGCGTCGGTGAACTTGCGGCCGATGAGACGCTTGGTCGCGAAGAAGGTGTTCTGCGAGGAGGAGGGACGAGAGGTCAGCCTCTCGTTCGCCACTGCCGGCCGCTCGAGGGAGAGAGGGGGAGACGACGCACCTCGAAGTTGACGACAGCCTGGCGCTTGGCGGGAAGACCGACGAGGCGCTCGCCGTCCTTGGTGAAGGCGACGACGGACGGGGTGGTCCTGCCGCCCTCGGAGTTCTCGAGGACGCGCGGCACCTTGCCCTCCATGATGGCGACACACGAGTTGGTGGTTCCAAGGTCCATGCCGACGACCGGGCCGGAGACCTTGGAGTTGAAGCGCTGCTGCATGAGCGAGGCCTGCTGAGTCGAGGCGAGGCGATGATGGCGACGGCAGGCGGGCGAGGCGAAGCGGCGAGGGAGGGGCGAGGGGGGCATCGATGGCGGGAGCAAGAGTCAGCGATGGTTCTCAGCGTGCATCCTGCTGTCCCTCCCACCCCCTAGGCGAGCCAGGGAGGCGAGGCGGGAGGTGGCGATGGGCGAGCGACCGGGTCGAAGGAAGGTGATGGAGCGGATCGAAAAACTTACGGTACGGGGCGTGCGGGCGGCACGGAGGCCAGAGAGACGGGCAGCGGACAGCATGGTGTGTAGTCCTAGCGGGCACGCAGAGATGCGGGTGAGGTGGAGGGAGGAGGAGAGGAGGGGGAGGAGGAGGCGAGCTCGAGACGGTCGACCGTCGCTCCGCCGCTCGCCGCGCCCGCTCTCCCTCTCTCTCCGAGACTCGGTCGCCTTCTCTGCCGGTTCCCGCCGCGGCTTTCCCTCCTCGCTGCTCTGCACACAGTCGAGACTGCATCTTGGTCTCATTGCGCAAGCTCACCCCGACCAAGCACTCCGCCCGCTCGCTCGCGCCCCTCACTCCTCGTCGCTGCCTTCCTCCTCCACCTCCTCGGCTTGCCCTCCTTCGCTGCCGTCCCGCTCTTCCTCGTCCTCGTCGTCCTCCTCGTCGTCGTCGTTCTCGCTCGCAGGCGTCGGCGAGATGATCTGTGGCGAGACAAGGCGGCCGCGTCAGCCTCGGCACGCCCTCTCGAGGATCGAGCGCGAGGGAGAGAGGAAGAGAGAGAGCGCACCTCGTTGAGGTACTGCGCAAACTCGGACGCGACCGACATGGCGTGCTTGAGCTTGTCGAGAAAGCCGGGCGACGCGACGACCTCGTCGGAGAAGTGCGTCTCGACGGCGAACGAGCGGCACCTGCGCGCGAGGCGGGGGGGTTGAGCGTCAGCTCTTTCTCTGACGTACTCGAGAGGGCTGAAGGGGACGCACTTGAGCAGGTCGATGTCCTTGTGCGTCTTGTCGACGCCCTCGATCTTGGGCGCGTTCTTGAGCTGGTCGTCGCCGCCAAAGATGCTCGAGCGCTTGCCGTCCATGCGCGGCTTGGGCTCGCCGAACAGCTCGACGAACGCCTCCTTGGCGAGGATCTTGCGCAGCGGCTTGGGGTTACTCAGGATCTCGGCGCGGATGAGCTTGAGGACGTCGGCCGAGGGCGACCAGCACCCGACGCCGAGGAACGACTTGCCGCCGGGCTGAACATGGACGTAGTACAGCGCGAACGGGCCTTTGCGACCCGTGCGCGAGTGCGAGGCGCACATGTAGCGCTTGTACGGCGTCTTGTCCTTGGAGAAGCGCACGTCGCGGTAGATGCGGTGCACGAGGTCCTTGACCGGGAGGTGCGGCAGGCTCCAGTCGGCCTCGCTCGCGACGGGGACCCAGGCCGTGAGGAACGTCTGGAAGTTGAGGAGCGCGTGACGGTACAGGGCGTCGTGCGTGCCGAACCAGTCGCGGTCGTTGTGCTGGGCGAGCTTGGCGAGGAAGTCGAGCGTCTCGGGGAGGATCGTCGAGGTTGCGGCTGCGGGCGGGGAGCGCGGTCGTCGGGGTCAGCTCGTCGAAGGCTTGTGCAGAGAGTCGAGGGGGAGGATGCAGGACGCACCGTTGACCTTGGGCGCCGGCACCTTCTTGACCTCGCGCACGACTCGGGTGTTGAGGCCGCCCTCCGAGTCGTCTGACGGCTCGTCGTCGTCGTCCTCGTCGTCGTCGACGACAAAGTCGTCCTCGGACTCGTCCTTCTTCTTCTTCTTGGACGCGCGCTTCTTGCTCGCCGCCTTGTCGCCCTCGCCCTTGCCCGCCTTGGCCTTGGCCTTGCCCTTCTTGCCCTCGTCGGCGCCCTTGGATGCGCGCGCCTTGGCCTGCTTCTTGGGCTTCTTGACCGGCTCGTCGTCGGTGGTCGGGTCCGAGTCCTGGGCGGCGAGAGGGGTGTCGCTGGCCGTCTCGTCATCGTCGGTCGAGGCGGGCGGGGCGACCTTGCGCGGGCGCTTGCGGGGTGCGTCGCTGCCCTTGTCGGTCGAGCGCTTCTTTGCGGGCTTGGTCGAGGTGCTGGCAGCCATGCTCGAGCGTGTGGTGGTGGTGGGAGAGGAGAGGGAGCGGACGAGGTTGACATCGTCCGAGTGGGGAGCTCGCCGCTCGTCGCCATCGAGCTCTCGTGGCGTGATTGCAGGCTTGCGAGAGTCACAGGGCTAGCCTCTGTCACGTTGCTACCCTGGACCCGACCCTTGCCCGACGAGGGGGCTGTGCTCGCTCTCATCTCGAGCGCGGACCCGAGCTTGCTCGGCTCGCCCTCCGCTCTCGCCCCACCACCCGCTCTGGCCATGGCTCGCCCAGACAAGCGCACAGCACCGGCTGCTGCTGCCACCACCACCAAGAAGGCCCGCACCGCCCGCGCGCAGCCGCAGCGCCAGCCCGCACCCGTCGCCCACCTCGCCAGCGACGTCGACGACGCCGACAGCGACACGGGCAGCTTCGACGACCTCGAGGCCGACGACGGCAGCCTCCACGACGGCCAAGATGACGACGTCAGCGAGGACGAGTTCGCCGCAGGGCTCGCCGGGCTCGGTGAGCCCTCCGACGACAACGACGAGGACCTCGACAGCGAGGAGGACGAGGCCGGGCAGCTCGACGGGAGCGGCGAGGACGACGAGCAGCTCATCGGCGACGACGGCGAGGACCTCTACGCCAACCTCGACGCGGCGATGGAGGACGACGACGAGGACTCGGGCGACGAGGACGACGACGAGGCGGCGTCCGAGGGCGCAGCGCCGGCGGCAGCAGCAGACGACGACGGCTGGGAGACGGTCGGCACGGCGCCGACCAAGCCCCTCATCGCGCCCGCCGCCGAGCTCGAGCAGCGCCGCCGCGCCAAGAAGCCCAAAGCGCTGTCGGCGGCCGAGCTGCGCGCGCTCGCCTTCGCCGAGCTCACCGCCTCGCCCATCTCGAACGTCCTCGCGACGCACGTCGCCTCCGTCCTCGACCCCGTCACGCCCCCAGCGCCCGCCTCCTCGCCTCTCCAACCCGTCCTCAAGGCGCTCCACGCCCACCTCACGACCCTGCCCAACGGCAAGCCCGTCAGCCTCGACGCGCTGCGCAAGAAGGGTCGCGTCGTCCCGGACGTCGAGGGCAGCAGGGGCAAGTGGGGCAAGATGGAGCTGCCGTGGGAGAAGCCGCGCGCCGAGGACGTGCGCGTCGTCGGCCGGTGGGCGTGGGGCGGAGGGTTCAAGCAGGCCAAGGGCGAGTACGTCGTCGAGCTCGCCGTCGCCATGCCACCTGTGCGTCCGCTTCCACTCTCTTGACGAAAAGACGAGCGTTCTCTGACGCCTGGCGCCCTCGCAGTCCCTCCTCCAGCCCAAGGACTACCTCTTCCCGCGCTTCTCGGTCAAGGCCCTCCACTACCTCGTCAGCCTCGCCGCCCACCTCCCCTCCTCTCTCGGCCCCGTCTCGCTCTCGTACTTCCCCCTCGCCGGCTCGCAGGGCTACGCCCTCGAGGTCCGCTCGGCCACGCCCAAGGGCGCAGACAAGGTCGGGCTCGGCAAGGCCAAGGGCGCCGTCCTGCGCCTGCGCGTCGTCGCGCCCGTCGGCGCCTTTGCGGCCGCCAAACTCGCGCCGTCGGGCAACGTCGTTCGGCCGCCGTCGCTCGCCGCCGCCGCCGACGGCGAGAACCCGCAGTTCGACCCGTCGACCCTCCCCGCCACCCCTCTCCACTCGTCGGCGCTCCACCACTCGTCCCTCCCTCTCCTCACGACCCACCTCAAGTACCACCACGGCGTATCGACCTCGCACGCCGCCTACGCCTCGTCGTCGCGCCTGCTCCAGGCCTGGGCCGCCAAGCGCGGGTACGGCTCGTCGCTCGGCCTCACCGACGAGTGGTGGGCGTGGTGCGTCGCGAGGAGCCTCAACGCCGGCGGGAGGGCCGGTGCGGGCGACAGCGCGAGCTTGGCGGCGGGCGGCGAGGCCTGGGCGGGCTGGAGAAGGGCCGTCGAGTGGCTCGCAGGGGCCAAGTGGACCGAGGGCATCTGGTTCAAGACGACGAGCGACGAGGGGGTGCGTCCTCTTCCTCTCTCTCCATTCTCTCCGCCCGCTGAGGATGCGTCGAGCTGACTCGAGCGTCCCTGCAGTACGCCACGGACGACTTCAAGCGCGCGTTCGCCGGCCGGCCGCTCTTCGTCGACCCGACCGGCACCGTCAACCTCGCCGCCGGCATCGACCTCTCCACGCTCGACATGGTGAGCACCGTCTTCACCGGCCAGCAGCAGGAGCGGAAAGCGGATCGGGAGCTGACGTCTGTCGTGCCTCGCCCCGCAGCTCAAGCAGGACGCGCGCGAGACCATCTCGCTCCTCCTGAGCGGCATCGACGACGACCGCAAGTTCGACTCGGCCTTCATGCGCGACATCCGTCCTGTCGAGCGCTTCGACAACTTCGCCAGGTGCGTCCCTCCTCCCCTGCTCTCCCTCCCCGCTCAGGCCGCTGAATCCGGGCTTCCTCAGGATCACGCTCCCCTCCTCGCCCAAGGTCGACCCCGACGCCTCTCTCGACTACCCCGACTCGTTCACCTACCTCTCCGCCGCGCTCTGCGCCACCCTCCGCCGCGCCCTTGGCAACCGCGTCCACGCCTTCATCCTCTCCTCCCCGCCTCGACCCTCGCTCCCCTTCGACGGCTCTGCGCCCAAGCAGCCCGCCCGCGTCACCGTCACCCTCGGCTTCCTCCTCGACCCGGTCGAGTCGCTCCGCCTCGTCGACCAGGGCCCGTCGGCCGAGGACGAGGAGGCGTGCGCCGACTTCCGCGCCTTCTGGGGCAGCAGGTCAGAGCTGCGCCGGTTCCAAGACGGCGCCATCGTCGAGGCGGTCGTGTGGAACGAGACGAGCGCGGGCGGGCTCGGCCCGAGGCGCAGCGCGATCGTGCGCCGCGTCGTTGAGTACATCCTCGGCGAGCGGCACGGCGTCCCGCTCGCCAACATCGACTTCTTCGCCGGCTCGATGGACCACCTCATCGTCGAGCCCGAGGCCGTGCGCCGCTCGCTGTACCTCGAGGACTCGGTCGCGGCGGGCAAAGGGTTCGCCAACGCCGTCACGGCCTTCGACGAGCTCGCCAAGGAGATCAAGGAGCTCAAGGACATCCCGCTCGAGGTCTCGGCCGTCCAGCCCTGCACGCCCGGGCTGCGCTACTCGAGCGTCTTCACGCCGTCGCCGAGGCGCCTCAAGGACTTTGACCGCCTCCCGGCGTCGCTGCGGCACATCGAGCCGCTCGAGTTCCACCTCGCGCTCGAGGGCTCGGGCAGCTGGCCCGACGACCTCGAGGCCGTCCAGAAGATCAAGTCGGCGTTCTTGGCCAAGATGGGCGAGGGTCTCGAAGCGCGTCGGTCGGTCCTCAAGGCCGAGGTCGTCGTCGAGGTCGACGCTCGCCCGATCGACGACAACGTCTCGCTCGAGATCCTCACGGCGGCGGGCTGGGCGTTCCGGGCGCGCATCTACTACGACCGGTCGCAGATCCTCCTCGAGGAGCGCGAGGAGCAGCTCGGCGACGCCGCCGCCGCTTCGACCTCGTCGCACCTGTCGCCGCTCGACTCGTACCTGCAGCGGTTCGTCCACGCCCCGAGGCACCACGGCGCCATGTGCGCCCTCCAGAACCACTTCCCCTCGTTCTCGCCGACGGTGCGCCTCCTCAAGCGGTGGGCGTCGGCGCACATGCTCTCGGCGCACTTCGACCACGAGCAGCTCGAGCTCGTCGCCGCGAGCGTCTTCCTCGACCCGGCGTCGCCGTTCGACCCGCCGCAGAGTGGCGCGACCGGCTTCGCGCGCGCCATGGACCGCCTCGCGACGTGGAAGTGGCGCGACGAGCCCCTCCTCGTCCCGGTCTACTCGTTCACGCAGGCTACCTCGTCGGCACGCCGCGCCGTCCTGCCCGTCGCCGACCGACAGGCGGTGGTCGAGAGCTTCCAGGCGCTGCGGCTCGCCAAACCCAACGTCGACGAGCACGCCTGGGTCATCGCGACCGAGGCCGACCTCGACGGCACCGTGTGGGGCCGGCGTGCGGGCAAGGTCGTCGCAGCGCGCATCCGCGGGCTCGCCAAGGCGACTCTCGCAACGCTGCAGGCCGGCGTCGCAGCAGGGTCTCTCGTCGTCGAGGTGCGTTCGGACCTCTCCCTTCTCTTCCTCGCCGCGGCGCGCCTTTACTGACTTCGCCTCCCTCGTACAGCAACTCTTCTCGCCGCCGCTCGGCGACTACGCCTTCCTCATCCACCTCGACTCGTCCCTCATTCCTCGGCACTTCCAGGCTTTGACGCCCGAGCCGGCTGCGCTGTCGACCCGCCGCAACGCGCACTCGTCGATCCTCTCTGGCTCGCTCATGGGCGAGTCGAACGACGACGACGATGGCGACATTCGCATCGGCTTCGACCCGGTCGCCGACTTTGTCAAGCAGCTCGAGGTGCGCCCGACCTTTCTCTCTCTCGCTCCCCTCGCTGACCGAGGATGCGCTCGCTGACACTCGACCTCTCGTCTTGACCTCTGCAGCTCTTGTACCCCTCCACCTTCGTCCTCTTCCACTCGGAGCACGGCTCGCCCGTCGTCGGCGGCATCTGGCACCCTTCGGTCGAGGCGTCTCGCGCGTTCAAGGTCGGGCTCGGCTTCCCTGCGCGGCCCGTCGCCGACGACGCCGAGGCCAAGGACGGCAAGGCCAAGGTCGTGCTCGACAAGCGGGCCGTCTTCCGCGACATTGAGCGGGTCGGCAAGGGCTTTGTCGTCAAGGTCGAAGAGGTCAAGCGGTGACGAGGTGGAACGAGGACGTCTTTGTTCGCATCGCTGCATTCGCACACTGTTGTTACTGCGACTCCGAGAAGCAGCGAGAGTGCGGCATCGCTCGAGCGGCAGCAGAGCAGACGAGAGCCCGACGAGGTCAAAGCGCCTTCGACTTGAGAAGGTCAACTACCCGCTCGCGCGCTGCTGCGACTCGTCGTTCGCCGCTACGTTTACGACAATCTTTCAACGGCAGGCGAGCAAAAGGAATCAGCCCGGACGGGCTGCGCAGCAAAAGAGATAAGCGCCGAGGCGCTTTTGATGTTCCCCGACGGGGAATCGAACCCCGCTCGCGGCTGTGAGAGAGCCGAATCATAACCACTAGACCATCGAGGACTTGCCTGTGTGCTCGGCGTCTGTATGCGTAAAGACCCCGCCCAGACCGCACGTCGTCAGCTCATCTCGACTCTCATCGCTCGCGACGGCGCTCTCCTGTCTCTCCACCGCTTTCTCAGCCCAGTCTACTGCGCCAGACCTCGGCAAGGCCTCGCACAGCCTTATCCAGCTTCGACCCGGCCGCCAGCACCGCCGCCATGTCCGCCCGCACTCTCTCGTCTCCCGCCGAGTACCAGTCGCTCGTCGACCAGTACGACACTTGGCTCTTCGAGTGCGTCGATGCTCTTCCTCTCCTCTCAGGATCACGCTTGAGGACACGCGCGAGCGCACCGTCCGCTGAGCCGAGCGAGCGAGCTGACCTCCTCCTCCTCCCCCCGCCGCCCCACTCGTGCGCTCGCAGCTGCGACGGCGTCATCTGGGAGGGCGACCACGTCATCGGCAAGGCCGGCGACACGCTCCAGTACTTGCGCAAGCAGGGCAAGCGCATCTTCTTCGTCACCAACAACGCGACCAAGAGTCGGGCGAGCAACAAGGGCAAGTTCGACAAGATGGGCATCGAGTGCGAGGTCGTGCGTCCCCTTTCACACTCTCCCTCGCGTCGAGACGAGCAGGCTGACCCAGGACACCTGCGCGCAGGACGAGATCTTCACGTCGGCGTTCGCCTCGGCGGCTTACCTCAAGGCGGTTCTCAAGTTCCCCGCTGACAAGAAGGTCTACGTGATCGGCGAGAAGGGCATCGAGGACGAGCTGGACGCTGTCGGCATCAAGCACTCGGGCGGCACGGTGCGTCCCGCCCCTCCAGCTCGTCGGCGACGACCGTCGAGCTCTCGCTGACTCGCGCTCCTCCTCCTCGCGCACCTCGCTTACTTGCGCGCAGGACCCGGACGACAACGTCTTCATCGACCTCATGGACTTCTCGTCGATCACGTCCGACCCCGAGGTCGGCGCCGTCCTGTGCGGGCTCGACATGCACATGAACTACAAAAAGTTCGCCAAGGGGTTCAAGTACCTGCGCGAGAACGAGGGCTGCCTCTTCATGGCGACGAACCTCGACTCGACGTTCCCGACACACGGCACCGTGCACCCGGGTGCGTCCCTTTCAGCTCGCTCTCCCCTCCTCTCCTCGTCGTGCCGCGCCCTAACTCGGGCTCTCGCTCCCTTGCAGGCGGCGGCGCGACGATAGCTCCCCTCACGTGCGCCCTCGGTCGCGACCCGCTCGTCGTCGGCAAGCCCGAGGCTCCCATGCTCGAGAGCATCGTGCAGACGTGCGTCGCGCTTCCTCTCCCTCCGCCGACGTGAGGAACTCGCTGCTGACGCTTCTCGCGCCGCTCGCAGCCACAAGCTCGACAAGTCGCGCATGATCATGGTCGGCGACCGTCTCAACACGGACATTGCGTTCGGCAACAAGGGCGGCATCCACACGCTCATGGTGCTCACCGGTGCGTCGTCTCGCTCTGCTCGACCGAGAGCTCTCGACTCGCTGCTGACCCTGTGCTTCTCCCTCTCTCTCTCCCTCGCTCGCAGGTATCGACGGGCGGGCAGAATTTGAGAAGGAGGGCGCGGTCGCAGTGCCGACGTACGTCGTGGACGCGCTTGGAGACTTGGCGGCGCTCGGAGCATAGAACAGATTACCAAGCTGGAATAGAACCGCGTTTGTATTGGCACCGCCTCGTCCCCCCGCTCGCGCTCCCTCATCGACTCGCTCGTCCGCTCGATGCGAGAGTGCCATGCCCGGTGGCTCTAGTCTCGGCATGAGCACACTGCGCATGCCCAACCCGTTCTCGCGCGGCAACCACGCGCGCAAGTTCAGCGGCATCCTCGACGAGCCGGACAAGTACGACAAGCTCTCGACGCGGCGACTCGGCGGGGCGACTGGGCGGTGGACAGTGTCCAGGGTGCTGCGTTGGATGGTGGCGCTGGTCGGCTTGAGTGTGCGTCCCCTTCTCGCTCTCCCCTCTCGAGGATCCGAGGTCGGAGCTGATGAGGCGGTGGGGCACGCTTCCCTCGGCTTGCACCGCGCAGATCGCCCTCTTCCTGTGGTCGTACGAGGTCCACGTCGAGGTGCAGCTCTTCTCGCGCGGCTGGGTCCGCCGCGCCATCCTCCCCGTCCACCCGTCCTCGTCGACCTGCTTCGACCCGGCCCACCTCGCCTCGACCGCGTACAACTCGTCGCTCGCCGATGCGCCAGCCTACGTCGACGTCCATGCAGGCCTCGCCATGCCTCTCGGCCGCGACTGCTACGACTTTGCCGCCATCCTTCCGCGGCATCCCCTCCCCGGCATGGTCCTCGCCGCCCACACCGTCTTCCACACCTACTGGCGGCACGACCTCCTCCCGCTCGGCGAGCGGCAGGTCGCCCTCCTGCACTCGATCCTCGCGACGCAGGACCGCTCGGCCACCTCGGTCGTCCTGTGGACCAACGCGCCGTCGCCGTCGGCCCTCACGGACCTGCCCGTCCTGCGCCCGCTCCTCGACCTGTACGGCGAGCGCCTCTCGGTGCGCACCGTCGACAAGCGCACGCTCGCGCACGGCACGCCGATGGAGGGCCACGCGCTCCTCGACATGGCCGACCGCCAGGCGTGGGTCGACGGCGACCTCGTGCGCATCCTCGTCCTGTACGCGCTCGGCGGCGTCTGGGTCGACTTTGACACGATCATGACGGGCCGAGACGTGCGCGTCCTCGGCGAGCACGAGTGGGTCACGCAGTGGGACTGCTACGGTGCGTCGGCTCGCTCTCCTCGTCTCTCTCTCTGTCTCTCGCCCTCTCGTCGAGCGAGCGCTGACTCTACCTCTCTCGCCGCGCCCGCAGACAAAAAGTACCAGCCGCTCAACGGCGCCATGATGCACTTCCACCGCGCGTCGCCCTACCTGTGCGAGATGCTCCACACCATGTCGACCTCGCCGCCGCCGGCCCGCAACTCGGTCGACTGGGGCTCGCGCCTGTACCACAAGGTGTGGCGCTCGCTCGTCGCGCGCGGCATTACGCCGTTCAAGGTCCTCCCTTACTGCTTCACCGACGGCGTCTCGTGCCGGCTCGACAACCGCCTCCCGGACCCGTTCGCCGACCCGAGCAGGGCCGAGCGGCGGTGGGGCCCGGGCAGGTGGGACGACGTGCGCACCAAGGTCACGAGCGTCTGGGCCGTGCACCTGCACAACCGCTGGGACAAGACGTTCCCCGAGGGAGGCTGGGTCGACGAGATGGTGCTCAAGCCGGTCGAGGAGAGGGTCGAGCAGTACAGGCGCAGCGGGCTCGACTGAAACTATAGAGAGTTCTGAACAAGGTTGCATTGCGCGCACGGTCTAGACAAGAGGGAGAGCATGCAGGTCTAGTGAGGCAGATGCAGGGAGAGATGCCAACGAGCGAGATTAAGGGAGGGAAAGTATAAAGGCGAGGCCGATGCAGTCTTTTGTATGGGGCGCGACGAGACGAGGACGTGTAGAGAGAGGATCTAGAGAGGTGTAGGAGATAGAGTGTAGGAGAAGAGGGAGAGGCGTCTAGGCGTCGATGCCGTCGGCCTCGGCGCGGACCTGGGCGAGGGCCTGCGCCTTCTGGGCGCGCATGCGGTTGGCCTTCTTGATGCCGTACCCGTCCTTGAAGACCTCGCGCGTCTCCTCGAGCGACAGGCCCGACGTCTCGGGGTACAGGAAGAAGACGAAGACCGAGCCGAGGAAGCACAGGCCGGCGTAGAAGCCGAACGCGCCGGCGGGCGAGATGGCGTCGATGAGCGACAGGAACGTCGAGCCGATGATGAGGTTGCCGCCTGTCCGAGTGCGAGAGTCAGTGATGCTCGTCGTCGTCGTCGTTGCCGAGGAAGGGATAGAGAGGAAGGGGACGCACCCCAGTTGCAGGTCGTCGCGAGGGCCGTGCCCATGCCGCGCACGCTCATCTCGAACAGCTCGCCCTGCTGCCAGGGGATGTTGCCGATGCCGGTCGCGTAGAAGGCGACGTACAGGAGCATCGAGAAGAGGACGACCGGGTTCCATTTCTTGCTGAGCCCGACGCCGTCGTCCGGGAGCTGGCCGCCCGTGTTGATCGTGAGGAAGTGGAACGCGATGGCGGCGAGGACAAGGGCGCCGCACATGCCCGGGACGGTGAGGCACGCGATGCGGCGACGGCCGGCCTTGTCGATGATGACGAGCGCGACGAGGGTGAAGGCCAGGTTGACGATGGAGATGACGAGGCCGATGACGAGCGAGTTGTCGAACCCGACGTTCTCGAACAGGGTCGGCGCGTAGTACATGAGCGTGTTGAAGCCGCACAGCTGCTGGATGCCCTGCAGGCCGCACGCGACGACGAGGGCGCGGAAGTTGGGCGCGTTGAGGTGCAGCCGCTTCCACGTCTGGACGAGCGTCGCCGTGTGGCCCATCGTGTCCTTGACGCTCTTGCTGATAACGTCGGCCTTGAGGTGCAGCTGCGCCTCGCTCGCGTACGGGTAGATCTTGCGCAGGATGTTGACCGTCGCCTCGAGCTTGTCCTGGCGGAGGAGGTAGCGCGGCGACTCGGGGAGGTACAGGAGCATGACGAGTTGGAGGGCCTGCGTGCGGGGCGAACAGCGTCAGCACCGTGCACCGAGGGAGAAGAGAGCGCGCGAGAGGAAGGGAGAGGGACGCACAGGAGGAACCGCGCCGAGGCCGACCATCCAGCGCCAGCCGTGCGTGACGTTCTGGAACGCCAAGTTGAGGCAGTAGGCGACGACCTGCCCGAACGTGATGGCGACGACGTTGAGCGTCACGAGGCGCCCACGGAGCGCAGTCGGCGCGAGCTCGCCGATGTAGAGCGGGACGATGAGCGAGGCAAAGCCGACGCCGAATCCGAGGATGAGGCGGCCGACGGCGACGATCCAGTAGGCGTTCGGGCCGTAGGCGACGGCCTGCATAACTGCGGGCGAGAGAGGGAGGTCAGCCTCGGTCACCTGATGAAGGAGAGGAGAGGGAGAGCGGACGCACTGGCTCCGACGATGAAGATGGCGTCGGCGAGAGCGATGACAGCCTTGCGGCCAATGCGGTCGGCCTGCGCGCACGAGCGAGAGTCAGGGCGAGCTCGTCGTAAGGAACTACAGGCAAGGACGCACAAGTACACCGGCGGAGAAGCCGGCGAGGAGCGCGCCGAGCGTCGTGGCCGAGGTGAGGATCTGCGAGCGCGCAGCGCGTCAGCGACGGCGGCGAGAAGATGGTCCGAGAAAGATGGACGCACCTCCTTGTTCGAGCTGCTGAGCGGGACGCGGTTGAGGTCGGCCGGGACGTCCTTGTGGACGAGGGCGCCGCCGATGACTCCGGTCTGTGAGCGAGCGAGGGAGGGCGTCAGCGGCGAGACGCAACCGTGAGAGACAAGGTGAAGGGTCGACGCACATCGTAACCGAAGAGGAGACCACCAGTAGCAGCTGCGACGACGAGCCACCAGACGAAGGCGGTGGTGCGGTCCTCGCCCTCGGCGCGGATGACGGACTCGTCGACCTCGAGGCGCGACTGGCTCAGGTGCTGGAGCGCAGCCTTGTTGGCGGGCTTGGTAAAGTCGAGCTCGCCGGACGACTCGGAGCGGACGGACGAGGCCGACTTGTTGGCGCTCGTGAGAGGAGGAGGGAGGGGAGACATGGTGGAGGGAGGAGGAGGTGGTGGTGGTCGGGGTGGGCTCTGTTCAGGCAGAGTGTCTTTCGCCCGGAGCAGAAGTCTTCCGGGAGCTGCAGGTGGGGCAAGGGAGGGTCAGCCGGTGAGGCTCGAGGCTCTAGCGCGCTCGGCTTCCGGAAGTGGCCGAGCGGAGAGGGCGACGACGAAGGAGAAGGGCGACGCACCCGCGGTGACGGTTGTGCGACGAGCTGCGCGTGGCGAGAGGCATGGCGAGGGGGCACAGAGCAGCAGCGCACAGGCGCACGGTGGCGGGAGGAGCGAGGGGACGCGACGAGGAGGAGATGGGGCGAGGCGAGGTGTTAGCCCTCTCGATCTCGACGACGACAGCTCGCAGGAGGGTGCGACGGGGACTGGACGCACAAGAGAAAGGTGCCAAACAGCCTTGAAGTGGTTGCGGGCGTACAGCGGGCCTGCGAGCCGTGAGCGAGGAGCGAGGTGGTGGATCGACGAGTCCAAAGGGGAGAGGCGCGCGCGCGCCTGCCGAGCTTCCCTCTCGCCGAAGCTCGATCACCGTGCACAGCTTGTCCTTTGCAGTCTCGAGTTCAGCTACACTGCTAGTCTCCAAGCTCAGCCCTTGTTCTGCGGGCGGGCGCGACGAGGTCAGTCCCGCGGCTCGGCAACAGCTCGTCGGCAAGGTCGTGCGACAGCGACGCACCTTCATCTCGCGCAGCGTGCCCATGACCTGGACCGGGTCCGTCGCGCCCGTCGCCTCTGCACGACGAAGAGCGAGTCAGCTGAGAGCGAGAGGCGCGGGGAGAGGGAGGCTCGAGCTCGAGAGACGGGGACGCACTCTGGACCGCCGGGCTCGAGGTGCGCATGAAGACGTTGTGCTCCTTCTCGTCGCCGATGGTGAACTTGCCCGTCGTGACTTCGTTCTCCTGCTCGGGTAATACCCGTCAGCGAGACGTCTCAGGTCAGCGACGACGAGCCAGAGAGAGAGACAGAGACGCACCTCGCAGTACTTGACGAGCTTCTGGATCGCCTCGTTGCCCGGCTCGATCTTGCTCGAGAACGCAACGTTCGACGCCGTGTACTCGTGCCCGACGTAGGTCACGGTGTCGTCGGGGAGGGCCGCGAGCTTGACGTTGAGCGCCTCGTGCATCTCCTGCGGCTCGCCCTCGAAGAAGCGCCCGCACCCGCTGATGAACAAGGTGTCACTGCAGCGAGGGGAGGAAGGCCAAGCGTCAGTGCGAGGCTCTCGACGAGGTGAGGCGAGGAGGCGGGGAAGGAGCGCACCCAGTAAAGACGGCGCGCTGGTCCTTCTTCTTGTCCTCGACGAAGTAGCAGATGTGGTCGCGCGTGCTGCAGGTGGGCGGACCTGGCGTCAGCTCAGCCCGCGCGCATGTCAAGAAGTTGCTCTTGACGTCGTCGCCCCCAAACAGGCCTAAGCAAGCGGCCGTGTCGCCGTTCGCCCCTCCTTGCGCGCTCGGGCTGCCAGGACTGAGGGGGAAAGATAGACGCACTGGCAAGGCGTGTGAACGGCCGTCACGTCGAGCTCGCCGATCTTGAACTGGTCGCCGTGCTTGACCTGCAGGCAGGCAGGAGCGAGCGAGAGTCAGCCGGACGAGGGAGCGAGCGCACGAGAGGAGGACGAGGAGCGGGGACGCACGACGTTGTTCGTCGCCGGGACGCCGTCGGCCCCAGCGTAGACCTTGATGCCCGGGTACCTGTCCGAAGGAGACCATGTTCAGCGCCGGCTCGTAGCTTGAGCGACGCACAGCCGGCGCAGAGAGGGAGACGGGGACGCACAGCTCGGCGGTCTTGTCGTTGCCGCCCGCATGGTCGTGGTGGCCGTGAGTCGTCAGGAGGTACTGGCCGAGCTTGATGCCCTCCTTGTCGGCAGCCGCCTGCAGCTTGGGCGGGTCGTAAGGGTCGACGACGGCCGTCGTGCCGGTCTGCGAGACGAGAAGGCCAAGAGCCGGTCAGCGAGCGCGAGCGGGAGGAGCTGGAGCTGGGACGCACCGTCTCGTCGACGAGGATATACTCGTAGTTGTCGCTCTGCGCGCGTGGAAGTCGTCGGGCGAGGGAGGTGGGGCAAGGTCAGCAGGGGCTCGCGCCGAGTGAGCCGAGAGGCGGGACGCACACGACAGGGCACAGGAATGATACGCATCGTGAGTCTGCAACGTCGCGCACAGCAGGAGAGGCAAGGTGAGGGAGGGATGAGGCGCGAGGTGGAGGCGACGTCAGCTCTAAGCGCGCGCTCGAGGGAGCGCGAGAGGGACGCACGATGTGCTGCTGGCGAAGGTGCGAGTTGGCTGGAAGGTCTGAAGCTGTCTGGAGGTGCGAAGAGCGGTGCGCGAGAGCATGGGTCGAGCGAAAGCGGGGCGACCGGCGAGCGTCGCAAGGTCTCGACATAACACCTCTCAGCAAGCCGCGAACGAGACGAAAACGAGTTGCTAGCGATACTACAAAGGACAAGATAGAAGGAGGAACACGAGAACGTAGAAGTCGAAGGGAGAGGGAGGTGAGGAGCCTGAGCGAGCGCGGCCTCGAGCGCGAAGCCAAGGCTCACTGAGGCCCGCGCTCGCGCTCCTTCTCCTTGTCGAAGAACGACTTGATGTGCTCGGGCGTGATGGTCGTGCCCGAGTCGGCGTGCGGGCGGAAGAAGGCCTTGAGGCGGTCGCTGAGGCCGCCGAACGCCTGGAGCGAGTTGATGGCCTGAATCCGCGGCATGCGCGTCAAGAGGTGGTTCATGCCGAGCTCGAAGGTCGATTTGTCTGCGAGGAGCACGAGAAGAACGTCAGTGAGGGAGGCTGTGACGTCGAAAGAGAGGGAGAGGGACGCACGAGCGTCGGGGTCCGCGGGCGGCTCGAACACCTCCTCCTCCTCGAGGAAGAAGGGCAGCTTGAGAAACATGCCCAGGCACTGCGAGAGCAAAGAAAGAGACAAGAGAGGCGAGAGAGGGAGGTAGGGAGGAAGGAAGGGAGGAGAGAGGGGCAGGAACGGCGTCAGCGCTTTGGCCCCGGCGAGGGAGCGAGCGCAGAGCGAAAAGTAGCGCACCTCGCGACACCTGCACCACCGGTCCATGAAGCCCTCCTCGAGGTAGACGTTGGCCTGCGAGCCGCCTCGCTCGAGCCTGACGAGCGGCGAGTCCTCGGCCGGCACGACTGGCCGCGCCTGGCACGAGCGAGAGCTCGACGCGACCGGCGCGCCGATCGCGCTCGCCGCGACAGGCTCGCCCTCGGCCTTGACGCGCTTGGCGGCGGGGACCTCCTCCACCTGGTCCTCCGCCTTGCGCTTGCCGTCGCCCGCAGGCTCCGGCTCCTCCCTCGGTGCCGCCGCCCCGACCGGCGCCGGCTCGGTCCCTGCTACCTCGTCGTCGCCCTCGCCCTTGACCGTACTCTCGTCGTCGTCGTCCGCCGAGCGCACCTTGCCGAGGACCGTCGCGCCGGGCGCGAGGAGGAGAACGCCCGTTCCGTCGACGCCGGCGTACCTCGTCATGATGCGGCGCACGTCCGGGTTGTGCTCGACGCAGCGCCAGCACACGAGCTGGTCGAAGTCGTCCTGGCGCAGCGGCTTGGTCGGGTCGTCGTCGTCGTCGCTGTGCGGGAGGCCGACGCACGCCGCGTGAAGCCAGTCCTCGCAGGCGAGGCACTGCAGCATGTCGTCCGTCTCGGTGTGCGGGTCGTACGGCTTGCCGCAGTAGCAGAACTTGCCGCGGAAGTCTGCAAAAGCGAAAAGGTAGGAGTCAGCGAGGGGAACAGCGACGGAGGAGAGGGGGAGGAAGGAGAACGCACTGTCGTCGATGCGGTTGAGCGAGTTCGGGTCGGCGTCGTCGCGGCCCGAGATGCTGCAGCACGACCCGGCGCCCATGGCGGCCGTGCCGCAGTCGCACCGGTACGAGCGGCGGTTGAACAGCTCGACGAGCTCGTGCGAGGCGTGGCACGCGATCGAGCACGCCGCGCACACAGCTCGGTCGCCGAGGCAGGTGCGGCACGCCCAGAGCGGCTGCTTGATGTAGCCGAGGTCGTAGGTGCACTGGTCGAAGCGGTACGGGAGCGTCTCCCTCGCCTCGGCCTCGAGCGCGTCTTGGGCGCCGAGCAGGTCGCTCGCCGTGAAGTTGTCGTCGCTCGAGGGCACGCCGTCGCGCGTCGGCGAGAAGAGGAGGGTGTCGCGGTCGAGCATGGCGGCTGGCGGAACGGCACTGGGGCCTGGGTCGAGCGGAGAGGGAGGGTGGAGGTGGGGTGGCTGATGAAGCTTCTCGATGAGGACAGGTGCTGGGCGGTTGCGGAGGCTGCGCGGCGCGAGCGACGGGTCAGCTCTGACCTGGTCTGGAGCCCGAACACGCTCCCTGCGCGAGTTGGAGGAGGGAGGACGGACCCGATGGTTGATCGAGACGCGGCGCGAGGAGGAGCGAGCTAGTCGTTACAGGACTCTGCTGTGCGGTTGTCGGAGTGTCGAGGGTGCTGAGCGTGAGCTTGTGGTTGCGCGCGACGCGTAGGAGCTCTCGGCGAGAGGTGTGATGGACGAGAGGGAGCGGGCGTCTCGACCCGGTCGCGCGGGTCTCGCTTCCAGGCGGCGGAAAAGGGCCGCGACGCATGCAGCCAGTCGTTCGAGCTCTCCGAGGCATAGAACGCGACACGACGACGTAGCAGGGCGAAACAAATGACAACAGGAGACGAGCGCAAAGAGAGGGAGAGCGCGAACAGCTACAGGGACGACCTCCTCTCGGACGCCGACGACGACTCTGGCTCGCCGAGCTCGACGACGACCCCTGCGACTCGAGGCTCACCGGCCTTCTTGTCCTCCTCTTTCGACCCTCGCCGAGAGCCGTGCAGCGAGGGGACCCACGCGCGCGCCTTCTCCCCCTCGGTCCTCCTCCTCCCTATCTCGACGTCCTGCTCCGGCCACGCGCTCGCCGAGAGCGACGGCATGTAGCCAAGGGCAGGGACGCCTGCAACTGTCGGGGCGAGCGTCTCGGCCGCGCCGACTCGGGACTGCATCGGCGGCGCGACGCCGTTGCTGAGCGTGCCGCCGCCGCCGACCGACGACAGGTCGAGCACGACGCCGCCTGCGGTCGCCTTGGTGTCATTGAGGAGGATCGAGCGCAGCTGCGCCGTGAGGCTGACGGCCTGGATGCCGCCGTACATCCACGAGCCGAGGAAGATGACCACCTCGGCTGTCGGCGAGTTGGTCGTCGCGAGCTCGTTGATCGTCAGGTCGATGTAGAGGGCGAGGCTGCCGAGCGAGAGCGCCATGAGAGCACCGACGATGCCCGTCTGCGCGCGCAAGAGGAGGGAGAGAGGAAGAGAGTCAGCTCGATCGTTGGGCTGAAGCGGCTCGAGCGCGAGGAGAGAGCGGGGACGCACTATGAAGAGGTCGACCTCGGCGCGCTGAAGACGCTGCAGGTTCTGCGCCTGCGCCACCGCGAGGCCTCCTTGATCCGAGTCTGCGAGGCGCCGGATGGCCGAGCGCGACGGGCGGGAAGACGGCGACGACCTGGGCAGCTGACCTGGCGCATGCGTCGACCGGGTTGGCGACGAAGGTGAGCTGGACGTGACGTGCGCCGCGGCGTGCGAGTTGATCGAGAGGTACATGTCGGACGACTGGGTGTCAACGCTCGATGCGATGCCGTGCGTGACCGTGCCCGTCGAGGTGCGATTCGGGAGGGGAGGGCGGACGGGCGGCGGCGCCGTAGAGGTAGGCGCTTCGGCGTCGGCGTCGACGTGCTCGTCCTCCTCGACCATGTCGGGCGCAGCTGTATCGGGCGCGAACTGGGTGATCTGACCGCCGCGGGTGAACGTCCGGTGGTTCTCGGCGATCTGGCGGTGCACGATGACGAGGAGAGCGATGCCGCCGATGTTGATCTGCGTGGTAGAGGTCAGTAAGCCTTTCAAGCCTGAGCTAGGAGTGCGAGCGAGAGAGGACGCACGAGCGCAGTGAGGAAAGGCGAGACGACGAACGCCGTCATGACGACGAGCGAGGCTCTGCGAGTGCACGAGGGTCAGCTGCCATCGCCTGCCGAGCAGTCCCAAGCAGCGAGAAGACGCACTCGTTCGTCTGGTTGCGCGCCTCGTCCACCTTGCTCCAGTCGTGCTCGATCTGCGCGACCGCGCTCGCGGGGACGTCCGGCCACGCTTCGGCCGCCCGGTCGAGCGCGACCTTGGTAGCATTGAGCGCGTTGCCGAGGTAGACGCCTGCTCTGATGCCGAAGCACGTGCCGACCTGCGAGCACGAGGAGAGCGTGAGCAACGGCAGGTCGAGCCCTCGCGACTTGAGAAGGGTCCGAACGCACGATGAGCATGATGAACATGGCTGCGCCGAGCCCGAGGAACAGGCCGTTCGTCACACGTGGACTCATGGCTCGGACGAAGCGGGTTGTGTCGCTCGCCGTGATGATGTAGCTCTGCAAGGAGGCCCAGCTTACGAGCCAGCTGCGGGCGAGAGGGCCGAGGAGCAGGGTCAGTGCGGCACCTCGACGACGCACGAGGAGGAGAAAGAAGGACGCACATCTGGATGAAGAGGAGCAGCCATGGTACAAGGCGCAACGGCCCTGTCGAGTCCGAGTACCCGGTGCCGAACGTCGTCACCCACTCGTTGGCGATGTGCGCCATCAGGAACGGCGTCACGAGAAAGGTGAGGAGCGGCTCGAGCACCTGCCGACTGCGAGCGCGAGGCGAGGGTCGTACGTCAGCATATGAAGCTCGGGCTGGGTACGGCGAAGGAGAGAGACGAGACGCACTTGCCGACGATGTACCGGCCGCGCTCTCGAGCGAGCAGGCGCCAGAGGAACAGCTTCTTGCCCCTCCTCCTGCCGTCCCGGACGACGACAAAGACGTTGACGGCGGCGACGAGGATGGTGTAGCCAAGGAGGGCGCACAAGACCGACTGCCGGATGGTGAACCCGAGGTTGGCTTGGCGCTTGAGCGACGCGGCGAGGGCCTCCTCGTAGTACGCGAACGGGTTGGACCCTTCTGGCGGCAGCGGGAAGCCTTCGAGGATGATGGTCGAGTTGGACGAGGACATGGAGCGGGCGAGGAGGGAGGTTGGTGGAGCGTCGGGACCGCGAGCGGGAGAGGGTGCGCGCCGCGAGCGCTGTGCTGCGGCGGCTGGGAGCGGTCGGGTACTCGGTAGGCGGTGCTCTGAGCGACGGCTGCAGGTGAAAGCCGTCAGGGGTGTGTACGAGGTGGAAGGGGAGAGGGAGAGAGACGAGACGCACCTTCGAACGGCCTCGAGTCGGGCCAGAGCAGGAGCCGGGAGCGAGCGAGCCGTGGTTTCCCTCGGCAGCTACGACGGGTACGTTGGATCTGCCCCGTCGCGCAGATCCGCCGAAATGGAACGAGCGGCCCGGCCCTGGAAGAGGAAAGCCAGCAGTGCGCGAGCTCCCTCCCGCGCTAGAGGCCTGCGCCGCCGCGCTCAAGGCGTGCGACAGGGAGCGCACTAGAGCTGGGAGTGCAGCGCGATCCATCTCAGCGCCTCGCAAACCTCGTCGCCGGCGAGGGAGAGGGAGCGCAGGGCGGGAGGGGCAGCAGGGCCGCAAGCCAGGCTCCGGCACTGCGACTGCGTGCGGACCCGTGGAGGGCCGAACGAGAAAGCGTGCCGGCTCGTGCATCAGCTCGCAGAGTCCATCGAGCGAAGTCGAGCGGTGGTCCAGGACGAGAGCTGCTCGCTCTCGCCGGCTCGTCGCCTTCTGCCTCCTCACCTCCGCCTCGCCCGACTCTGCACGCTGCCAGTCGCTCGCAGCCGGTACCTCGATCCTTCTCCACATTCCGGCACCCCCCTACGACCCACAACCGAGCCCGACTCGCCAATCCTCGCCTCGCCTCCTCCACATCAGCTCTCGCCGCGATGAGCGACCTCCAGGCCTACCTCGCGGCCAAGTACATGTCGGGTGCCAAGGCCGACGCCATCCTCGAGCGCTCGGACGAGGGCAAGCGGCGCAAGAAGAAGCGCCGTGTCGAGGGCGGCGGCGCGAGTGCGTCAGCGTCGACGAGCGCAGGAGCTGGCCTGCTCGTCGCCGACGAGGACGGCGCGTGGGGGATCAAGAACGACGAGGACGAGGAGTACAAGCCTGGTGCGTGACGCTCTCTGTCTCTCCCGCTCCGCCGAGCTGGTGCTGACTCTCCCTCTCTCGCTCTCGCTCGCAGTCGTCGAGGAGCGCCGCGGCCACTTCAAGGCCAAGGCCAAGGCCGACTCGTGGGCCACCATCCGCGACGCCGACCCTTCCCTCCGACCGCGCACGCCGACGCCCGAGCCCGAGGACGAGGCGCCCGCCGTCGCGTCCGTCACGGTCGAGTCGGCACCTCGCGGCGGCCTCCAGTCGGCGGCCGACCTGCGCGCCGAGCAGGAGCGCAAGAAGGCCGAGCAGGAGCGCAAGCGGGCCCAGGCGCAGCGCGATGAGGAGCGGCGCAAGCGCGAGGCGCGCGAGCGCGGCGAGGACGTCGACGACGAGGACCCGCACGCGACCGTGTACCGCGATGCGACCGGCCGCAAGATCGACGTCAAGGTCGCCAAGGCCGAGGAGGCCAAGCGCAAGCGCGAGGAGATGGAGAAGGAGATGGCCAAGATGGAGTGGGGCAAGGGCCTCGTGCAGAAGGACGAGAAGGAGCGGCTCGCGAGGGAGGCAGAGAAGCTCAAGACGAGGAGCTTTGCACGGTGCATCCCTCCTTCCTTCTCTCTCCATCGACCGAAGGCGCTCTAGCTGACTCCTGAGGCGCGCACCTGTGCAGGTACGCCAACGACGACGACATGAACGACGAGATGAAGGAGGTCGACCGGTGGAACGATCCCGCGGCTGCTTTCCTCACCGTGCGTCTCGTCTCACACTGTCCTCTCGTCCTCGGATCTGTTCGTCGCTCCTCGCTGACGGCCCCCATCCGTACGCCCGCAGAAGAAGAAGGACAAGAAGGCGACCAAGTCCAAGTACCCGTCGTACTCGGGCCCGCCTCCACCGCCCAACCGCTACGGGATCCGCCCGGGCTACCGGTGGGACGGCGTCGACCGCGGCAACGGGTTCGAGAAGCGCCTCATGGACAAGCAGAACTCGCGCGCCGTGTGGAACGCGGCGGCGCACGCGTACAGCACCGAGGACATGTGAAACTCGCTCTCTTCGTCGCTCTCTTGCCTCGTACGTCGAGAGAGCGAATAAGAGAGAGAACGAGATACAGCACAGCTCTACAGTCGCTCAAAGTCGGCCCTCGACACCTTGAGCACGACCATTTTCCGCACGCCGCCGCCCCTCGACTCGCTCACCTCATGCTCGCACCCGCCAAACCGCCTCAAGCCGCACTTCTCCTGCGTCCTGATGCTCGCAACGTTGTCGGCGAAAGCTGAGCCGCGCACCTCGTCGACGCCGAGGTGCGAGAAGAAGTAGATGTCGAGGAGGCGGCGCAGGACGAGCGCCATGATGCCGCGGCCGTGATACGACGGGTGCAGGTAGACTGCGGGCGCGAGAGCGAGCGTCAGCTTCATCAGAGGACCTTGGGAGCGCTGCACCCACAAAGAAGGAGGCGAGACGCACAGCCGAAGGACCGCAGCGCGCTCGGGTCGCCCGCCTTCTTTGCCTCGTTCTCCCGGACGAGCCTCGTGCGCTCCTCGACGTCGACGACGTCCTCGAACTCCCACCGGCTGACGCCAAAGTCGCCGACGTACTCGCCCGAGTCGGCGCAGCGGATCGCGCACAACGGCAGCTCGTCGAGCCACGGCGCCGCCTCGTCCGCCTCGCTCGGCGCGCCCTGCTCCTGCTCGTCCTGCTGCTGCGTCCTAGCGCCCGAACTCGCTCCCTTCAGCTCCCGCCGAGCTCGCTCTGCCAACCGCAGCAGCACCTCGCGCGTCTCGCGCCGCTTGAGCCGGACATAGTCGCGCGCGAGCTCGTCCGAGTACGGGTACGGCGGGCCGACGAGCTGAGGGGCGACGCGCGGGTCGTTGAGGGTCGAGACGAGGGCTGGAGCATCTTCTGGGCGGGGCGCGGTGAGGATGAGGGAGAGGGTCGAGGCTGAAAGAGTCGAGGAGGAGGAGGGAGTCGGGGACCCGAGGGGGAGGAACGGCTCGAGGAGGGTGGCCTTGCTGGACGTTGAGGGTGTGTCGGTGGGCGTGTAGGTGCGGAAGCGCAGCGGCGTGCGCTGGGTGATGAGCAGTTGCTCTTGCGGGTTGAGCTGGAGGCTGTCGAAGTGGGGGAGCGCGGCGGGCGACGAGACTGCGTGTTGGTCGACCATGGAGCGCAGACGCAGGACGTTGACCTTCAGAATGCAGGAAAGAGCAAGGTCTGCCGCTGAGCGTCTGTGACGGAGCGACTCGGAGAGAGTCAAGTACGGCGGCGGCGACGGCTCGGACGACCCGCGCGGTGCACGAGTCAGAGCGAATCCGGCTGCGCTTCTGCATTTGGTGCACAGACACAGTCAAAAGCTCTCGGCGAGAGGCGCCGAGACGAGCGCAGAGCGGTGAACGAGCGAGAGTTGCGCATGGCAAGGTGGCTCGAGCTACAGCGCCTCCTCCTCCGCGCGACTACAGCCCGTTGCTGTCCATCCACTGCATGACCGTGTCCCACCCTCGCTCGTCCCGCTCGCCGACGATCCTGCGCACGATGGCATCGTCCTCGTCCTCGCCCTCCTGCGGGCCGAACTCGTCGACGAGTCGATGCTCGCCCGCAGCGCTCCCTCGAGGCGCGACGACGGCGATCGGGAAGCCCGGCTCGTAGTTGAAGTCGTCGAGCGCGGCGGGGAAGGCTCGAGGGACGGCGGCGTGCGCTGAGGGGGCCGAGAGGGGCGAGACGAGGCACAGGCCGGACAGGGGATGGGAGGAGACGTAGGTCTCGGCGAGGAGGGAGCTCGGGCCCGAGGCAAAGAGGAGGGGCGGGAAGGGCGACGAGGCGGCTGGGTCGCGGAGGAGAGAGACGATTTCTGCGTGCGGGAGAGAGAGAGAGAGTCAGAGGGGTCCGACGCGGGGAGGAAGAGGAGGACGCACCTTGCTCGAGGCGGTCGAGGCGGGCGGCCGACGTTGGCGCAGTGTCGGCGACGGCAGGGTCGACGTCGAGCAGGATGGACGAGTACCCTCGCTCGGCGAAGCGGTCGATCCAGGGTCGCCATGCGCTGAAGGAGGACGAGGCGAGAGCGGCGAGAGGCGGGAGTCAGGCGAGGGGCTATGGAGCGGCGGGGAGCAGAGGCTGAGGAGAAGAGCGAAGAGGGCGCACTCGAGGTGGTGCTTGTCCCAGCCCGAGACGGAGACGAAGGCGAGAGGGAGCGCGAGGTGCCGAGAGGCAGCGGGAGAAGGGGGCACGACGCGGACGGTCGACAGCAGGCGAGAGCGAGCTCGTGCGGTCTGCCTCGAGGCTGCGGTGGCTGCAGTGCGCAGCATGGCGCTGCCTGAGGTGCGTGGGGAGCAGAGAGCGAGGGCGAGCGGGCCTCGGTCGTCGTCGGCGGCCGTTCGTCCTCCTCCTTCCTTCCCACCACTCTCTCGCGCCTCAAGGCCTCCCGAGGTGCATGCTGCCGCACAGCTCTGCTCCAAGGCCTCACGCTCACTCCCTTCACCGCCCTGCAGCCCCCGCCCCATGTCGTCGTCGCGCTCTCAGTCGCCCGCCCCGTCCCGCCAACCTCCGTCCACCCCGCGCCAGTCGTCGCGCCGCTCCTCGACCCAGCCCACGAGGACAAAGGTCCAGCACTCGCAGCAGCAGATGCACACCCTCCTCTCGCCCCCGCGCTCCCCAAAGGTCGACACGCCACCCGCCTCGTCCGCCTCGCCCCGCCACTCGCACAAGTCGCTCGTCCCGACCGTCCAGGTCGACCAGGCCAAGCACGACGACCCCAAGCGCCGCAGGCGGCACAAGCAGAACCGCGGCGAGACGCCCCTCAAGCACGAGGCGTCCCTCTCGTCGTCGTCGTCGGATGAGCAGCCCGCACCGGCGACCACGACCACCACGGCCGCCGCCGCCGCCGACACCTCGTCGTCGTCGGCTGCGACCCCGTCCAAGTCGGCCCGTCGTCGCCGAGGCAAGGCGACGCGCCAGCCGAGCCCGCCGCCGCACGACGGCACCCAGCTCGAGCACCCGGCGCCCGTCTTCCCCTCGACCACCCCGCCCCAGACCGACCTCGGCGCCCTCGCGCACCACTCGCGCTCGGTCCCGCCCGACCCATTCCTCCAGGCGCCGCGCTTTGAAGCCGCGTGGGACATGCCCGCCGTCGCCGCGTCGGGCACCGACTCGCCCAAGCAGAGCCTGTCGTGGCAGCAGGAGCTCCTCCGCTCCGGCTCGACTCGCAGCGCGACCCGCGGTGACTCGCCCGTCGCCCGCCCGCGCTCGCGCGGCGTCTCGGCGTCGACGGCCAAGGACTCGCGCTCGACCGGCACGGCGTCGTCGGCCGCGAGCAAGAGCCGCCCGGCCCTCCACTCGTCGCACTCGGAGACGGGCACGACCGGCGCCGGCCCGTCGCTCAACTGGCAGCAGGAGCTCCTCCTCTCGATGGACCCGGCCGTCATGGCGCAGCAGCAGCCGTCGCAGCCGCAGTCGCAGCAGCAGCAGCAGCAGCAGCTCGGCGCGCCCGCCGGCATCACGCCCGCCCGGCAGCGCCGCAACCAGATCAAGGACAGCATCACGTTCGGCCTCGCCAACGTCGACCTGAGCGACGACGACGCCGACGTCTTTGCGTCGCCGGGCTCGCGCCGCGGCGGGCACGCCGGCGCGTCTCGCGGCGGCCGCTCGGCCCAGTCGTCGTCGGCCCCGACGAGCTTCGCGACGCCGCCCAGGGCGCCCCAGCAGGCTGCGCCGGCGGGCCTCGTTGAGCCTCGCTACGCCGGGCCGACGTTCCACAACTCGCCGGCGCCGAGCTCGCTCCCGATGCCGTCGTTCATGCTCCGCCGCAAGGTCGACGTCGTCGTCTGAGCCGGTCGGCGTCCCGGTCTCGCCTCTCTGTCTCTCCTCGTCGTCGCTCTCGGTGCGTCCTCTTCCTCTGCACCGTCCCTCGCCGTCCTGAGCTGACTCGTCGCCGCTCGTCTCGCAGCCTGTTCCCTCGCCCACCCCTCACCCTCGTCCTCGCCTCACCTCGACGCCAGGTGCTCGACCCCGCCATACCTTCCGACGTGCATACCCGCTTCCTTCTTCGCGCGAGCGCGCAAGTGTAACCCTGTCGGCACCGCCTGCCTCCTCTCCCTGTCGCCAACCCCGCCCACTCGACTTCTGCGACCTCGGCTCAGCCGCCGCGCGCGCACCTCTCTCGCCGCGCCCCGCCTGCACCACCACCACCATCACCGGCTCGCCTACTCTCGCTCCACGACCACGACCGCCGTCGCCCGCCTCGTCTCGCCTCGCGCTCGTCGTCGTCGTCGCCGCCTGCCTCCCTCCAGCCCGTGTTGTCGCCGTCTCTCTCTCTGTGTCGGACTTTGTGCCTCAGGACCCCAGGCAGGCCCTGCTCTCGTCGTTCTACTTGTCGTACACCTCATTTGTCCTACCCCCTCCCCCTCCCTCGTCCATGTTGTCCTCCCCCCTCCCCCCTCCCCCCTCCCCT
>Ga0308169_10000778_pt1 | contig 41817 bp, 49 predicted proteins | sample PhyBR1_2_FD_202139 | JGI IMG/M metagenome (GOLD analysis project Ga0308169, IMG submission 202139) | Phyllosphere microbial communities from UC Gill Tract Community Farm, Albany, California, United States - DLSLSB.R1 | ecosystem: Host-associated > Plants > Phyllosphere > Unclassified | place...
AAATCATCGAAGACACGAGCAAACTCTACCTTTCGCCTTCAGCAGCGAGATCAACAGGCGGAATGTCAGGAGGAGGAGGAGCTGGCGGAAATGGAGGAGGTGGAGAAGGATACTACCCTGCTTTACTATCGACTCGATTCAAAGCGAGAAGGAGAGACGACGACGACGATGTTCATTCCGTTTCATCAACCGATACTGGTCAATCTTCGCAATATGGTGGACCTTCTGGAATCTTCCCTGCTCGCGGTCGACCATTCTCAATCTCGAGCAAAGCGACATCTTCTTCGGATCCAGAACGAAGGAGTCGAAACGAACTCGCCGAAATCGATCTGCACCTGAATCGAGCTGGATCTGTCGCTTCCCTTCCACTGTCGAATCGAAATCACTACTCGCACTATCACGCTCCTTCGACAGGCCACTCTTCCCTCGACAGCTCCCTCATCAATAACATGCAAGGACTCGCCACCGGTTCAACGACGGATCTCTCTTGGAATCCTCCAGCCTCGAGCGCAAGTCGATCCGATTCTCGTCAACGAGTCGCGAGTCCCCCTCATCACGAACAGCGATACAGTCCTTACCAACTTCCCTCTTCTCCCATTCACGCTCGCTCTCCCGGCCCTACCCTCGCCCCAATCCAGTATGATCCGAACACTCAATACTCGGCTGCAGGTCACGCTCGACTTGGTAACGGTCCTTCACCGAGTGGTCATCCAGTCCTTTCGAGTTCAGCCTCGATAGCTTCCTATCATTCGACTCCGAGTGTTCTCCCGAGCTACTTCGTTCAACAACAGCAGAAAGGAGACCCCTCTCGCCAACTGCCTTACCTTCCGTCGATGGACCATGAAGCCTCGAGTCCAGGACCAGGCTCGACGTTCCCGTTTCAAACTACTCCTTCTCCAGCTAATTCGTCTTCTCCAGACGCCCATCGTTGACACCCTCTCCTCTTCTATCTCTCTCCTACTGACAATTTGCATTCACCCTCCACTCCCGACCTCTTTCCCTCACCTTGTATCATTCTCTCTCTATCTCTTCATTTTCAAACCTCAGCATCGTATTATCTCTTTTTTCAGTCGTTCACTTATTGTTTTCGTCCTCTTCTGTTCACCCTGGTATAATTCGTCTTAGTTGCCAATCCTATTGCACTCGGCTCCTCTATACCGAGCGAGATCGAGAAATTTGCTCTGTCAGAGAAGTTGCGAAATCTATCTCTCCTTCCTCCCTTTCATGACTTCAAACGCTCAACCTCGGAAACGACCCGTCACTACCGACACTACCAGTAGCTCCGCAAAGCGCCGACAACGCCAGCGGAAATCCAAGAAGGACGTTTCCGATCCTCAGTCAACAACTCCCTCAAACTCGGCTCAGAACCACCAGAGACGCCCAAAAGTACCTCAAGAGCAAGTACAAGCATCTCATCTCTGCACCTATTCAGTCTCTGCATCGAAATGGATCCAATTCGCCGATCCCTCCCCCTCATCTCGTTTCCCGACTTCTCTCCGTTTCCTCACATATAACATCTGGTCCTCTTCACCAGATCACACTCAATCGCAAACAACAGCGATCTTTGACATACTCGAGAAATCTAGAGTCGATGTCATCGCTCTACAAGAACTCTCGAAAACTTTCGAATCCGATTTGAGGAAACAAGATTGGGTCCGGAATGAATGGGCTTTCACAAGTCTCGATGAGTACTGGAAAGTGGCGGGCAAGGATGGACAAGGGAAGGGAAAGAAGGAGGGATCGAGAGAAGGAGTTATGCTCATGGTTAGGAAAGAATTGGTGTCTTTAAACTGCGAGGTTGGATTCGTTAGGATCAAGCGAGCGAACAATGAGCGAGCTAAAGCTATCGTGATGCTGAAGCTATACGAGGGCGACACGGAAAAGGTAAGAAGGGACGATCCGACTAAGATCCTTCGCAAGAAAGCTAACGAATTTGTTGATTGCTGTCTCTCACAGGTTCGCATTCTCACCTCTCACTTCTCCTCCCTACCCGAAAACTCGAAGCTTCGACGGTTTCAATACTCCGTGTCCGCCTCCCTACTCCGCTCTTTCCCTCGAGCTGCCCACTCGATTCTCCTAGCCGATTTCAACGCGTCCTCTTCTCTCGAATTCGACGTCTTTTCCTCGTCCCTGGTCGACGTCTGTCCTTCTCCTCCAAAGGCTCAGCTCGCCAACCTCACCCCTGCAGAGAAACAAGACCTGCAATTTCGCCATCGACCGACATTTGGGGAGTTGTATCCACTCATTACGATGCATTCCAAACCGAGGAAACCTAGGAGGATTGATCGGATCTTTGTTGGAAGAGGGACTAGGTTCAGTCAGTATAGGGAATTAGGAGGGAATGCGATTGAGGGCGAGAGGGATCAGTTGGGGAAGAATGGGAAAAGGTATCCGAGTGATCATCTAGCGGTCGGCATCAAGATAGAGATGGGATGAGTACAAGATTGAGGTGAGCCTGAGCTGTTCCTTCCAATCGCCGAGGACGAAATTGACGAAAACAGCAAGATTCGTAGAATTGGACGTCCTTCGCCTCACCGTCGAATGGCACGGATGGCTCTTCGGACGATTGTCGAGCCTCCATACATAAGCTCATCACGGAGGACTCGCCCAGTATACCTTCAACTCGCCGTCTTTTCGCTGCGAACCCGAGCAACGATCGACTCGGAAACCCCGTCGCGGCTCATCTCCCGCCTCATTTCTCCGTCTCGACCAATCCTGCCGCCCAGACAATAGTGCAAATTACATCGACGCTGGATAAGGTCTTGTGTAGCCGACGAGATGGTACAAGAGGAGGATTCGAGGAAACGAAGAAGAGTGCGGAAAAAGTTTCGAGGGAGGGCTCCGGGTCAGAAGGACGTGTTGCTTTGTTCTATCTATCTGTAACATATCGTTTCGAAGCTTGTTCGTCGCTGTCCAATTTTGGGTTGTATCGCTTGCGAGCGGTTGCAATTGTGGCACTATCGTTTCCCTTATCTTTTCTCGCTCTTCCTTCTTCCTCTCACTTTCAAAATGTCCGCCTCATACGACGCTACCGCACAAACCAAGGTTGAAGATCCTAGCAAGACTCAAACTACCATTTCTCCCATCACTGGTCAAGCAGTAGTTACTAGACCACTTGCATCATCGACTGCTTCTCTCGACTCTGCCGTCGACGCTTCTCACGAAGCTTACCTATCATGGCGTAAAGTACCACTTCAAGAACGTATTGAACTAGTCACGAAAGGGATCAAGCACCTCGCTGGAAGAAGTTCGGAACTAGCGTTGGAATTGACCGAACAAATGGGAAGGCCCATAAGGTATGGGAATGCAGAATTCAGCACTTTCGATGATAGGGGAATGTGGTTAGTGGGTCAGGCAGAGAAGGCATTGGGAGATGAAACGGTTGGAAATGACAGACCAGATGGGTTTAGGAGAATCATCAGGAGAGCTCCTGTGGGAGTTTGCTTGCTTGTTGGTGCCTGGAACGTATGTCTACCTCTTCCATATCGCTTGCTCGAACTGCGAGTCTGACCCTGAGTTTCGACTGTTTTCCCTTCTTGCGATGATTTCAGTTCCCTTGTACGTTACATCTCCCTCGCCTTATGAGTGTTCGAATCTCGAGAACTGACTTGAGACCCTCTGATTAGACATGATCCAATGTAACGCTCTCATCCCTTCCCTCCTCGCCGGAAACTCTGTCCTCTTGAAACCTTCTCCTCAAACTCCTCTCGTCGCTGAGCGTATTCAAGAGTCTTTCGAAGCTGCCGGTCTCCCCAAGAATCTGATCCAGGTATGCTCATTCTTGACTTCGCATCAACGCTCTCGAGTTCTGATTGAGCTCCGGATGGCATCCAGACTCTCCACCTCACTCCCCCTCAAATGGATCACCTAGTCGCACACCCAAAGATCCCATTCGTCTCTTTCACTGGGTCAGTAGCGAACGGAAAGAGGGTCGAGAAGACTGCGGCCGAGACAGCAGAGAAATACGGGACATTCAAAATGGTAGGATTGGAGTTGGGCGGAAAGGACGCTGCTTATGTACGAGAAGGTTCGTTCAGTTTCCTGCTCAGCGCTGGAATTAGCTCGAGATGCTGAGAGAAGGTTGCATGATGGACAGATTGTGATCCTGCTTATGCAGCGGAGAATGTCGTCGATGGTGCTTTCTTCAACTCTGGCCAATCTTGCTGTGCGGTCGAGCGAGTCTACGTACACGAGAGCATCTATGATCAAGTAGTCGAGGAAGTCGTCAAGACTGTCAAGGTGCGTGAGAGTTCGCCTGTATCAGGACCTGAATCGCGAAAACTCGATACTGATTCAAGTAACTCTCTTCATGCGCAGGCGTACAAACTTGGAGACCCTCGAGAGCAAGAGACGACTCTCGGTCCCGTCATCTCCCTCCGATCGGCAGCAAACATCCGAGAGCACATCAAAGAAGCTGGTACGTCTCCCCATCCCTCGTGCTCCTTGGCTAGCCCACACTGACCCCTCGCCTGCTCCTACAGTCTCGCAAGGTGCTAAAGCGCTCATTTCCGAATCCGATTTCCCTGAAGCAAAGGAAGGAACGACCTATGTTGCGCCTCAGGTCCTGATCGATGTTGATCATTCGATGAAGGTCATGAGTGAAGAGACTTTCGGTCCTGTGGTCGGGATCATGAAGGTACGTCTCAGCAATCATGCTTGCGAATCGCTTTTGACCAGATCTGACATATCTTGCATTCGGGTGCAGGTCAAGTCGGATGAGGAAGCCTTGAAGTTGATCAATGATTCTCCTTATGGTCTCACATGCTCGATCTGGACGAAAGACGAGGCGGCGTTCAACGAATTAGTCGACGAGATCGATACAGGAACAGTCTTCATGAATCGATGCGGTAAGCTTCTCACACTCTTCTTTTCTTGGACTACTCGGAAGAGTAGCTGACGATCTTGCATCGCGGCGTAGACTACCTTGAACCTTCGTTACCTTGGACGGGAGTTAAGGAGTCTGGCAGAGGAATCTCATTGAGTCGATACGGGTTTGATGCGGTCACCAGAGCGAAGAGCGTTCACGTACGCATCCCCTGAGCGTAGAGGGTGAGGAGGCGCTGTCAATGCACTGTTTATATAGATTACTGTTCGAGAACGAGTGAGAAGAGAGATTGCGAGAATGGACAATTCTTCGCAGGATTCAACGATCATTCCGGCAGCGATCTTCGTTTCGCTTCCGCTTGTTCGCCAGCTCCGTCGCTTTATCGGGGAGCTCAGGATCAAAGATAGCTGAGCAAGAAGCGGAGTGACAATTCAATCAACTTGCGAACTTTCGCCTTTTTCGCTTCTTTTTCTCACCCACCTCAACTTCCCTCCACAATTTTCGAAGGTCTCGACCAAGCGACTTTCTGGTTCGAACCCTGGCTAGCCTATTCCTCCGTAGTAGCTTTACCAAAGCACCGATCTTTCCTCGCCTCTTCTCCCGCTCCTCCAGTCGCTCCTCCCTCCACTCTTTGCCCAATCTGGCCGCTCCACTCTCTACTAGCGGTAGTGTGACACCTCGCAAACGTTCATTCGGTACTTCGAACGCAACCATGGCAACTTCATCAACTTCATCTCAAATCTCGATTCCTGATCAAGTAGGAGACTTCAAACTCGTCACGAAACCCGAGTTGGACTTTGCGAAGGGTACGCAATTGGCCAAGTGGGAGAGTCAGAGTACAGGGTTGAAAGTGGTTTGGTCAGGAGTTGAAGGTAAGTCTGAGCTCCCTTCCTCATTGCTCGATGTGTGGAATGCTGCTGGGATAGCGCTCGAGGCAAATAGCATGTGCGGACAAGGCTATGTTGAGGCGTCAAGTCCTTGAACAGCATTTTTTACGATTCGAGATTTCGCTCATCGACAGGGCTCGAAGCTCCCGGGCTGCAGCGGAGATCAATCCTCCTACCTAGACCTCGACACTGACCTCGTCTGAACTTGGAACTATGCAGGTCCCCTCGTTCAAGGATACTTCAGTGCAGTTACCGAGATTTTCGATGGTGTGAAACTTTTCGACCCTTTATTCTCACAACTCTTGTACTGATGAGGCCTTCCGTAAACAGCAAGTGGACGACCGCATACTCTTGAACATCTCATCTTCCTCGGCTCAGAAAAGTACCCTTATAAAGGTGTTCTCGACACTCTCGCAAAGTACGCTCTCTCTTCGCTTCTTCGCTATGTCCCTACACCAACAGCTCATACTGACTGTTGCTCTCGTTTATAGTCGATCTTTCGCTGCTGGAACGAACGCTTGGACTGCTACAGAGGTGCGTCGAGAAATCGATCAGATACTCGATGATTCTCTAGTCTGATCGAGGAAGTTCCACTGTACAGACCACCGCCTATACGATCGGAACTGCTGGATCCGAAGGATTCCTCAAGATCCTCCCCGTATTCCTTGATCATGTGCTGTATCCGTGAGTCCACTTGCAGCAATCTGTCTCTCAAGAACCGCGGAAATCGACTGACTCGTCTTCGCCCGAACAGCACCATCACCGATGCCGGTTTCGTTACCGAAGTCTTCAACATCAGTGGAAAAGGAGAGGAAGGAGGTGTCGTATTCGGAGAGATGCAAGGTCGAGAACAAGGCAGTAGCGATTTGATGCACCTCAGGTAAGCTCCGATCCACCTTCCTTGATCTGCACTCCGCTGATCAAGTCGTCGCGACTCAGACAACAAGAGACTCTCTACTCGATGAAGAACGCTCTACGATCTGAAACTGGAGGATTGTTGAAAGCTTTGCGAGTGCTCAAGGTCGAAGAGAGTAAGTCCCTTCTCGTCTCCGTTTCTTCCATCCTATCGCTCACCTCTATCGCTACAGTCCGAGAGTATCACAAGGCTATGTATGTCCCTCAAAACATCACAGTGCACGTCAGTGGTCGATCGCTTGATCCAACAGAACTCCTCACGACCCTCACCGACCAAGTCCTCCCCGATCTCGTCGCTCACAAACAAGACAATGGAGTCCGACCTCCGGGCTGGGTCCGACCGTTCGTCGAATCGAGCACCGCTTCGAACCCTCCCAAGATCGACAAGGATTCGACCGAAATCGTTCCTTTCCCCGAGAAGGACGAATCTGTCGGAGAACTCATGATGAGCTGGATTGGTGTACCACACAACGATTTCATTACCGACAACGCACTCGAGATCCTCGGTGAATACCTAACCGATTCTGCGGTCTCTCCTCTCTACAAGGAGTTTGTCGAAATCGAGGATCCCGCTTGCACGGGTACGATCAGCCAAACCTCATTTTCTTTCAGTAATGAGCTCATTTTCCCTCTTTCTGCTAGATATCTCTTTCTACAGCTCAACCGCAAACATCACAGTCCTCACCGCTTACCTTTCCTCCGTCCCCTCTGAACAACTCGACACTCTCCCACAAAAGTTCAAGGACGCTCTCGCTCGTATCGCAAAGGAGGGAATCGACATGTCTCGTATGGCCATCGTACTCGAACGACAAAAGCTCTCGCTTCTCAACTCGATGGAAACCGATGGAGCCGAGGTACTTTCAGATGTCGTCGTCGCTGGTGAGTCAAGCTTCGTGATATCGCTCGTCGGTCCTTGAGCTGACATGACCCCGTCTTCTTCTCTCCAGACGCCGCTTACGGTGCTGCCGACGGATCGGATTTGGTCAAATCGATGAAGGTCATGGCCGATTACAAGACTCTCGAAGGATGGACAGCCAAGGAATGGGCTGGACTTCTCGAAAAGTGAGTCTCGCTCTCTCTCCTGTGCTGAGCGATAGTGCGATCGCTGACTCTCGTTCGCGTGACAGATTCTATGTCCACGCACCCGCACTCACTATCGTCGGAAAGCCTTCTGCTTCGCTCGCCGATAAGGTCCGTGACGATGCAAAGGCAGTCGTCGATGCCAACGTCAAGAAGTACGGAGAAGACGGTCTCGCGAAACTAGCGAAGAAGGTCGAAGATGCTCAAGCGGAAAACGACAAGCCTATTCCTCCCGAGATCCTTCGAGACTACAAGATCCCCGATGTCAACGGTATTGATTGGATCAAGGTCGAGACTGGACGAAGTGGTGGAGTTGCGAAAGAAGATGGAGCGAAGAAGGGTCCTGTTCAAGATCACCTCGATGCTGACGGTGCTCAATTACCTCTTTTCGTTCAATACGATCGTGAGTCCTTGCTCTCAGCTGAATCGACTGATCAAGTGAGCTGACAAGCATCTTGTTACAGACATCAACTCTGCTTTCATACAAATCTCGGTCGTCCTCTTCCCCGAAAACGTCGAAGGAGTCTCACCCGCCGAACTCCGCGCGCTTCTTCCTATCTACCTCGATTCCTTCTTCACTCTCCCCGTCACTCGATCTGATGGCACGAAGCTCGAATACGAGGAGGTCGTCAAGCAACTCGATGCCGAAACGTTGTCCTACTCAATCGATATCAACTCTCCTCTTCAAGAAGGTGTCACTCTCAAGATCAAGGTGCCGAAAGAGAAGTACACGAAAGCTATCTCTTGGCTATCCGACTTGCTCTACAACTCGACTTTCTCTATTGACCGGTGAGTCTCTCTCCTTAGATCTGCCTGGAAGGCTCTACTGACCCCATACCTCTCGGCGATAGACTCAAGATCTCGACAGCTAAAGCCATTCAAGGTCTTCCATCAGAGAAACGAGAGGGTTCCGACGTTTCTTATGCCGCCTATCGCAAGCTGATTAGCGAAGAAGTCAGGTTAGTCTGCTCCTCATCTCGCTCGTCACTGCGGCAGATAGCTGATCAGTCGACTATTGCTCTTCAGTACCAATGTCGCGATGAACCTTTTGAATCGAATCGAATTCCTTCCCGCTTTCGCTGCTCGTCTCAAGGATGAGCCAGACGCAGTGGCCACTCAATTCGAGACCTTCCGACGAGGTCGTAAGTCTATTCTCGTATTAGCTTGATCCGACGTCGTCATGCTCACCTCTCAACATTCTTGTGCAGTCACGAACCCTCGAGCGATTCGAGTGCAAGTAAAGGGTGACATTCTCGGTCTCGAGAAACCTGTTTCGAGCTGGCTCGAACACTTCAAGGCGATTCAACCTTTCCCTGTCTCCGAGTTGGTACCAGTCAAGCGATCAAAGGACGTTATGGGAGAACTTGGTCGGCAGCCAGCGAAGAAGGTGAGCTTTCTCTCTCTTGATACCCTTGTCTCGATCTGATGTTCATCTATTTCTTCAGATCATCCTATATGGTCTCTCTTCGATCGAGAGTTCATTCGCTTATCACGTAGCGAAGGGACCCGATTCTTGGACTCATCCCGATCAACCCGCTCTCACCGTCGCTCGAGCTGTGCTCAACGCGATGGAAGGCTTCTTATGGAAGTTCATTCGTGGAGCTGGCCTCGCTTATGGCGCTTCCATCAGTCACGACATTGAAAGTGGTTTAATCTCTTACCGAGTCCGTTTTGTCTCTCGTTCCTTGATGCGGCTGTTCGCTGATTGACCTTTTCCTCGATCTACACAGATCTTCAAGTCTCCTGATTCGTATGCTGCATTCACCGCTGCTCAATCTCTGATTGATCAGCTCGTTTCTGGAAAGGTAAAATTGGTTTCCACTCTTTTCTCGCTTGTGACGCTGCTGACGCCCCCACCTATCCACAGCTCGAGATCGATGATCTGACAATCGAGTCTGCGAAGAGTTCGCTCGCTTACAACACTGCTTCGAAGGAAGCTACCGTTTCAGCTGCTGTACGCTCTCATAGTCTTGCCTGTCGACTTCGGAACAAGCTGACCAATCTCGTTATCATAGGCCAACGCTTCGTTCACCAATATGCTTTTGGGTCTACCCGAGAACCATGGTCGTATCGCGCTTGCAGCCACAAAGGTACGCAACCTTTCACATCCTCGGCTCTCTTCGTATTCAACTGATCCCTTACTCCACACAAGCAGGACGTTACCGCTGAAGATATTCTACGAGTGATCAAACAATACATTGCGCCCATCTTCCGACCCGAAACTTCGATCGCAAGTATCGCATCAGGTCTCGCAAAGATGGAGGAAATCGCAACAAACTTTGAGAAGCTGGGCTACGAAGTCGATAGGAGAACGTTCGATGATGCCGATGAATCCGGAAGTGAAGGAAGCGGCTCGGGTAGCGAGTCAGAAAGCGACTGAGCAGTTTATTTAGAAAGAATAGAAATTTATCAGTGTAACCTCTCTATAACCTCTACTTGATCGTCTACAAGGAGTTACTCAATACTGCGAGTGAGGAAGACGGTTCTATTTCAATCATCCTCGTCTTCGCCAGAATTCTCTTTCCTGAAGAATTCAACTCCTTCTTTCTTTCCCTCTTCCCCGACAATCCTCCAGAATAATTCCTCTACGACTCCAACAACCTCATCTAGCGCAGTGATTAGTCCCTCCGACTTCTCTTGTGAGGGTAATGATGGAGTGACGATCAAGTTTGCTGGAAGATCGGAAGGAAACTGGGCGGGGGAAGGGGGGAAGTAAGAAGCGGTATAGAGAGGGCGAGGGGTATCTGGTGCGAGAGATAGAAGGGAGTCGAGATAGGGTGTGAGGTAGGATGAGACTGAAGTGGAGGAGGAGGATGGTGAATCGAGTATCGGAGCAGACAGGTAAAGGACGTCTGCGCGTGGGAAAGTCAGTCAAGACTCGATGCAGCTGAAGAGATGAGGATGGACTGACGATATCCATCAGGACAACTCATTGTCCCCTTGCCGACTTGTAGCGCTGTCACCGTTCCAATGTTTTCAACGAGCGCTTTCGGAGGAAACACAAACAAGTTTGAATCGCTTAGACTCGACAGAGTCTCCTCTTTCTCTTCTTCGGTTTCGCCAGTCGATCGCGGCGGAGAGAAAGGTATTGATTGAGAAAGGATAGCGATAAGATTGACGGATTTGGGCGAAGGGGTACGATCGGGAGGAGAGGAGGAAGGGAAGAGAGTCGGAAGAAGATGGGGAGAACTGATGACCCAGTCTCCGGTGAACATCGTCGGCTCTTCTCCTTCTTCGAGTTGAACGGGAATGCCGAGAGGTTTCCTTGTTTCCGATGTGTCGGAAGGGTTCGAAGGTGGAGGCGGAGGGTTCTCGTGAACCATGAACGGTGGTTGAGACGCAGGCACTGGTGTACCGGTAGGTGGTGACAGGGAGAGTGGTAGGAGCGGTCGACCTAGAATCTGGCCTCCTCCCCAAACTGCGCAGATTCTGTCATCGAGGTCAAAATCGGTCAGAGTAGTTCAACGAACGAATGAAAGGCTCTACGCACCTCGAGAAGCCTCCGACGAGATCTCCTGCCCCACCGTAATGACCAACGAGATAAGGAGATGGTCCATATCGACCGACCGAGTGAATAATGCTCCGTAATCGCTGCAGAGCGGGCAGAGCAGGATCTTAATACGCTTGAGGGTCAGCTCAGCACATAATCCAAGATCGATGAAGAGAAAGTCTACACACCGGAAGGAGTCGAGCACAAGGCTAAAGCATAAGCGAGAGATTCAGCCGCTTGACCGCTGAGATTGAATGCCTTCTTGAGGTAGTCGATGAACGCGATCTCGGGTTCTATACATGCACCGTACTGATCAGCGACGTAGAGGGCTGATGAAGACGTACAGCTTACCTGCTACGAGAACTTTGTCTTCTTCGAACGAATCTTGACCGGCCGCGAACAGCAGCAACTTTGTCAACCTCCTCTTCTCGACGAGCGACAGCGTTTGATCGTTAAACACGTCTGCTTTGCTCGCCGGGACCCTTTCAACTTTGCCTTTCCCTTTCCCTTCTACGTCTTCTTCTGTTGATTTCCATAATCCGACTCCTCCCAACAACCCGAATTGTAAATAAGTTGCGACTTTACTCCTCACCAGTAGCTCTATTCCTTGTCCTTTCGCCCTGAGTAGGACTGGGAAGAGGGAGAGGGCGAATCGCTGGGAGAGTTTGATAAGGTCGGGAGGTGGGGAGGATGAGGAAGGATCAGACAGCTCTGGATGATCGCTCAACCATTGTGAGAGCTCGGTGAGTGATAGTGAAGCATGCTCTGTGCCGTAGTAGGGTGCTGAATCTAGTTGTAAGACCGAGTAACCTGACTTTGAGAGTGCGCTGATGAAGAAGAAAGTTCAGCGAGCAAGACTCTGGAGTAAGCTAGGGGAGCTTACGCAGCTAAGATAGACTCGGCAAGACCAGTTCCAGCTACTAGAACGTTAAAGTGAGTTGGTGTGTTGGCGTCCATTGTTGAAGGAACAAAATCTCGAAAATCTTCGCTCGCAAGTCGACTTTCGCATTTTCACAGAGAGCCATTCGGAATGTGTTCAGTTCATGGCGAGGATTCACTGGAGACAAGACACTCTTTCCACTTCAATCGACGAATGATTTCCCTTTCTTCCGATTTCGCACGCTATCTCTCGCGGTCTCTCATTGCATCAGCGCCAACTACAGCAAGTCGTCCTGAGTGAATGGCTGAAATGCGGCACGAATAGGAAAGGTGCTGTTTCCGCAAGCCCGGTAGAGCTCTCTCGAGATGTTCAGAAGACAAACTTTCGCTCGCTTGACCTAGGCTTGACCTGAATTCAATGAAATAGCAAGTATCGAGTCCACCAGTAGTAGCCGTATACTCCCACTTCGACCTTGACCCGGTTCGGTACCTAATGAGAAGAGCAGAGATTCAGTACCAATTTCGCGAAGAGAGGAGAGCAGACTTACCCGTTCTTATCTGCAGCGAGTTTCCGAGAGCTTCTCCATTCTATCCTCCTCCTTTACTTCCCCCCGTCCATCAGTCCAACATGGCGAATCGCTCCAATTCGAGTGGGCGAAGGAATTCGAGAAGTCGATAAAGGGCGGAAACGTCTTCGTATTCGCTTGCTTTCGCCATGGTCGTCTCCAAGTAATCCTTGATTCGCTCCAGATCCTCCTCTATTCTGCTTTGCGTGAAGGTCAAGTCCTTGCCAATGCTTTCCTGAAATCGAATTTGGTCGGGGGTTTCTTCTTCGCTTAGGAAGGCTGAAGACGTCTTGGAAGGGTAGTCTCGCAGGTAGAGCTGTACGTTGTGGTCATCCGCGAGCTCCTGGACGTGTTCAGCGTCCTCCAGGCGGAAAACTTGATCTGGTGGATCGTACTGAAGGAATCGGAATCGGTGTCGTTCGAAAAGCGAGTCAAGGTTTTCGTCGTCGTGGCCAAAACCGGATGCGTTGTAGTTGACATAGGAGAGCCTGACGTAGTCCAATGCTGGAAAGGTTCGGCTTGTTGTGTCGCGGAAGACGGTTCGAGCGGCCAAGTTGGTACCGATTAGCGAAATGCGTCTCAGGTGCGGGAACGTTGCTTCATCCGGGATCGTCAACGAATCTCGCGCGTCCTCCGGGTCGTTGAGCGTGGTGACGGTGAGTTCTTCGAGAGAAGACCGAAAGTGTTGTATGAATGAGATTGTCGTCTGATCTATTAGGTCGATGTTCAATGCGAGGGACCTGAGTTTTGGCCATTCATGCGAAGTTTCGGAGAAGCTTGGAGGGAGGTGGTAGGGCACGCGGTGGATGATGAGGGTGAGTTCCTCAACATTTCGGAGGACCGTCGCGAACTTGGCTACTTCTTCAGTCGGTGTAGGAGGTGGACCTCGAATCGTAACTTCGTTGAGTGACTTGAACAGATCGAGATATCCGAGAGCGTCGACCACCGGGAAATCGTTGAGATGAAGAGTTCGAATCTTGGTGTTGATTCTCTTGACCATTTTTGTTGCGTGGGAAGATGAGCTCAGAAAGCGACGGTCCGAGCCGAATGTTGCCTTGGCCGAGGACGCATTCAGTGTGAGCTCTTTGAGACTCGTGAAGGAGGCGAGAGAAGCTGCGAGGTAGTCCAATCCAATGAGGTCCGATGATTCGTCGAAGATGATGTGTTTGAAGTGCTGTACGTAGCGAGGGCCGATGTGATAGCGATAGATCTTGTTCTGAACGGCTCGAGAAGCCTTGAGCGTCTGTATATGATCCTTTGTCAATACGAAGCAAGTCAAACGGGAAGAAGCGAAATTGTCAAACATACGTCAAAGATTAAGGGAGCGGCCAGACTGCTAAGCATACGACAGGTTCTGAACACTTGATTAATGCTACGACCGAAGCCCTCCTGCTCGTGCTGCTCCAGAACCTTTTGAATCGAAACGTCGAATGGGACCATCACATCGGAAGTCTGGCGTATACAGGCGACTCGATGCTTGAATGCTTTGTCTTGCTCGGCACATAGCTTGACTATCCCGCTCAGGACCTCCAGTGGAAGAGCGAGGAGGAGGCAGGGTTGAGGTGAAGAAGTTGAAGATGCAGAAGATGAGGGGGAAGAAGCGGGAGAATCGGAGCTGTGGAGATATTGCGTTAGCTTTCATCGTGTTTGGAAGCAAATCAGAAGCTTACCCCATGGTCGTTAGGGATGAAGAGGTAGGAGAGGGAAAGAGAGGGATGAAGCAGAGAGCGACTCGTTTCTGCTTTCAGTCTTAACGAAGGTTTTCGGTGCAGTACAAAGTAAGCTTTACACGATTTTGCACCAGAGCGGAAGAGGTCGCTGTCGAAAAGGCAATTCGCTCTTTTCGCATTTCGCGAGAGCTTTGGTTTCGAGCATCTCTGCTTCTCACGTCGCTCCCTCACTACGGGCGAGTTGTCGTGGAGAAATAGAGGTAGATTCGACTGAGACCCAGCGTAAAGCAATATAGATTATACAAGCAATTATGAGAAAAGCGAAAACATCATCTCCTTCAAATCCACAACCGCAAGACTCCTCGCATCGGATCATCGTCTTCGAAAGTGCGCATAGACTACATATTAGAGTATTTCCTACCTCCGAGCGTTATCCTAGCGGAAGAGCTACGTGAGCAGTCGAGTTATGAAGGACAACAAGGAAAGCGAGAACTCACCAACTAGCGTTTCTCGACCAATCATAGTGAATCTCCACCTCCGATCTGCGCCATTTGTACATCAAGTTGTTCCTCCTGTTATCGCGAGGACGGATCAGCGAGGTCGAGATGATGGGTGACTTCAGTCTGAAAACTCGCCTCTTCAAAATTAAGCTAGAGAACGAGTAGAAATGCTGTCAGCTCGGACTTCGATAGCAGGTGCAGACTGGATCAGACTGACAGTTTCCGGACCTAGGTAAGCCAAGAGAAGCGATCAGCAGGGAGCATTCACGTCGGAGGAGAGAGAATAGAGGAAGGCGCACTGGCGTTTTCGTCCACAAACTCTCCATCGTGAGTAAGCTTGAACGAGCCTTTCTCTAGTCCTCGATTCGCTGCTACCGCCTAAGTGAACGCTAGTAGAGTCGTCAGTTGAGTGTTTCGGAAGAGCGTAGAGGAAGAAAAAGCCTCACATCATACAATTTCTTCATCTTTGTGTGCGACTTGATCACCACAGTGAGCCTGAACAATCTCACTTGATCAGCATCCTCCTGGACCGAGAGTCTCTCCAAGATTGAAGTGGTTGAAAGAAAGAACTCACTCCTCTCCACCTTTCATAACGACTGTGACAGAATGTTTTCTGGCCTCGGCCTGTGGGGAGAGTATCAATTAGCCTTTGAGCAGGTTCGCGTAGGCCAAGAGGGTCGTCGAGGAGAGAGGCAGCCGTTTAAAGATGAAAAAGTTGAAAGATGCAGAGCGATTTCGAGGGAACGTGGGAGGGGTCTGAAGAAACCTGAGAGCTCACCTTGACTTCCGGCTTTTCTTCGGTGCTCATCTTACGGGATCTGTAGCGAGTTGATAAAGTTGAGCGACAGAGAGAGGGAAGAAACTCTCAAGACGCGATTTCATTGCTCTCGGGAAGCAGCCAGTCTCGCTGGACCGAAGAAAGCTGTAGATAAGGTCTATCGCTCGAACTGCAGGTGCTTTGACGCGTTCTGAGGCGAGTGCGGAATCGGTCTTAATCTGCGAAAAATTTAAATACTTGAACCTCACCCTCTCAACAACAAGATACGGCCAGAATGATATCGGGTCATCGGGAGTAACAGATACTTATCGTCGCGCATCAGAAGACATCGAAAATCGGGTGACCACGGTTCACCGCGCCTTCGCATGATCGTCGACTATGAAAAATCGTCAGCACTCGACGTGTGAGAGCCTATCCGAGAGCCGCTGCCCTTAACTGATCAGCGCAATGATTGAAAGGCCGCAGGGCGATTCGACCGGATCGATTGTATCTCGATGTCGAAGAACTGAAGAATCGGATAGCTTTGCAAAACGATTTTGGTACAACATCATTGGACGAACGTTTCTGTGGAAAGGCGTTGACAGCACTGCAGAAGCATGGGCACTATCGAATCATCTCACAGCTCTTCGAGCAGGGTTGAGCCGGTAGAGAGCTCACATTTCGCTCACTTCAAGTCACAAGTTCGCGCAACCTCACGACGAGCCACCCATAGACGAGAGCAAAGCGTCGAAGACATGTTTGTCCTATGAATAGTAGTCAGCGTCGCGCATCCAGAAACAGATCGCGCACGTGAATTCGTTCACTTACCGCTTCGTCCTCCTCGTCGAGCACCTGCGAAAGGAAACCGAATAAGCTGAGCCTGTTTTTCGGCGTAAAGTTTCGCTCGATACGCACTGAACCGACGGCTGTCCATTTGTGAGTCCTGAGTCAGCTCAAGAAGCGCTGCGCCTGAAAAGCAATCACTCACTTTCTCCATTCAGGTAACCCAAATACTCGTGTTCATGCAGTATTCTGATCTCGTTCGGCTGGAAGCCTATTTTTGCAGCAACCTTCTGCTCATCCAGTCGTCTTCAACCTCGTGCAGGTACAGGGCGGGGATTTCAGGCGAAAATTGCTGCTTACTTCGAAGACCTTGCTCATTTTGATCTTACTCGAGGCATTTATCAAGAAGTTCTCGCCTATTCCATTCTGATACCTGATCATAATGCTATACTTCTGACTCTGGCTCTCCTGCTCACCAAGACGAACAGATCGAAATCAGTGATGAGAATTTTCCAAACAAACAAGAGAGAGCTAGACGAACCTCTGGCAACTTGCTAGTAGAGGTTTGAGGGGTTTCCTCGTCCATCTTGACGCGTTGTAGCTGCTTTGAGACGAGTCGGAGATGAGTTCGAAAGTTAGGAGACGGAGAGGAGCGAGCGGGTGATGAAATTCTCAAAGGGGAAAAACGAGAATTGCGAATGAGTGTACAGCTACGACAAGCGCATACGAAGAGCAACCATGACCTTCGCTCGACAGAGAGTAGACAGAGGTAGTTCAACACGGCTGCGAGAAATTCGAACGAGAAGAGGAGAGACCAAAGTTGTGATCTTCGACCTCGTTGAGGGCTTGTCTGTGAAGGTCGTATTGTGAAAGCATCTGCATCACCTGCATCAGGATTCTTCATGTCGAGCCTCCTCCTTCTCCCTCGCCTCTTGTCGCTTCCTCGCCCACTCCCTCACTTTCTCAGCTTTCGCCTCTTTCTTCCTTCGTTCCTCCTCGTCGGTCTGTTCTGCTTGTTCCGCTACGACCTGTGGTGTTACCGGCGACAAAGAGGCTGAACTATCCACCAGTATCGAAGCAGTCGGCTCAACCGTCTCCTCTTCCGTCGCCTCATCCTCATTACTCCCATCGTTCTCCCCCTCGCTCTCACTATCGCTACTCCCATAATCTCCCAATCCCGCCAAACCTCCACCTCCCACCTTCTTCTTCTCTTCTTCCTCCCTCTTCACCCTCTCTGAAGCGAGTTCTATCTTCTCTCCTCTCCGAATCCTCTCCCAAACTTCTCTCCACTTGCCCCCTTTCTTGAGAAATTGGAATTTCGGATCGGAGGAGTGGTTCGTGAGGATACGGAGTTCGAGCAGGGAAGGGTTTTGGGCGGTTGAGAGGGTCGAGTGAAGTCGCTGCATTAGGGAGAGTTGAGTGTCGGAGGGCTGGTATCAAACGCAACGCCGATCAGTCAACTTCACACAGATCAGCAAGTCGAGTTTGAGCTCACCTCTGTCTCCTCATCAGCATCGACCGTAGGATTCTCTGCCTTCTCTCGGTCCTCCAACTGTTTCATTCGTTCTTCCCTCCCCAACTCCAACTTTCTCCTTTTCCTCTTCTTCTCCAATTCCTCCTTCTCCTCTGCCGGCAACTGCCTGAAGTAGAACTCCTCTTCGTGATCCGACGGGAGATCTGAGAAACCAGTATCGGACTGAACGGGAGAAGGAGAACGGTTTCGGAGAGATGTTGGAGGGAAAGATGAGGGGTTGGAGAAGGGCAAATGAGACGGAAGCGATGGGGCGAGGTTGAGGATATCGTATCTGTAGCCATGGATGAGAATACGTCAGTCGTCGAGACAGTATGGAAGAGGATAGCAGATGAAAAAGAATCGAAATAGAAGTTTTTGCGAAAGTCCGAAGTGAGACGACCGATCTCTCGCTGTTTTGATGCCCTCACGATACACCGTCGATAGTAGAATGTGCTGTCTGATTGCAGTTGCCCCTTTTGCCCCTCTTGACTACGAAAAGGAGAGATCACTTACCGATCTATCCAAACATCGTTCCCCTCACCCTCTCGGCTTCCGTTCCACCTTGCCATTCTCCCACCTTGTTCCTGAGTAGTCTCTATCTGTTGTGCGAGTTGATCATACCCATTGATGAGGGTTGCTTCGTGTGCTTGAATATGAAGATGAGAATTCGAGGAAGCCGAGGGAGTCGTCGAAGGGTGAGAGAAGGACGGGAGATAGTGAGAAGGTAGATCTGGTGAGATTGAGCGACTTGCTACCCGCTTGGATGGTCGCGGCATCGAATGAGAGTGAATGATTAGGAGCAGAGAAACGAGAGTTGCTCTTGACCTCCTATACCTCACTCGCTATTCCTTTGAGACTTTCCGACTGCGATAGACTATGTCCTCAAATCCACTCGAGCCCATTCGAGCGGATCCCGAGTCAGATCCTGCTCTCTCGTTCCTCCGCTCCACTTATCCCTCAGCACTCTTCTCTCCTCCTTCCGCCTCTCCCGAAGACTCTCAAGATCGACCATTCGTGACTTTGACTTATGCGCAATCGCTCGATGCGAAAATCGCTGGCAAGGAAGGGAAACAGTTAATTCTGAGCGGGAAAGAATCGATGCAACTCACCCACAGGTTAGTGAACGGCTCCTGTTGCTCTTCTCTTTCTCTCAGGAGTATACTAACATCGTAAATTATGCGCGAGTAGAATGAGGGAGCTACACGACTCGATTCTCGTCGGAATTGGAACGCTTCTGAACGACGACCCTCAGCTGAACGGTGAGTTTGCCAGCTCGCTGATCTCCCTTCAAGCTATCAGCTCACAGAACTTGGTCCAACTTGCAGCTAGGATTCCTTCACTTCTTCCCGTCTCGTCACAGCCTACACCGATCATTCTCGACCGACATCTCCGAACACCGCTAGACTGCAAGCTACTCAAGAACGCTCAAGCGGGCATCGGGAAAGCGCCGGTCATCGTCACTTGTGGTGTCAATCCCAGCTTCCTCCATGAGCATGCTCGGAGAGAGAAAGCGTTAGAAGCAGCTGGCGCGACCGTTATTCAAGTCGATATCACGCGGCGTGAGTTGCCTGATTTCCCCGCTCAGATAGTTGGACTGAAGTTCTCGACGCTTACTGTCGATGTAGCTGCAGGCGGCTTCACTCTTGCAAGCCTCGTGGACTCGAAAGCTCTTCGCCCTCATTTGGGTCGTTCCCTCATGATCGAAGGAGGCTCTTCCATCATCTCCTCCTTCCTCTCAGCTCCCGAAGTCGACATGATCGTTACGACTGTAGCGCCAACTTTTGTCGGCGAAGATGGTGTGGGACTACTCAAGCCAGGAGTGAGTCCAACTTCTGACCTTTCCTCGCGAGAATCGAGCTGACGAATATCGTTTCAGACTCGAGTCCCGGAAACTGAACACGTCAAATCTCAGATCTTTGAGAGAGACACTGTCTTTGCGTGCAAGCCTATCCGAAAAGAATGAACCATTCCCGCCTCTCCGACACTTCGACAGGAAGGAAAGTCGACGATTCGACTCTATTAATCCACATCGTCTATACACTTCGACAGAACCCTGACGAACTCCTCAGGCTTATGCACGAATCCGAAATGATTCGTTCCCTCGACACTCTCGATCACTTTCTTCCCTCGCTGCCCTCCCCTCTCCTCATCTTCCTTCCACCATCCTCGAATCATCTCGACCGTCTCTTCAAAGTATCCGACGGTCCGACTCCCATAAATCACGCCAACTCCAACTCCACTCTCATTCTCTCCCCTCACGGCCAATTCCCCAATCCTCCCGATCTCTTCTTTGTCCGCACTCAAAGTCCACTCGAACCCATGCTTGACACACTCCCACTCCCACCCTCTCTCAACTAGTTTGGGATCGAGATCTTCTAGTCGACTCGGAATCATTTCTTCTCCTTCTTCGATCAAACTTCGAGGTGCTCGATAATCAGCGACCCAACCTGCAAACGCCAATGCCCAGTCTTGTTGCGAAACGTTCTTGTCATTTGGTGGAAGAACGGGTGCCATGGAAGTGAGGAAGTCTTGGGTGACTGGTCGATTGAAAGCGGATCCGGGTGCTTCGAAGAGGATGAGGGAAGTGATGTGACTAGAGAGCAGTGATTGGGCGAGAGGTAGTGTTGAAGGCTGTAGATGAGGGAGGAAGGAAGAGGGGAAGGATGATGTGCTGGCAGAAGAGCTGGAGTTGAGTAAAGCGAAGAGTGAAATCGGTATCACCGTTCCTTTTGACCAACTCTATAATTTCCTAGTTCTGTCAAAATGGATTCTTCTAGCATAGAGAATACTAAGGAGAAGCTCACGAGTACCGAGGCTCCCCCTCCATCAGCTTTATTCGTCACTCCCAGCTCTTTCACACTCCATTCTACGAATCGCAAGAAATCCTCCAGATAAGCTGCAGTTGCGTCCACTCCTCCTTTCTCCTTCGACTCGTAAGCTATTGAGGACCCTGTATATGATCGTTGATTGTAGGCTAGCAAGCGGGTTTGCGGTGGGAGATACGGAATCAAGGGAGTGAAAATAACTAGATTCCAAGCAACGTCTATTAGCCGTCTTCGGGTGAGCAATGACAGGCGGCGAGAGCTTACCGCTATTGAACCCTACTCCATGTATCGCAAGAATCGTCTTGTACTTCTTCGGTCTTTCCTCGGGCGTTAGGAGGGAGAACGAGTCGATATAAGCTAGCTTAAGGTCTGGCGAAATTTGTGCAGTCTCGAAGGGCTGTAGCATTGTCATCGTCGAATCGAGGGAGAAAGTGAAGGGAAGAGAGGAAGAATGTGGTGGGGCAGCGCTTTTGTTGTCGTTCCGAAAATAAGGAAGATTGGTTCCGCCGGAAATGGGCGTGTCGTTTCCGCTCGAACGTCGTATCAACCTCTCACCTCGCGAAAGACGTTGATTGTTCCGCTTTGAAGCGATATCGACCTTCGTGAGTTGCCGGACAAAGCGAAGAAGGAAACGGCTCGAAGCGTTTCAATTTTCGAGGACTCGCTGCGGAGCCTACAATTGTCTTTAGCTTCAGCACGAGTCTATCATATCACCTTATAGCTATCTGTCGGATCTCTACTAGTCGAAGACAGCTGCGACTCCGTGCAGGAGCGTAGAAAAGGGGAGTTGATCGATGTAAGTTGGTATTTCTGCCCCAGCAGCGCTATGCTGGCCTTCCAGCTTCAGTAGTGAGTGTATTGACACCTTATATCCGACTGAGGACTGTTTGAGAACCTCTGGAGCGATGTGAGAGGCGAGAGAGCCTTTACGAGATGAGAAAAGTTGAAAACGTCGTCGGAGCTGTAAAGAGTATCGCACGTTTCGAGAGCGCTGAGTATTGCTTTCAATAGTCCTAAGCGAGTATCGAGAGTGAGCGTAGAGCTTCCGAGCGAGATGTAGAGACGGTCGAGAGGGCAAAATGACAACTCGTTTCTTTCGTTTCTACCTCTCACTCCATCGACTCGAAAGCTTCAATATCCTCGTGATGACTACTCAGTAAGCTCTAGATCTGCCCCGAGGTGACTACATAGCTGACTCTGTCGATCACAGAGCTACTCCTTCGAACTCCTCTCGACCTCGCTCCCTCCTCGACCTTCCGACCGAAGTCCTCGCAGAGATCGTACGAATGTGTGCAGAACAAGATAGAGCCTTCAGACACCGGTCGGCACTTCTTCGCTCTCACTACTGTGCGGATCCAGCGGTCGAATCGATACTCGATCGTCAACAAGACGACGGAATGGGCAGCAGTCTCAAGGTCGTCTCGCTTATCTCTCGAGTCATGAGCCAGCTTGCAAAGCCGCACCTCTTTCTTGTAAGCCATTAGGACTCGAGATATCTGTTTGAATCTCATTGACAATTTCTGCGCTCACAGACGCTTAAGACCTCGAGAACCGTCGACTCCCCCGCGTTCTGGTACGACTTCGCTACAACATGCCTTGCTCACATCCGTCATCTCATCCTCGATACCGGTAATCTTCCCGCACTCGATTTCGTACTCGCCTTTCTCGACTCGTTCAAGAACCTGGAGGAACTCACCATTACGCAAGAAGCGGCAGGCGCAATCTTCCCGAACAACCGTTCAGAGGCAAGCCGCGCCTCAAGATACATCTATCGTCCTTCAACGCTATCGGGCAAGAAATTGAAAAGTAGAGAGTCGAAGTTTAGAAAGCTCAACCTCCTTAGCTGTCCGGCTTCCGTCGCTCTCGACTGCCTTGATGTGTTCAACTCAGTTCAAAATCTCCGATACAAAGGCCCCTTGCCCGATTCCACAATCCAATCCGGCAGATTCATCAAAGTCCTGAACCGCATCGACTCTATCATTCTGGAGGATCCAAACCGATCCGAAGGTTCGCCATTCACCATTCCTCCATCCCTCTTGAAGGTCAAGCAAAGTGCGCCACGCCTCAGTCATATCTCGCTAGAGACCACAAAATTCGACAAGAACACTCTCGACTGGATCATGGAGTTCCGCCAGTGCCTCCGCACCCTCACCATCACTTCCGACAGCGATCAATTTCTCCCCGAATCTCCGACTTCGAGTCTTCAAGCCCTCGACCTGTTCCCTCGGCTGCACTCCATCTCTATCATCGGTTCTTCCCTCATCGCCTCTGCCATCTTTCGCGACACCAACCGTAACACCTTCCCTTCCCTGCAACACATCCGCCTCTCTTACGACGAAGTCACGTCCCGCGGGTTTGCAGACGACGACGAAGCCTTGCACGCCATCTTCAGAACATTTCATTTCGTCCATCTCCAGTACGACCCTCCTAATCAGTACTTCCCTCTGACGTTTGCGGAAGCCCTGGTTCAGAGAGCAGCGGTAGCAAAAGTTCATCTGCAGCTCCACAACTACGCGCAAGCAAGTGTGCCCAGCAGTCATTTCGTGGAGGACGACGAGGATTATTCGGCGCGCTATATGGAATCTTTCGTCGACCTTGCGGAGGAGGAGCGCTCGAAGGATCAAGTGCAGCTGACGGGGGGCCTCGACCGAATAAAGGAGCACCTCGAAAGGAGAGTCAATGCGGCGACGAGGGATCAGAACGTAGCAGAACTCTACCGCCTCTCGATCTTGCTCCGACCCCTCGAATACGATCGACTCGCCCAGCTTGACTGAGAACGCGACACCTGGAGTGAGTGCCTCTCCTCTCTACTGATCTCCGAATCCGAAACTGACAAACTTCGCTTCGCAGTCTCAACCCTGAATTTGTAACTCCACTCGAAGTCAGATGTAAAAGAAATTGCTTGTTCTCCTTGTTCTCCCGTTAGTGACCAGTGATTGAGAAAGATGAGAGCGAGATAAAATAAATATTACATTTCTCTCCCATTTTACCCAACTGTTCCCTTGAGCACTTCTTCGCCGACCAGCAGCAGTCCAGAAGTGAACAGACCCAGCATCGAGCAGATGACAAAATTGGTGATGGATGATCCAATCTCCAACCAAGATCCAGTATCTGTCACTCGGAAGAAGAACTGTCGAAGACGAGAGATCAGCTCGATCTCGAATGAGAACGTTGAGGGAGACTCACGTTGATCGTCAGGAACTCGACGAGGATGCTACTGACGAGGAAGAGACCGAGATGAGGTAGTCGTAGCCGTCGATTGATAGCGCTCGAAACCGCTGAGAGAGCGACGAAGGGAATGAGGAGCTTGAACAGCAACAAAGCACCCTATGAACAGATCACAGTGAGCTTGAGAGGAGCGCATGAGAGCGTAATAAAGACGTACCATCGGAAAAGGTGCAAAGACGGTCATCAATCGATAAACTGGTTCAAGGTAGAACTATTCGCAAAATTACTTCGTCAGCTCTCACCTCGTTCAGAATGAAAATTCGAAGCTTACCGAGCTTATACTAGCTACATTCCCTACTCCGAAGAATCCGAGGTGCAGGAATGCCAGGAAGAAGACGCTGACTCTGACGCTATCCAATCCAATCTTTCCTTCGTCCGCTTCACTATCTTCCTTCCCTTCTTTCGCTTGTCTCGCCAAAGCAGACTCGATTCCCATCCAGCTCAAAAGTGCGCAACAGAAGACGCAGTAGAAGAGCGCTTCGTATGATAGGGAGAGGAGGACGAATGCTGGTCCGAACGAGAGGAGCAGGACGGATAGACGAACGAAGGGAGATTGTGCTCGAGGTCGACCGTGGGAGAAGGGGAGGAGTGTCGAGATAGCTGGCGAGCGTCACTTGATCAGCGATGGACTCACTTCAGATTCAGTAGAAAGACTAACCGAGAATCGCCCAACCTAGATATTGATTCGCTCGAGGCAAGCCCTTCTTGAGCTGTAAGCTACGAGCTGAAGAGCACGTGACGAGTGTACAAGATACGATGAGCATCATCTGAGGAAGGAGGATGAGAGGGACTTAGTCGTGGCGACTCCAGAGGTCGAGAAAAGCGGAAGACGTGCTCACCTCAACAATGATGAACGCTTGCCATCTTTTCGCTCGAGTACTTTGATCGTGTAGACGCTCGACGAGTGCCGAAGCTCCCAGTAGTAACAGCAAAACTGCTCCAGCCGAGCTATAATCGAATCTCGCAATGTCAGCACACAAATCTCTTCGCAAAGAGATCAGATTGGACTTGCATGACTCGTAGATCCTCCCCTTTCTCGACCGGCAACAACGGGAACACCGCGAGAACACTCATCACAATCCTCCAACCCCAAATCTTTCCACTGCCGATTCTTCTCTCCCTCCCTCTGCCCCAAGGCCATCCCCATCCCATCGCTCCCGCTAACACAGCAAAAGCTCTCCTATCCGTGTATCCATAAGCGATACCCTCCAAAGCCGCTCCCGTCACGACCGCATAACCTAGCGTCTCCATCAATTTCCCGTTCGAGCGATAGAGTCGGATGAAAGGTGATGGGTCTTGAAAGATTTCGTGCCAGAAATAAGAAGCGAAGAATGTGTAGAGGGAGTAAGTGAGGGGTGCGCGTTCGAATAGGAATCGGAAGATCGTGAGGGTGAAAGCGAGAAGTGGGAGTTTCGAGACGAGAGTGAACGGAAGAGAGCGGGTCGAGTGAGAGACGGGAGGAGGAGTCGACAAGACGTGGTGAGAGAGGATGTAGCGTGAGACGTAGGTTGCGAATCCTAGGTAACCGAGAGTGACGATTGAGCGGAGGAGGATCCAGTCGTATCTACACGATCTCGAGCGTATCAGCAACGGAACTGGCGTGAGCTCGTGTAGAAGGAAAGCGCGTACTTCTGAAAGTAGTTTGATGCTCGCAAAGCGACGTCGAGCAACTCTAGACTATGCTTTTCCGCTTCTCGATATCTCCCTTGATCGATCAATACTTGAATAGCTCTCCTGTGCGATTCAGGTGATAGCGTATTCGATACTGAGGAGTCGACCAGCTCCGGGAAAGGCTTGAACGACAGTGTGTGTTGTCGTTTCAACTCTGCAAATCTCGCCAATTGTTAGTTCTTACGAATTCGCAAGAAATAAGAGGAGACTCACCACTCTTCGCTTCCGCTTCTGCTAGTAGCTGATTCGCGTTGGCGAAAGCTGCTCTCGCTCGAAACGCAGGAGTCGCATCGAGGTATTCAAGCGGAGTTCTGCCTGCAGAGTTCGCAGGAATCGCCAATCCCGCCAAAGTCGACTGTAGGAATCGCACTCGAAAGTCCTTCAGCCGAGCTCGCAAAAGATGCAGGAGAGCGAAAGAAGCGTACCATTAGAGGAGCAATATCAGCTTGATCTACGTCTCTCCTAACTCCCTTCAAACCCCAACTTTTCGAATACTCGTCGTGTCCACTCGGTTCTTCCCAATCCCCTCTCTCCCTCACTCCCTTTCCCCAAACGACTAATGGCGTCCTAGTATTATCCGGATGACCATCGCCATGATTTCCCAAACTACTCATCCCATGATCCGCCGTGAAAACAAAACTCGTCTCCCCATCCCCGTCATAGAAGTCTTCCAACAATTCCGTAGTCCTCTTGACGACGTAATCGACGACTCTAATATTCCTATGATACTCTGCTCCATGAGGTCGATAACTATGACCGGTCGTATCCAATCCCAATAAATGTAAAAAGAACACTGTTCCCTCCTCGTTCAAATCCCTCCTCAACTCTCCATCTCGCGTTGCATTCTTGAGTAGTTTCTCCAATTGATCCAACACCCATAAATCCAAATAAACTGCATCCCTAGTAAAATCTTCAGCTTCTTCATCATAACTCCATTCCCTCACTTTCCCTTTTACACTAGCCCCCCTCGCGAACATGGGTAATATATCGGGACTTCCAAACGTGAATGCGTTTCTAGATTGATTGAATACGGAATCGAACGGGATTGGGTTCGTAGTCCAACCTCGAGTGACGGCTGAAACATCTTCATACATTCCTCCTATCAAAGCGACATGTCCAGGTCTCGACTCTGTTGGTACTCGAGTATGAGAAATTCCCCATTGCGCTTTACCGTGTTGAATGAGGGAACGAAGGAATGGAGCTGGAGTAGTAAAGTTGAATGAATCGGATTCTTCTTCTTCGAGGAGGATGATGGAATGAGGGGTTGAAGTGAGAGGGTGAGGGAGTGGATCAGAGTGAGGGAAGGGAGGGTTTGAGTAAGGTTTGAATAGTTTGTCGGCCCTTAATCCATCCCCTACGATCAACACGACTCGTTTAGCTAATCCTCCTCCTCCCGGTTGGACAGAGTAGCGAGTAGGGACTGTTACTACTGGGGATTGGAAGTAAATGTCAAAGATGCTGTTGAGGAAAGTTAAATGATAGATCAAAGACAGGAAGAGTAGTTTGAACGTGGATCGGCTAGTCTGGTTCTTGCGCGGTGTGAGTCTTGTTGTTATTGTGACATCTTTCGCCATTCTGATTAGTCGAGAAATGCAATTTCGAGATGAGAGTGAAGAGGGGAAAGGTCAAAGGGAGAAACTTTTCGCAACTCGTCGCAACCTCGACTTGTTCTTTCATTTTCCAATTCTTGAGCAGTATGCAGCTAGGTTGCGTAATATTGCACTCAATCTAGAAACTAGGCAAAGAAATCATCTTCCATCGCTAATTTCTCCGCTTTCGTTTCCGGTTCCTTCTTCTTCTCAACCGCCTTCTTCCCTTTCACTCCTTTCCCATTCACAACCTGTTCCTTCTTCTCCACTGTCGGTACTGACACACTCGCTTTCACCGGTGACGCTTCAACTTGACCCGCTTCTTGTGCCCGCTTCAATGCTTTCTTCTGTTTACGATTCAATTTCTTCCCTTCTCCTTCTCCCTCTCCATCTTCATGTGCACCGTCATCTCCTTCATTCTCCTTCTCCTCCATCGTCGGTGTCGGTGTCGGTGCTGAGGCAGCTTCCGCTTCCAACGCTTTCTTTAACGCTTTCTTCTGTTTCCGATTCAAAGGTTTCGATTCTCCTCCCTCTACTTCCTTCTCCTCCTCCTGCACAACCTCCTCCTCTTCATTCTTCTCTTCAACCCTCCTCTTCTTCTTCGACCCAACACTCTTCTCTCCCCCAACATCCTCTACCTCAACTCTTGATGATTCTCTCCCCCTCTTCTCCCCCTTCACAGCAATAGGTTGTAATTCCTCATGATCCTCCTCCCCCTCAATCCCCAAATCTCCCCCTTCACTCTCTTCCGCCCAACTCCCCTCTCCAACTTTCCTTCGAATTTCGTTTCTCAACTCCCATCGTTTCCTTTCGCTCTCATTCATACTTGTCGATGCTTTCGAGGTAGAAGTCGAAGTCGAAGTCGAGGGATCGGAAGGAGTTATCGTTGAGGATGATGAGGGGGAAGGTGAAGGAGAGGTAGAGAATGGGATATAAATGTTCTCGGGGTAGAGGGCTAAATATTTCTCAGTTTTTGGATAACGCTAAAACAGATCGCACACCAACGAGGGGGTGGGGTGGGGTGAGTATGAATAGATCAAGAGAGAGAGAGAGAGAGAGAGAGAAGGGGGAGGGAGGGAAAGCGTACGAGAATATAATAGAGGTCCATCCTCGCATCGAATAATTGTTTTCGAGATTCCTCTAATTTCGTATCCTCCTTGTCAGATTCCAAACTCTTCTTGGCCTGTTTGATCCTTCTCAATACTTTCTGTCTTTCTGTATACAACAACAACAGCGAAAGAGTAGAAAAGCCCCCGAGTTGTGTCAATAAGAAAGAGAATCTTACTTCGAACTTTCGGAATTGGAGAAGATTGAGATGAACGTACCAAAGAATTTAACGCCTCTATATTTCGTCACCATTTTCTTTTCCAACAAACCTTTCTCAGCTTTCACCAATTCGTCTTGTAAGGCTACTAATCTTCGTTGAGAAGTGATTTTAACCTCTGGATTCAAATCTTCCTAATAAAACGCACATCTCAAAAAGCCTCTTAGTCAGCTTGAGTAAGGATCAAATGGGAGGAGAGGAGATTAACCTTTGAGAGTAGTCGTTTGGTTTGACGCAATTGAGCCTTTATTTTACTCACGCTACCTAAAACACAATCCTCAGTCACGGGATCAGCTTGGAGTGAGGAGTGAGTAAAGTACTAAGGGAAGTATGTGGCTTACCTGATGGGATTGCGGAATGGTTTGGATTGGATAGTTGTGAAGAATTTCCTCGACTTGTACGATTGCCTCTAGTTGGACGAGTACCTCCTCTTCCTCTTGTATCTGACATGCTACTTGTCTGTTTGTTGAACTGTTGAGGCTGAATTGAGTGAGATGAGGAGAAGAAAGAGAGAGAAGTGTTGTCTCTGTTTCATCTCACTTACTGACTAGTCCAAAGATCTGTGATCTGTGACTTGTATCGACTAGTCTGTTTCCCTCTCTCTTCGATGTCAGTCGCCGTCCTTCCCGCTTCCCCCTCATCAGCAGGAATCGACGCGACCTTGTCTCAACCAGCTCTCTCACCTCTCCCTCTCGCAAGACCTCCATTGATCCGTAAAGGTACTTCATACCTCTCAAACGCGTCGAATGGATCGAATCAATCTCAAGGATGCAGGTTATTATGGAGGGGTAAAATCATCACTGAACAACGAATCCCATTACACGGTAACTCAACTACTCTCTCTCTCTCTCTCTCTCTCTCTCTCTACCACTCACTAAGAGGACTAACGAGAGTGTGTGCATGGAATAGGGGTGGCAATCATCGCTCATTTATTCTCTGTACCTTCAAATCCTTCACCTCAAACTCCAACTTCCTTCTCTCCATTCGATGACCCTTTCTCTTCCTCTTCGAAAGCGTCATCATCAGGTGCCGACATGTGTCTCGGGTTGGAAATGTTACGAGGCAAAGATTTGAACGTCGTTGGAGAGAATCAACCATTCAATGTTTCGGTGCAAGCTGCGAATAATTCGAGCGATTCACCAGAAGTCGAGACGAGGAAAGGGAAAGGGAAAGAAAAGGGAAAAGGGAAGGAAGTCGTCGAGGAGGTTAGAGTCGAGACTCCGACGGATGTGAGGGTTTATATCGATCAGAGATGTATAGAGACGGTCGAGTGGTTTCAGGATAGGTTTTGTAGAGAGGGAGGCCAGTCTAGTGGATTGAGATTGGACGCTGGAGGTATGTCGATCGACTTCTGATCACGCGCATGGAGACTGACAGACTCGTATGCCTAAACAGGTGAACAAGTCATCGTTTTCGCTTCGATACCCGATCAATCTTCGAATCTCACATCTACAACACCAACGAACTCTCCTTCCACTTCAACCTCCGCAGCTACAGCAACCGAATCTCTACCTCCTCTAACGCTCCTTCTCGGTAGACCCATCAAACCCATCGCTCGTCGACCTCGTCCAGATGATCCTTTACCTCGAGGTACGCACTTTCCTCTCTATCAGACGTAATTCATTCATACTGATAACAGTGAGAGCCTACAGAATCACTCTTCACTGCGAAACTACGCAAAACCGCCTCCTTACCAGCCTCAGCATTCTCCAAAACCTCTCTCTCGCTCGAATCCACCTCCTCAACGACGACAGCAGTGACGAAGAAGAAACGACTGACATCGAAAGACAAAGCGATCGCATCCTTACTGGGCAAGAACGATGGAGATCGAGTAGTTGGTAGACAGCCTTCAAACCCTCCTCCAAGTATCGCATTCCCTTTACCCTTACCATCAGCTCCATCAAAACGTTCTTTATCAAGATCCGTCTCTACTTCCTCAGCATCGAATTCTTCTTCTCGTCTCTTCTCGAATAACTCCTCGAGACAATCTTCTTTACCACCAACTTCCACTTCCACTTCTCATAGTCGTCCCTTCAAACGTTCAAAATCATCAATCATTACAAACTCGTCTCAATTCCTCGTCGCCTCTCCTCCTCCACTCTCAAACGATCTTACATCCCTCGACCCCAATCCCTCACGTCGCAACAGTTTGAACCTCCCTCCTCCTTCTCGTTCCCGCAGTCTCTCTCGAGGTCCTTCTCCAACCCCATCAATCGCTTCAACCTCTTTCAACTTGATCAAAGAAGAAGAAGAATGCGAAGAGTTTGGGGCAGAAGAAGAATCTGATCGATTAGCCGAATTACGTGATGTAGGGATTCGGAAACAAAGAGTGGTGAATGGGATGGGGATGGGGATGGGGATTGGGGGGATGAAAAGGAGTTTGAGTTTACCTAGTGGTACGAAAGGATTCTTGAATTTGTCTTCTTCTTCCAAAGGAGAGGGGGAGAAAGAGAAAGAGATTGGAGGAGTTGAGGTTAGGAATAAGAATGTGAGCCATTTCCCTTTTTTTTTCTCTACATCGGTTCCTCTCAAGTACTGATGTAGATTGAGTGAGTTGTTATCACAGACGATCAAGAAATTGAGTATGATTCGAATGGCGGCGGTTGGAGTTGGAAGAGATCATGAGGAATTCAAGGAGATTTTCTCAATGGTTACTAGAGGAGTAGGGTTCGCTCTAGTACGCTCTACATCTCTCTATTCCCAGTATTGCTCGAGCTGACGCCGAGAATGGATGTGATAGCGAGGAACATTCAGGAAATCTGTACTTTCGATTAGTGAGAGGGAATTGGCGGAATCATTGATTGAACAACACCTACGACTCTATTTACCACCAAGTCATTTCGTTAATCCACTACCGATGTCTATGGCGAGTACGAAACCTACTCTCGATCAACATGGTGGATCTCTCAAATCGTCGATCGAGAAGGAGGAGAATGGGAAAATATCATTACAGGATCACTTGAGCTCAAGGGGAAACAGGGAGGGTTCATCGGATACGATTGTTGGAGATGGAGAAGGGGATGGAGATGTTGAGTCGGTGCGAGAAGAGGAGGCTGGAAAATCGATTGAGCTACTTTCGATGGATCGAGTGAAGGAGGTCGCTCAGGAGGTTGCAAAGTATGAGGATAATGACGATGATGAGATGACGATGGAGGATACGCAGGTAGTTGAAACTCAGATGCAATGAGACGACTGATCAGGGGAGGCGTATCGTTTCGCAAAGGAATTCCCTCGCATACAGTACTTTTTTCCCGATCCTCGCGGTTACTTCTGATTCGATTGTGAGCTACGTTTGCTCTTCCAAGTCGAGTTCACCAGAAACTAGGTCGACGTTCGAATCTCAACTGTCTCGCCAAAATTTCCGGTCTCTCAGTTGACTTCGCAACTCGACTTGACAGGTGACCTGTTTCTTCCCCTATCCGGTTCCTGCAGATGTTTCGAACTGAGGATCTACAAGATTCGAGTGGCAGGTAAGTGAAGAATTGTTCAAGATTCAACTGAGAACTGAGAAAAGTGCTCTAGCTTAATGGTTTCTACAGCTGCCGAGTGAACCGGATCTGGACAAAGTGTCCTGTTCTCGTCGGTACCGATGAAGTCATTCCCCAAGTCACGAGTGAAGAGTCACTCGCGGCAGCAGAGACGAGAGATGGCTATAAAGTAAAGGAAACCAATCTTCTCTCCTCTCTTCTTTCTTCATTCGATTGCCGGTCAATCCTATCCCATCTACTACTACCACTCCTCAGCCTTTACTCTTCAAAGACTTTCTCCGTCTTCTCTTTGCAAAAACTTGATCTTGTTCAGCACTTCGCAACTTTACCTCAAACTTTATTTACTCCCAAACAGTAAGTCTTGCTATCTTCACTCTCTCCCTCTCGTTACTGATCTCGTCTTGCTTAAATAGTCATGTCCTGCGCCGTCATCTCTCCCTCCGCCTCTCCTCGTGTCGGATACCCTTCGCACCGCAACAACGCACCCCTCGTATCTATCCTTCGTTCGAACGCTGCCGCCGCTCGTAGTCCCCTCGTCTCTCCCCGTACTCCTGGAGGACGCAACGCAGCACGTATCGAAGCTGCAGTAACCGATTACTTCTCGGCTGGAAACTACGAAGGATCTTGTCGAACTCCAGCAGCAACTCCCGCTGGATTCGGTATGGGAGTTCCCCTCAACTCTCCTCGTATCGGGTTCGCCCTCGCTTGTGGAGGAGCTGGATCAAAGAATCGCCTCGACCTTTCGCAACTCGACGCAAGTCTCGCAGCTTTAGGACAAGCTTCTCCTCAGCTCAACTCGATCCAATCCCCTTACATCAGTTCGATTTCGTTCGCCGCTGCCGGTTCTGCCCTCGCTCATCACGTCGCAACTTCTTCGCCCAACCCTTCGTCTTCCCTCTCTTCTCGTCGTCGTCCATCTCTTCGTATCTCCGACCTCCCTCCTATGGTCATGCCCGACCTTCACTCGCTTCATCATCTCTCCGTCCCATCTCGCCCTATGGATCGTGAAGACTCGGATGCCTCGGCGACAACGACTTGCTCCGACGTTACATTGACGGCGCGACTCGAATACGCTGGAACGACTCCAGGAGGAGATTATGGAGGATTGATCGGATTGGGATTCGGAGGACCTGGTGGACAGACGGTCAACGGCAAGAGAATCCCTACTCCTTACCCTGAGAGGAAGTCTTGGCTCGAGGATGAGGACGTTTACTGAGCGGAATGATCGTTTCTCGAGGTGAAAGGTGAGGAAGAGTCGCTGGTCGATTGTTTCCTTCTCCTGCTTTCCTATATCTTAATTCCTCATCATCCTTTCCCTCAATATTGTTGTATCACTCTCTCCCTCGTTGTATATTGGATAGATGTCACCGTACATAGGACTGTTTTGGATTAGCTGTTTCTCCCGCAATAATTATCATTATCCCTGTAGAATCCCTTCGTTTCGTGCTCTCGCTTTGCTGTCTGGGTCTTTCATTCTAATGAGAGAACATGATTACAGGATTGATCGTACTAATAGTCGGAAGATACTTGAATAGAGAAGAAATGCGAATAGGTAATCACTGAGTCGAATCTCATCAAGTCAGCTCATCTTCTTCGAAGACGCTGATCATAGAGAAGGAACTCACTCGTTCCGTATCCGACTGCACCTCCCAAAGCGCTCATCCATCCCGCTAAATGATGAATGACGCCAGCATGTGCGAGAGTAAACGGTAAAGCTACTCCACTCACGAGGAAACAACTCGTCAAGAAGTGTCCAAAGTCTGTTGGTCCCGACGAGTACTCAGCCGAGAAGTCGTCGGCTCCAGCGCATCGAGAGAAGAGGAAGTTTGGTAAAGGAGCGAAGGCGAAGATCAAGGCTACGAAAGAGCGTAGAGAGTCAGCAGACGAGCTCAGAGAGTACAAAGGACTACTTACCAGTGAATAGAGGTAGCCAATTCGACCAGAGAGCGCAGGATAAGATGACGAGGAGGAAAGAGAGGGCGAGGACGAAGGAGAGGAAGATGACAGCTGCGGTAGGGCAGAGGAGTTAGTAATAGCTCCAGAGTATAATCAATATATGTTTGCTCACTCTTGAGTCCTGCTTGTGCCATGTTTGATGGTTCGAGATGTGGGGGGAGAAGGAAGAGGGAAGAAAGGTTCCCTTCTCTCTGTCCACAACCTCTCGCTGCTGTCTTGCTATCGCTCAGGGTGACGAGACTGATTGAAGGGGACTGTACCGAGGAGGCTCAGCTTCATCGTTATACTGCTTCGAGACACTCCCTCTTCGATTCTCCCATCTCTCAACTCGACTCCTGCTTATGCACTCGCTTAGGCTGCTCTATCATTGGTAAGAACGAGCACTTATCTAGTAATACGTCAGAGCAGAATGGTTCATCAGGCTGGGTTCCTGGCTCTTCGCAACTAGTTTCTGTGTTTCGCAACTTCTCTTGACATGCTCTTCGGCTCAACGTGTTCGGCTGATTACAAGTGGAACGCGACTTAGTGTTGGCAACGATGAAGCCCTTTTGCAAACCACTTGCTCGATGCGACTGTCGAAGGAACCGAAATTTCGCCGACAAAATTCAACGAACAAGTCGACAAGTCTTTGCTGGAAATTATTAGTGAAATTGAAAAAGGTCGACACATAAGTGAGCAAGCAAACTCTCTGATTCTCTAGGATTCGAAAGAGCTAACTCTCGTTCGAATCACTCTGTTCTGTAGGTTACAGCTTGGAATTGCCTCCTGCCCCTCGGGTGTTCAGTGACCGTGGCCGCAGTGGCTATCCTTACCCGTAGACCCAGCTTGCGCATAGTCTTTCTCAAGCTGGCTGTGGAGATCAACAAGACGAGCAGGAAACTTATCCGACAGTCTTAGCTCGGAAGGAAGGCGGTATTGATCGTCAGCATTAGCTTCGAGGGCATCTTCATACTTGCTCTGAGGGTTTGCCGGTGGGTCCCTTCGAGAACTTGCCTGAGATGGAGGGAAAGTAAGAAGACTTGATTGTGTGAACCGACCGCAACATAGCTTTCGTTCGGTTTTCGCAGATATCGCGACTCGAGCGGACTGATGAAGCAAATGCTCGAAGCTCTCTCGCATCCATTTCGAGCTCAGTATCGTTTCACTATCCGTCAAGCTCACTATGTGAAAAGTGTAAATCGTCAAACTTGCGAAGTTCGGTTGCGACAGGGTTGCGATGAAATCTCAAAGAACGTCATTCCTCTCGCTCTTCTTCCTCCTTTCCCTCCTGCCACACCATCGAACGACTCGAATCGACGCTACAGACGGACTGTGACCACCTTCGCTGCATATCGAGAGGATGTCACCGACGCTCTCACTCACTCCGATCTCTTCTCTTCGCCTTTCCTCCTTACAAATCGCTGCTTATCGACATTTCCCAAACACTTCAATCCAGCAAATTCCTCTCCTGATCTATCACTCAGTCTTCGGTCCTCCCTCTTCAGTCAACCCTTCTTCTCTCGAAGCTCATTTCCGTCGAATCGGAATCGTCGAACCTCAATGGCGATACACGATGTATCGACAATCTCACTTTCATTCGACGACGCACGAACTTCTCGCGATCTCGAAAGGAAGAGCATTGTTGTGTTTTGGGGGAGAGGAGAATGAAGAAAGGGTCGAAATCGAGCTTGCGAAGGGGGATGTTGCCATAATCCCAGCTGGAGTAGCACATCGATTACTGGAGGATAAGGATGGAGGGTTCGAGATGGTAGGATGTTATCCGGAGGAGGCAAAAGGGTGGGATATGTGTTATGGCGAAGAGAAGGATCGAGACAAATTTGAAAAGATTCGAGAGTTGAAGTGGTTCGACGAGGTTGATCCAATCTACGGAACGAGCGATGGACCGACGACGAAAGTAAGAGATGGAGGAGAAGGAGAGCAACACCTCTCGTCGAGTCGACAATTGTAATGTCAGGATTGTAACCTAGTCGTTTCACCCAAAAAGAAAGGAAAAGAGATAGATAAGAGAATGGAAAGAGCGAGAGATTAAGGAGAACCTGCTGTAAGAACAGAGAGATATGGCAACCAAGAGAGAGAGAGAGCAAGAGAGAGTAAAACAAACACTGGGGAAACAAGTAAGAAAGAGGGAGAGGGAAGGATGTTTAGTGAAAATCGAAGAGTTGGGGGAGTGGAATGAGGAAGAGTGTTGGGGGTATAGAGGATATGCATGTAGTGCGCAGAAAGAGGTCGTCTACGATCGGAGTTTCGATATATAGAAGGGAGAGGAAAAGGAAAAATGCGGTAGATGCAAAGAGGGAGTGCGTTTAGCGAGGGGATGGAGGAGTCGCGGGGGTAGGAGGAAGGATTGTGTGCAGGAGATCGAAGAGGTGAGACGACGGGTCGAGAGCTTTTTGAAATTGGAGGGGGTTGGGCGAGTTTAGTTCAACTTCGCGGCGACAGCTTTCGCAGCTTTAGGAGCGGCGGCGGTGACGGCAGCTGCCTTCTTCTTTCCAGCAGCGACTTGAGCGTTGTAGGTCTTCTTGTAGAAAGCGATGAAAAGGAAGAGGTACGAGGTAAGGAGGGCGCAACCGAAAATAGCGGCACCTTCAGTTCCAGCGCAAGATCCGGGAGTGGGCCAGGTAGGGAAGTAGGTGGCAGCGAAGTAGGCGTAGGCTGAGCAAGCAGAGAAGTGTTCAGTATGAACTCCGGAATTAGAGGGAAACGCGAAACTCACAAGCGAAGTAGACAATGAAAAGATCGATAACGAATTGAGTGATTTGAAGAGTCGTGAGGTACTTCTTCCACCAGATCTTGTATCCGGCGGCGGTCATGAAGTAGTAGTAATACATCAAGACGTGAACAGTCAAGTTGGCGACGATGGGAACCCAGGAGACTGAGGTTCGACCGTTGAGTTGAGTGTAGCAAAGAGCAGCGGTAGCGGTGTGGTGGAATACGTGGAGGAACATAAGGGGCTTCTTCTTGACGACGAGGAAGGCCGTGTCTGCGAGTTCCCAGTCTGCGAGCAGAAAATTGTGCGATATTGTCAGTTTTTCGTCTCGCAAAGGGAGAATGATTTCAGATCGTACATTTGAACTGTTGGAGCAAGATCTCATCAGTTCAGGCTATCAATGAAGCAAGGGAAAGAGAGGAAACGAACGTAGTAGTTGATAATGTAGTAAGTTTCGAGACGAGGAGTCCAGGCGTCGTTGCTGCAGATTGAGTAGAACCATCCGTGTTTCCAGATGATGGGAATGATCTGTGAATGCCAAAATTCGTCAACCTACGAAAAAGGAGAAAGGGAAAGTGCGAAATATGAACGAACCTCTTCAAGCATGAGAGCTAAGACGAGACCTGAACCAGCTGAGAGGAGGAAGTTGTGGAGCATGAACAAAGGTTGGAATCCTGTAACACAGCATTCGAAAGATCAGTCCGATCGCCCTAGAAGAGGGAGAAAAAGTGTTGTTGAAAAAGAATGCCTCGCTCCTCGGGCTAACGAAACGACTGTTTGAACGCGGTAAACGCGCATGTACGATGTTCTACCAGCTTGTAATATCTTTTCCTCCATCCTACGTTTGCTCCCTAAGCCTCTAAAGCGAGGTAACGCGTGTTTTCTGCTGCAAGTTCCCCCAACCCCAAATCTTCCCTCCTCTTCCCTCCCCTCTCCTCGGAGTGAGGATAGCGTATACTTACGGTAAGGTTTCGAGCCCTTCATGATGAATTGTCCACCGAAAATGATTGCGAGGTAAGCTGCTAGAGCAGCAAACACCTCAGTGTGTGTTGAAAAGGGAGATTGACCAGGGATCCATCGTTGAACTGAGTAAGGCAGAGAAGGGAGAGGGAGGGTCTGAAGGAAAGAATAGATGGGACCGGCAGGAGGTGGTGACATGTTGTGCGAAAGACGTGTTGAGGGAGAGAAAGAGAAAGGAAGAGCGAAATTTTTCACAAGATTCATCGAGAGAAAACCAAACAATGTCGGCTAACTACTCTGATTCGCTTCCTTTTTCACGGATCCTACTGATCATGTACTCGGGCGTTCGTAGAAAACGAGTCGCACTTTGGTTTATCGAGTCGTTCAAAAGCTTGAAAGGCGTGCAAACTTTCGCAAAGGTGTCCACTTTCGAGAGTCATGTTCAGGCTGCCGGGAAGCTCGAGCCAATCAAGCGACGTCGACGACTGACGAAAGCAGAGCAAGGAGAAAGGCAAACGAAACGGAGACGCAGAGAGGAAACGAAAGCAGGAGAGCTTAGTCCAATCCAGCGACGACCTCTCGCTCAATATTCACCCAAAGTCTTTTTTCCAATGTAGTTTCTATTCACATTGCCCAACAAGTTGAACTACAACAGGAAGAAGGACTTACAGCGAAGCTAAATGATCCATTCTCCCGAAGAAAAGTTTGTCGTAAAAGTTTGTAGGCCCTTCGCCGTACACCCGCCTCGACCCATCCACCATCATGAAGCCTGCACGGTTAACTCTCCCCGAAAGGTAGGTAGGTTTGGCGGCTCGGTACGGTGGACTAAGTGGTCGAGGTTCAAGGGGACGTGAATAAACCTCCCCCGATCAAAGGGGAGCACCCGGAAAGGGTGGAAGGGTCTCGTTTGAAAGAGTCAATCCGGAGAGACGGGAACGACAACTTGGCCACGGTCACTGAACACCCGAGGGGCAGGAGGCAATTCCAAGCTGTAACCTACAGAACAGAGTGATTCGAACGAGAGTTAGCTCTTTCGAATCCTAGAGAATCAGAGAGTTTGCTTGCTCACTTATGTGTCGACCTTTTTCAATTTCACTAATAATTTCCAGCAAAGACTTGTCGACTTGTTCGTTGAATTTTGTCGGCGAAATTTCGGTTCCTTCGACAGTCGCATCGAGCAAGTGGTTTGCAAAAGGGCTTCATCGTTGCCAACACTAAGTCGCGTTCCACTTGCATCCGACAACTCATCATAAGCTATAGAGCAGCTCGACCAGACCACTCTACAGCTCTTACAGAACGTCCTCACTACTAGATCAGATCGTTACACGGCAATTGAAGGACGAATTTAAAGTCTCCAAACAAAGCCTCCAACTCGATTCATCTCCACCTTCTAGCATCCCAGGACAGACAGTACTCTACTAAACCACTCAAGAACACTACCTACACTCTGCTGGTCACGAATCATTCAGCAAGACCGTGTCTTCCTTCTTCTTCCCTCCCCTCATCACTTCCCTTTTTCGGCCTCAACTCGTCTCCTTCTTCACTTCCACTCCAGTACACGGGATTCAGCCAATCGGAAAGATACGAATCAGTGATGCAGTCAAGAGGGAACGCAGTAGTAGCGGGATCAAGTTCGATGAATTATAGTCAATCGAGCGATGCGAGAAGAACTCAACCTAGTTCATCGGGAGTTGGCACGAAACCACGGAAACGTACTGGTAAAGGCAAAGGTAGAATGATGATGAGTAAGTTCCGATCCCATCATCTTCTTCCTTATTCGAAATTACCATTTTACGCGACTGATCTAACTTTCCTTCGTTCAACTTTTCGCGTTACTTCCCCAACTCGATCAGTCAAAGTCTTCTACTCGCTTCAATCACCGAGGTTCGGATCAGTATCGACTCCTTCAGCTCCAACACCCTCAAGTAATGCCCCTTCTCCCGACTTTTTCTCGGTTCTCGACCCATCCCTCTCATCTTCTTCGACTGCTGCATCTCAACCTCAACCTCCGCCTCAACCTGAATCAAATCCAGCTACGAACTACTTGTGTATCGCTAGGCTTTCGGCGCCAGTGTGGGTACAGATTGTCGGATCGAAGAAGAGCGGTATCGAAGGATCGGAAGAGAAATCACAGTTTGGAAAGATCACTCTCAAGACGTGTTTGAGCGCTATCTGTATATCACGGTACGCCTCTCGAGCTATTTATCCAAAGAGCCGGGATACTGAACTCGTTCGTTAACAATAGACCGGAATTGGTGATCGACTCGACGAAGGATTTCTCCGTTTCTGCCGTCGACCCTTACGAATCCTCGGGTCGGTCGCAAGCACAATCAACGTCCTCAAGTTCAGCGAATCCAGCAGATCGACACGGGCAGGGCCTCGTTGAAGGGAAGGGAATGCTATCCTGGACTTTGGCAGAGAAGAAAGAAGGAACGACGATGGTCTGCGGGAGAATCACCGGCTCTGAGGGTGATAGCAGGAGGACGAAGAGACGGAAAGGTGAAGATGGCAACGTTCTTGGAGAAGACCTCGACGGGGAAGATAGTGAATCTGGAGAGGAATCGGAAGAAACTCTCGAGGTTTGGTTGCAGTTGAGCGAGGTGAGCTTCTTCTTACTGCTCATAGTCTGGCGTTGTGCTGATGGCTTGACTTCAAACCGCAGCGAGATGCCTTCACGCAAGGTCAATTCCTCGACTGCCTTCGATCATACCACAACCCCATCCAGCAGCTCCAGAGCGAAATCTCCGAATTCCATTCGTCTCCTCCCAAACTACAAACACGTGAATCCGGTTCATTCTCATCGTCTTCGAATTTGCAAGGTCGAACTTCGGCTCCTCCCGCTCCTGGAGATCCTGTCAAGCGCAAACGACCACAATCTCGACAATCTCTTCCTCTTAGCGCCAGCACGACCGCTCTTCCACTCGCTCCTCCTTCTGCCCTCGCCAATCTTTCGACCTCGAAATCCACTCCCTCAAATTCTACGACGCCAGCAGAAGATCCCTCCCAAAATCCCGATCTTCTCGCCTTCCTCTCTCAGCTCGTCAGCTCCTCGACCTCGACCACACAAAACTCTTCGGCCCCTCCTGTCGACCTTTCACAGAATCAGAACGCTCTGCAGAGTCTCGCCAAGCTGTGTGGACTCGATCTCCCCGAAGCTCCCGTCCCTGTGCCGGTCGAACAACCAGTTCCAACTTCGACCTCTGGTCCTGCTCCCACGTCTTCGACTCGTCCCCCGAAAGCATCCACATCTTCCTTGAATTCGACCTCCGCATCGACTTCGACAAGCGCAACCTCGTCCGCTCCATCTCGCAAGAAACGAGAACATTTCGCGGCGATCGATACGACGGGTAACAAAGGTCAAGGCAAGAACAATCCGAGAGACCCGAATGGATGTTCGAACTGCAAGAGGAAGAAGAGTACAGTTTGGAGGGAGGGACTCGACTCGCAGGGGAAACAAACTTCGGTTTGTAACGGTGCGTTCCTTTTCTACTACACAGTCTTCGCCGTTGATCGTGAGCTCACGCAAGATGTCCTACCCTATAGCTTGCGGAACCTTCTACAACAAGAACGGATACCATCGCTCGAAAGGTGCGACCGAACAAGCCTCGACGAATCCTCAATCGAATCTCCTTCCTTCCGACGCTTCCAACGCTACAACTAGCTCCATCAAATCAGGTCGACCCCTCACTGGCCGTCTCACTGCAACTTGCGAGGCGGATCTCAACAAGCGGAAAGCGAAAAGGAAAGTCTCGAATGGCTCTCTCGACGCTTCCGCCTCTCGAATCTTCCAAAGCGGCATCATTCCTCCCTTGTCTCCCTCGAAACACGTCGGTCCTCGTTCGCCGAGCCTCGCTTTCGGTTTCGGCAACACTGGTCGAACTGCTGCAGCTCGCGCTCCCGGCATCATGAGCTCTCCTGGCCGGTCTCCTCGCGCTCGCTCTCGCCCAACACAAGGAGGACCTGGAGCAGCAGCTACATCTCCCCTTCGAGCTCCTGCCGACACATTCGCCCAAGACGGAGGATTCGATTTCGCTGCCTTGTTCGGAGGTCACGCTAGTCCGAGTCCGAAGAGACGAACAGTCTCGGGCAACTCGAACGGCGGCAGCGGCGGGAAAGGAGTACCCAACTATCTTCTTACGGCTAGTCCCGGCACAGCTCTCAATCGGATCCTGAACGAGACCAATATCGGAACGTTCTCGAGTTT
>Ga0308169_10000779_pt1 | contig 41802 bp, 52 predicted proteins | sample PhyBR1_2_FD_202139 | JGI IMG/M metagenome (GOLD analysis project Ga0308169, IMG submission 202139) | Phyllosphere microbial communities from UC Gill Tract Community Farm, Albany, California, United States - DLSLSB.R1 | ecosystem: Host-associated > Plants > Phyllosphere > Unclassified | place...
CAGCCGGGAGACCAGCGATCAGGTACGTAACAGCGATTACAACCGTGCCGAGCAGATCCTGGCTGAGCAGGCTCCGATCGCCCCCATCTATCAGTACACCAATGGCCGCCTGATTAAACCCTGGGTTAAAGGCTATCCCATCACTAACCCTGAAGATGTCGCCTACAGTCGTGAACTGTGGATTGAAAAGCACTAACCATGCACTGGTAATAGTTTACGATTGAAGACGATTTACTAACCCCGATTTTTCGGGGTTTTTTATTATTTATCTTGTTGATAACGATTGTTACCGATTGGCTAAAGCTGGTAATTACCGTCGGTCACTTTGACGGTACCGTCAAAATTACGTACTCTCTTTACACTATATACCGTCAGTTTTTGGTGTACGTATGACGGTATTTTTACGTAAGGACGCCAGATGCTCACCGACACAAAACTTAAAAATTTAAAGCCGCAGGCCAAGCTGTATAAGGTTTCCGACCGTGATGGATTGTATGTGGCGGTACAGAAAACTGGTACCGTCACCTTCAGGTTTGACTATCGTATTAATGGCAGAAGAGAAACGCTGACGATCGGTAAATATGGCGCCGATGGTATATCGCTGGCCGAAGCTCGCGAGAAGCTCATGGAGGCCAAGAAACTTCTGACTCAGGGCATTTCGCCTTCAATGAAAAAACAGGAGTCGAAAAACGTTTATCGAACAGCAAATCGCTTCAAAGATTATGCATTGCTTTGGGAAAAGGGCTGGCGTGTTGCAGACAGCACCAAAGAGCTAAGGCTGGCGATCTTCCGGCGCCACGTTATTCCATTATTTGGCAATAAGCTGATGAGTGAAATCACACACATGCAGCTCAGAGAGTTTTGCGAAAGGATTCGAGATGAAGGAGCACCTTCTACCGCATTACATGTTCGCACTTTGGTCTACAAGGTTTATGAATTCGCCAGGGAAAGGGGATATGAAGGGGATAATCCAGCGGAGAGGATAAAGCCGTCGAGTATTGCCAGTTTCACCCCGCGTTCCAGAGCTCTTTCCGAAAAAGAAATAGGGATTTTTTTCAGCGCGGTGGAGAGAACCGGAAGCAATAAAACGATAATTCTGGCCATCAAATTTGTTCTTCTTACCATGCTGAGAAAGGGCGAATTCCGCAATGCTACCTGGTCAATGGTTGACTGGGAAGAAAGGACACTGACACTGCCTGCGTCGTTGATGAAAATGAAAAGGGTGCACAAAGTGTATCTGTCAAATCAGGCTTACGACATTCTTGTAATGCTAAATGACCTATATGGAGATGCTACCTATATTCACCCTGGTCGTTTTAGCCCACATAGCCCGCTGTCAGAAGGCGCTTTAAATGCGCCAATCAGAACGGCATTGGGGATTCTTGAAAAAGAAGGCAATCCCATGGAGAGCTTTAATGTTCATGACCTCAGGCGCACAGCCAGTACAATTTTGCATGAAAAGGAATTTAATTCAGATTGGATAGAGAAATGCCTGGCCCATGAGCAACGTAGTATTCGCGCTGTTTATAACAAAGCTGAATATAGCGAACAACGTAAAGACATGTTACAGCAGTGGGCCGACTTGGTAGATGAGTGGATAGAGAAGGGGAAAAAATAAAATCTCAGCGTTCAGGGTGATCGCCGAGTGTTTTGTCCGCCAGCAGCGCTGACAGGTAAATCAGTGCTGCCGGGAACCATGCCAGGCAGATAAAGACAGACTGCGGTGAGTGCGGCCCGTCTTCCAGCTTGCCCAGCAGGTATGCGGCAATGATGAGATAAATCGACAGTGCGATCATAGTTTACCCATACTGCCGTACACCGGCGATGCGTTTAGTTCCGCGTCGGGATCGTTGCTATCGAGTGGCATCAGTAACGCTGCCGGAATATTGCCGCAGTAAGACATGCTCACCCGGCCATCCGGCATTTTGCCGTTCAGAGGTTTAGCGCCATCAGGCACTTCGATAAACCAGCAGTCGCTCACTATGCCAGTGACTTTAGATTTCAGCATGCCTTCACGGCATACCGTCCGCACCAGGCGCCCTAGATTACTTTTGAAGGCGTCACTGCTGCTGCCAATAATGACGGCCATGCCGCCGGGGGTTAGTTTTTTCATTCTTTCTCCTAAACTGCCAACTGTAATTGCATGTTGAACCGGTCCCGCTGTTCGCAGTAATCCAGTGAGCCGGGGCTGTTATATGACTCAATACGTTCGACCATCAGGGCCGCCCGCGTTTCTTTGGAAGCCGGTGCGTACGCACCCGACCATGCTTTATCGATGCCGATGTTCCTGGCAACGTTAGTGCTATCAGCGCTCGCCAGCGGCAGTTTGGTGAATATGAGAGGATTGAGCATCCGCAGTCCGTGAAGCTTTGCGATTGGTTGGCCGTAAGCATCCGTTACATGCCGGATGAGATCCTTCATTCGTGCAACAGCCAGGTTCGGCCGCTTAACGTCGTACTCACCACAACTACCGATCGCCACGCGCGGATACTCATTGCACAACCGGATGAATCGTTCATCGCTCTCGTTCATGTGCCATACCGGTACGCCATAGAAATCACCGTGTGGCCACTCATCAAGCAGCGCCTCGTTCTCAGCCTCCCCGCCATCAATGACGTCAGGGATGATTGCAAAATCGAAGCCCGGGTGATTTTTCCATCGCGCCACGAATTCGTAATAATCACTCCAGTCGATTTTATTGCGTCCAGCTGCCTTCCAGGCTGTGAATGCACCATTGTCCAGAGCGAACGACTGACAGAACTCAGATGCGAGGTTTATCTGTCCCGAGTGAGCGAAAGAGATAAACGCATGGCGTGATTTCCATGCCCTGATTGCGCACGTGTCAGGTGTTATGGGTCCGCCGTGATAGTGGATCATCGTCATTTCCTCTCGTTCTTACTCCAGCCAGATGCACCATGCCACGCGTAACCTCTATCCGGCGCGGCTGCTTGTCATTTACCTCAAATCCACCAGGCACCAACTCAACGTTATTGTGTGGATTCTGGTTACCCCAGTGATGCCAGCCTTCAGCATCGCCACGGCTGAACAACTCGATGCGTGACACGTCACCATAGAGAAGCTCCAGGCGGTGGCGGGCGTCCCACGGTTTGGCGCTGTGCTCACCCAGTGGGCTGTAAATAACCTGTTTGATTGATGCGTTCAGGCGCTCAAGCCCTGCACCGCGCACTGCGATCAGGCAATCTTCCGTGTTGGCGCGGGTGTAATTGCCGCCGTTCATGCGCGTCTGGGTGTTCAGCAGGGCCAGCAGGTCATAGAAATCTTCGACCTCGCCATCTCGCAGCGCTTTGTTGATGTGCTGCTCTGCCAACTGATTGAGCTTCACCCAGGTGAACCCCTTCATCGTGCGCACATCGAAGCCCCATGCCTCAGCCAGCGCGATAGCCTCTTCAGCGTGAGTGCCGGTGTACCACATCGCCAGCACAGCATCTGGCGCAGCCAGCGACCAGACCGGCAGGCGCTTGAGGTCAGCCATCGACATGGTGCCGTAGTGGTTATCCGCGGCACCATTGCTGATGGTGTTGCCATATGACCAGGGCGGGTCGGCATAAATCAGCTGATAGTTCATGCCCGCACCTCACGCGCCGAACGCAGCAGCTGATCCATCCGGTATACCTGACTGTTTGCCCGGCACTCATCAAACACCACGTTGATGCTGTTCATCGCATTCAGGCGGCGGTTTGCATTGCTCAGCCGATTGCGCATTTCACTCGGGCTGATCACCACGTTGGTGTTTTTCAGCCAGCAGATGTAGTCCTGGCGGAAACGGGCGCGCATAACTTCACCGGCGCGCACCAGTTTGCTCAGCGCTGACATTGAGCTTTCACGCTTCAGACCGTGCTCCGCCAGGTGGGCGTGAATATCGACGGACCGGGATCCGCCATGCTCCTGCAGATAGGTGAGGATTAGTTCTTTCGATGTCATGATCAGCCCGCCATTCTCATCGCTGAACGCTCAGCGGCTTTACGGTGGTTGGGATTGGCTTCGAACTTCGCAGCCAGTGACGGGTCACGCTGTGCTGCGCTGGCATTGCGCTGGCGCTCATCGAGCCAGGCCTCTACCTCGTCGAGGTTCCAGGCGACGGTGCGGTTGGTCAGCGGGAAGCGTTTCGGGAACTCGCCATTCTTTTCCATCTGATTGATGGTGTACTCAGACAGCGGCACGCGCTCGAGCAGCTGATCTTTACGGATTGCACCTTTCATAATTTTTTCTCTCCAAAGAAAAGGGGCCGCTATGGGCCCCTGAGTTTTCACTGGTGTGGGTTAAACGTATTCGGCGCGCATGTCGCCAAGCGTGATGCTGAAGCCTTCGTGCAGCTCATCCCCCAGCGCACCTTTCAGGCGCTGCAGGTCTGCTTCAACCTTCACAAAGGTCTCTTTCGCATCCGGCGCGCTGGCGTCCAGGCTGTTGATCGCGGCTTCAATCTGGCGGCGGGCGTCGTGGTGCTTATAGACTTTCACGGCTTTAGCGCGCAGTGATCGGAAGGTGGATTCGGTTAAGTCATCCTTGTGCTGGCCGATCTTCTCACCGACTGCGCTGGCTTTCTCCAGCGTGTCAGCCTGATCAATCTCTTCCTGAAGCCCGGCCACCAGTACGGCGTCATCGCGGTTATCAGCTGCTGGGACTGACTCACTGCTGCTGCCGATCATGTTGTTCAGGTCAGCGGTGGTGCGCGGTGTGATGTCGCGTTCGCCGCGTGGCGTTTCGTCCAGCTCATCCGGCGTGTACACACCCAGCAGCACGTCAGGAGCATGCAGGCGCGCCCAGCGCTTCGTGCAGAGGTATGCCAGCTGTTGCTTCGGATCCTGCTCCCACAGCGGAGAGTTACGCACTCCAGCCTGCGCCATGCTGATGGTCAACTCCCGCGGTTCAGACTCACCTTTGATCACCGCCGACACAGTGACGCTCAGGAAGTCCGATTTATCGTTCTTGCCGGTACACTTTGACCAGTCGCCGCTCCAGCTGTAATTGATCCGGCTGGATAGAAGATTGGACGACGACACAACCGCGTTTACCAACTGCGCCTCATAGCCCAGCGCTCCATTCACGATGTGCGTTTTCTGTGCCACTGCGTAGGGGTTCATGCCCCATTGCGCCGCCTGCATGGTGACAGCCAGACAGTCAGCGGGCTTACCGCGCAGATGCTGCGGGATGGCAACAACACCCTCAGACATCACCTGCGCGAACTGCTGCAGCTGCATCAGGCTTTGCGGGTTGAAGATGGTGGCGGCTGTGCTGGTGGTTTCGTTAGTGACTAAGTTAGTGCTCATGCCTGATTGTCCTTTTTGCGCGCCCATGCCGGGCGGGAAAGTGATTCAACGCCGCCCCAGGTATTGGTCAGGCGGCACTGGTGATAGGTGTTCAGATCACGCCGGTAAAGGTCATGACCTACGGCAACATCCTCCTGCTCCAGCTGGAAGACGCGCACCGGGTAGCGGCCGCAATCGATGCTCTCGCTGACAGCGATGAAAACGAACTGCGGGTATTCGTTGAAGTGCTGATAGAAGCCGTCGCGGTACATGGCGTCCTGTACGTGGTAGCGGAACTCATCGACGTGACGGGCAAAGCGCTCCATGTCCGCCACTTTCTTCACATCCACGATTACCGGCTGATTTTTCAGGAACCGGTCCGGGCGGATCCGGCAAAGTTCGCCGGTCTGCTCATCGTCCCAGTAAATCGACGCTTCGCAGTGGCCATCGGCTTCCAGGAAGAACCGCGCCGCCGGGTGTGCGAATGCGCTGGCGCGCATCAGCTTCAGCTTGCGGTGATCCTCGTGCTCCAGCACCGTTTTGCCGGTATAGAGGCAATCTTTCAGGAATTCGGCTTCAGCCTCCTTCCCGGCATTCGTGCGGCGATTGAATGGCGGTGCCTCAATAAAGCGCGCGCCGAACTCTTCAGGCTCCAGCAGGATGCAGTGAAGGGCGGTACCCATATCGAGCGCCGTTTTCTTCTCTTCATCCTCTGGCGCTGTTTTGCGCCACTGGAACACCGCCGGGTTAATGGCGATGTCGTCCAGTTGCGATTTACTAACGCCGGGGCCAGCGTGATAGGCTTCGTTGGGTATGTTGAAGTAAAGCCCCGGATCGCTCGGGGCCATTTTGATTTCAGGCATCGCGGTCATGGCGTCCAGTCCTTACCGAGCCACTCTTTGTTCTGCCAGTCTTCTTCAGCCTGCGCCAGGCAGATTTTATCGACCATCTCTGCGTAAGCATCCTGCGCGGCTTCACTGCGCAAACCCGGTAGAGAGGTGTGCTGGAAGGGGTTATAAAGCCGGGTTAACTCTTCCGGCCACTTTGCCTGGAGTTCGTCCGCGCGGTCACGGATCCACTCATCCTTACTTACCTGAGCGTCGTGCTGTTGCCAGCGCTGTGCTTCGGCGATTTCATGCTGTGCATATGCACCCATAAGCACCTCAGTAGTTGATGGTGACGGCCTGAACTTTGCCCATCACGATTGCTGTGATACAGGCTTTAGCCTGCTCATCAGTGAGACCTGCTGCCACCAGGTCAGTGATAGCCTGCTGATTGATCAGCCGGCGGTGCTCTCTGTCAGCTGAGCGACGTGCCGCTTCATCGGCGATGCGTTTCTCTTCCGCCAGGCGTTATGCTTCAACCTCTGCGGCGCGTCTGCGCTCAGCATCAATAGCTTCCTGCTTTTCGCGCTCTGCTCTAGCCATGGCATCAGCCTTCTCCTGCTCAGCACGGCGTTCTGCATCGATGCGCTGCTGTTCAATGCGAGCAGCTTCAGCCTTTAAATCTGCTTCACGCTTAGCCGCTGCCTCTCGTTCCTGCCGCGCTTTCAGCTCAGCCTGACGGGTTGCTTCCTCTGCCGCTTCGCGCTTCAGCTGCTCATCGCGTCTGCGCTGTGCTTCTGCTTCCTGTTCTTTACGCAGGCGCTCCAGCTCAGCTGCGGCATCTTCACGCTTTTGGGCTTCTGCCAGCGACAGCTCCAGCTTTTGCACGGTTGCGTCTTTCGCTACACCGGCCTCGGTGGCCATCTCCTGCCAGGAGTCATCCAGCGCCACAGATTTCGCGGTGGTCAGACGGGCATTGATGTCTTCGGATGGCAGGTAATTACCCATCGCATCGACTACATCAGCCAGGGCGCGAAGTTCAGCAATTCGCTGCTTTAATGCGTCTTCGCGGGCCTTTTCAGCATTTTCCCACTCGGTCAGTGGTTGCCGCGTTTCGTCGCGGATCCGGTCACATTCGGTAGTGAAGCGGCGTAACTCAGCTTCGATAACCTTTGGTTGTTCTTTCAGGCGCTTCAGGTAATCGCGGCCTGGCTTTTCAATCGCCGTTTTACTGCGTGACACCTTTGCCGCCAGCGATGCGATACGGTCACGGCCTTTTTTGGTGGTCAGGTCAGGCGTTTCATTAACTGCCTGGCGAATTTTTTCGAGGTACTGATCGAGACCGTTTTCAACGTAAAGCGTTGGCGCCTGATCTTCGGTGATGCTGATTACTTCAAGCTCTGTGCTGTTGGACATAACCGTTACTCCATGTCTGCCGCGCAGCTGGCGGCCATTTTCTGTGTGAATACCCACTCAATGCCTGCGCTGAAGTCAGAGAACTGACGCTCAATGCCAAGCACGCAGGCGGTAAAGGTGTACTTGCCGTTCTGGTAACGATATTTCATTGCTGAATCCAGAATTACCGTTTTGGTAATAGTTGGTTGCATGACAAAGAGCCTTTAAGCCCATAAGCGGCTAAGGCGATCTTCCGGAACTGGTCACGGTTAACTGTCTGACTGAAGCGCGTCTGGACATTTGTCATTCTCCAGAGGTAGCCACAGGCTATGCGGACTATTACAAAAGGCTCTCCGGTCACATCATTAAAGGTCATGATCTGTCTCCGAAAAAGGGATAGGGATGTTCACTTTCCGAGCAGGCGTTCCGGTTCTACGGGTTAGCCGTGCCATCTGGTGGGCGGCCAGATTGTGGGTTGTGATTGCCCGTTTCGGATTGTTAAAGAGCGATTTGCTATTACCAAATTGGTAACACTTGAGGCTAATAATAAGCGTTTTTCAGGGTGTGTCAATCGTTATCACAAGAAAAAATTACCATAATGGTAACTGAAAGGGAGGGGGTTATGGCATCGGGTAGGTGTTGAGTGGGCTGGATTAGGTGGCGGCTGTACGGGCTTTGACGGTATATGGCTGACTCATACCGTCATAAAGCCGCGGTATTTACTGATCTGACTCTTTCTGTGCCTGGCTGATAACGAACTCAATAAAGCTGGTGATCTTCTCTTTGTCTGCCGGGTCCAGCTTTTCATAAAGGTCACGGTCATACTGGATCTGACGGGCGTCAGTATTCGGGATCAGCAGCTCATAGCCATTGCGGCCGAACGCTTTGGCAATAGAGTTAACAGTGCTTATGGTGGGGTCGATCTCTTTATTCAGAACGCGGCCCACAGTTGACTGGTTCACGCCGCTTGCGCGGTGAACTTTACCCTGTGTTTTCAGGTCTTCAGATTTGTCCATCCAGAGGCGCAGGTTATGCGAAACCACGTCGCTGATCTCCACGTCCTGGGCGACGGGCGGCACATTGTCCCGGTCGTTATCCAGCCAGTAATCTTCCAGTTTCAGCACCCGCTCAATGTTGCGCGCCGCTGCGCTGCCCATCGGCTTATCGCGCGTCCAGCGGCTGATAAGGTTTGGCAGTGAACCCAGGGCTTTCGCCATCTGCGTCTGGTTCCCTTCGAATCGCGTCTCAAGCAGATAGATTAGATTTGCCCGTCGGATCCCGGAAATCGGCTTCATTTGTTTCCCTGATACATGATTGATGATTATTAGGCTATTTAGGTGCAATTAAAGCCGATGTTACCTTTCTGGTAAATGCACCAGATTGGTAATACAGGTTGATAACTGCCACCAGTTAGGTAACAATTCAGTGGATGAAATCGTTATCTGGAGGCCCCAATGGAGCCGTTTGACTTCAAAGAGTTCTGGCAGGGACTGTCGCTGGAAGAAAAGAAGCAGCTGGCTAAAGAGGCTGGCACGACAGTGAATTATATCCGTACTCACCTGGTGTACGCCCGCCGCGTTCCGAGTCGTAACTATATGACGGAATTGCATAAAGCTGTCATCGGAATTAACCCAAATATCAGTAAAGAGCAGCTGCTTTCCTTCTTCTACTCTGCCGCATAACCACCACATACCCTGCACCGAAGGCCGCCTACATGGCGGCTTTTTATTACACTCCCATTACTAAAAATCCTTATAAAACAACCAATCGTTACCAAATATGCAAATGAGCCTTGATTTGTTTTCTTGTTAGGCGAAAATAGTCGTAATAGTAAACGTAGGTTGAGGTAACAAAATGAAAATCATTACTCGCATGGAGGCTGCGAAAGCAGGTCTCAAGCGCTACTACACTGGCAAGCTGTGTAAGCACGGCCATAAAAGCGAGCGTTACGTCTATAACGGCCACTGCGTTAAATGTGCGATGGATTCCAGTTTGCGCCGCCAGGCTGAGATTAAGCAGATCATGGATAGCGCCGCGGGAACTACTTCGCCGGAGGTTATCTGATGGCTCGTATCAGGACTATTAAACCCGAGTTCTGGACTGATGAGGATATGTCAGAACTATCAGAGCCAGCCTGCTTACTGGCGATTGGGCTGCTCAATTATGCCGACGATGAAGGTTATTTTAATGCTAACCCTAAACTCATCCGTGCAGCGGTATTCCCTATTCGTGAACCATCCCTGAGCATTCCGGTACTGATACAGGAGCTTTCCAACTGTGGTTACATCGCCATGTATTCCACGTCCGATAACAAGCATTTTGGACACATCTGCAATTTCGGCCGACACCAGGTCGTAAACAAGCCCCGGCCCAGTAAAATCAAGTGTCTTGAGCTTGTACCGTACGACTACAGTAGCACTACAGTAGGGCTACCATTGGGAATGGATCAGGGATCAGGGATCAGGGAAATGGAAGAAACCCCACACAGCGCACGCGAAGAAAAATTAGCTGCTCCTGTGGATAACTTTCCTGCTGTTGAATCTGCCGTGATTGATACCCCTGCTACTGGCGGTAAGTTCTCCATGTTCGAAGACTGGCTACCCGATGAGGATCTTCAGCGGCGGGCAGCTGTCTGGGGGATCATTCTTAAGACCCCGCCAGAGAAAACTGAGATTGCTGAGTTCGTGACGTACTGGATCGGGGAGGGTAAGTTTTTCACCCAGTCCCAGTGGGAGCAGAAGCTTGCGCGTAGTGTTTCACAGCGAAGAGCCAGACCGGCGGCTTCATCGGCAACAGCGAACCGCCAGCGAGACATCACTGTGATGCCTGTGCCAGACAAAGAAATCCCGGACGGGTGGAGAGGGTGACTGTTCCAAAACAGTAATAATCCTGCGCTAGCCGCACCAGATTTGATTATCTGGTATCAGGGCGGGCAAGGAGCAGGTAAAGCGTTAAGTACTCGCAGAACGCGACACAGAGCGTTTTAAGGGCATAGCGATAAAGCGCAAATGAGCGCATTTTTTTACTTGCTAAGTATTACCAAAATGGTAATAGCAACCAAAGAGGTAATAGTATGCAGAAGCGTCTTTACGCACTGGGCAGGCTCAAAACCGGCCAGATGAACAAATCCGAAACCGCCTATGCCGCTCACCTTGAGCTGCAGAAGCGCGCCGGGATCATCCTCTGGTACCGGTTTGAAGGTATTAAACTGCGCCTCGCTGACAGCTGCTTTATCACCGTGGATTTCGCCGTGATGTATGCAAGTGGCCAGCTTGAAATGCACGACGTCAAAGGCTCAAAGCGCATCTTCAGCGATGACGCCAGGGTGAAAATGAAGGTCGCGGCGGACACATATCCCTTCGCCTTCAAAGCGGTTTACCCAAAGCCAAAAGCTGCGGGATGGGACGTAGAAGAGTTCTGAACAGGTTAAGCAGCGCAGCAAAAAGCGTGTTAACCCCAAAAATTGTGATTTTAGATAACGGTCTGAGGTGAAAATATTTATGCAAAATCAACAGTTAAGTGATGTTAAGGGAAAAGAGTTAGTTGCTGCAGGGCATGCGTTTGCCAAAGCGATCGGCATGGATACGCCGCTGATCGAGATTGCGAAGATGGTGTCAGTGCTGGCGACGCGCCTGGACTGTGCGCTGGTGCGTGGTGATGCCTGCATGCAAGCAGAGATGGTTTGGGAAAAAGCTATGATGGCCGCTATTGGCGAGGATGGGGTAGGTTGTGTCGTCAGAGCGATTGCCGAACTCAAAGCAGAACGGGACGCGCTGGCGGCTGAGACAAATTGGTGGAAGCCAGATCGCTGCCCAGTAACAAACCGCCCATTCTTTCTGTGGATTGAACATCCATCAGGCGGCATGGTGCCGACATACGGCGGTCCATATGACAGCTACACCATTCCAACCGTCGATTCAGATGGAGAATTTTGTTGTGAGAGATATGACCACGACGAAGGTGCCTGGGTTGATTCTGAGTGCTTGAGTGTTCGCCTAACAGATGACCGCGAACCTGCCGTTGATTACGCCTTCCTCAACTCTGTGCGGGCTGAGGGTGTGGATAAAGCAATCGCGCACCTGCATAAAAAATTCGAAGGCACTGGTCATATTGGCGTGCCTGTTATGGCGCTGGAGTCGCTGGCCAACCAACTCCGCGCCGGTAAGGATGGTATGTGATGGCTATTTGGATTGAGTTGCGCTGCGAACGTCGTGGTGAGGGCTTGGATGCGTCATCCGGCAAACGCTGCTGGTCTGATGATAACTATGGGCCGGGGGAGATGGCTGAGGACAATCTCGCAAGTATGTCCAGCGTGTATCAATTTCTCAAACAAGATGCCGTTAAAGCGGGTTGGAAGTTAATTCGTGGTGAAGGCTGGGTGTGCCCCTGCTGTGTAACGGGAGAGCCATCATGAAAGAGCGCCCAATCCTCTTTAACGCCGACATGGTTCGTGCAGTTCTCGACGGCAGAAAGACCCAGACGCGCCGGATCATCCAGTCACCGGCTAAAAATATGCAGGCTCGCGGCCATGAGGTGATTTCCCACCGTGCAGCAGGCGACAAATGGTATGGAGACTACGTCTATTCCATGCGTGATCGCAGCGGCGTATGGCAGGACTTCACCAACGACCAGTTTTTGGCTAAATGCCCTTTCGGTGTTGTTGATGATCGCCTGTGGGTCCGTGAGACTTGGATGCCTGACGCGCCGCGTGATGGCTCGTGGGGAGATGTTGAGTTTTACGGCTGCAAAGGTTCTCCGCTAAGCATGATACCTGAGCGCTATCGCAAGCCTGAGCATTGTATTCACCGGGCTTCATGGGATGGGAGCGAAATGGTCGGCTGGACGCCATCCATCCACATGCCGCGCTGGGCTTCCCGCATAACGCTGGAGATTACCGGCGTTCGTGTGGAGCGCTTACGCGACCTGAGCGAAGAGGATGCCAAGTCAGAAGGAGTTATACCACCAGCCGGAGGTGTTCTCCCTGGATGGGAACATCGTATTAATTTTCGCGATTTGTGGATGAGCATTTACGGCGCGGATAACTGGGAAGCTAACCCGTGGGTGTGGGTAGTTGAGTTTAAGCGCGTGGAGGTGGAGTGATGCCGAGACAGAAAACCACCGTGAAGCAGCTGATCAACCAGCTGCGCAAAATGCCACAGGATGCCGCTGTCGTCTGGCAGGATCATGACCATACCGAACACGAATTTAACGCGATGGTCAACGAGGCGCGGTTAGGAACCGACGGGCTTTGCGAGAACGTGGGCGCAGAACCCGGAACAGTCGTAGCGTTGAGGGGGTGATCAGTGCCTAAATCCCCCGCCGAACGCAAAGCAGCGCAGCGTGCCAGACAGGCCGCTGCCGGTGCTAAAAAGCTGGAGCTGGCTCTGGATAGTCAGGAACTGGAGATGCTGGCGCAGAACTGCACCGCACGCCGCCCCGGTCGTGAACCATATGAGCTGAACGAGTACATAGCGTTGCTCATCCGCAAGGATGCCGCTGAACTGGCGCAGCAACTTGAGGCGCTGGCACAGCAGCAATGCGGTAAGTGCAAAGAGCAACTGCCGGTGCAGGATTGCCCATGCAGTGGTGAGATGGCATGCTGGGTGAGTACGGGTTGGCATAACCTGAAATTGACCAGGCAAACTAATGGCGCGCAATAACAAAACCATCGTCACAATTCTTGAGTACCCTGGCGTCCCACTGGACGCCATTATCACATCAGAGCTGGTGGAGCATAATGGCGCGACGGTGCAGGGAGTAAAGCTTTCCCTGGCGACAGAGGCACATGTAGCCGCATTCTGTTCAATGTTGAGTCGCGGCAATGCTGTGACTTTCGTACAGAAGAAAAAAGGCACAAGATTTGATCTGCATTACGTTGGGTTAGAAGAAGACTACTATCATTTCTTCAGTCATCCAGATAATTGACGTGACATGTCACGCAGCATAAGGAGAGTTACAATGATTTTTATCAGCCACAACTATAAAGACAAGCCATTTGTAGAACATATCGCTTCAAAAATTTCAGCAATTTATGGACAAGAGAACGTGTTTTACGATTCTTGGTCTATTCAGCCGGGAGAAGGTATTATCGACCGTATGAATTCAGGATTAGGTGAAGCAAAGTTCTTCTTTTTCTTTGTCACCAAGAATAGCCTCGAAAGCAAGATGGTTACACTTGAGTGGCAGAATGCTTTGATGAAAGCAGCACAGGGGAATCTAAAATTTATTCCAGTGAAATGTGATGAATCATTTATGCCAGCTTTACTTACTCAAACGTTATATTTGAATTTGAACAGTGATGGCGTAGAGGCTGTTATTGCTCAAATGAAGGATGTTATTGATAATAAAAGCACCTTCAAACCAAAAGAACAGGATTTTTCCAATCTGAAAATTAACTTTAAAATGGATAGTGATAAAAAGTTGGATGTGAAAGTTTTCGCCGCTCATTTTGTAGAGGTTATTTCAGAATGTTTGTTCGTTTTTAATAATAATTTTGAAGAAAAAGATATTATTCTTATAGTTCCTGAGTCACCCCATACTTCTGCGTTTGTTAAAGATTTGTGTCTTGATGGCAAGCCCGGATATTGTGGTTTTACAGTAGGTTTGATGAGAGGCATAACTACAAAAATGCCATTGTCTTTCAACGCTTCTTTAAGAAATGGGGAGCAGCTAAACCTAATAGCTTCTTACCATCGCCAAGGGCCAGACGAGTGGAAGCCTATACCGCAAGACATTACTCATGTTTCGGTTGGCGGTTTCCCAACTAAATTTTAAATTAATCCATGAGAACCTTCATCAGCGGCGGCACCAGATTCTACTTCATGGACAGGGGCGAAAAGTTGCCTGACATCCACGCAGGCCGGGACTTCACCAGTGGTTACATCATCTGGCCGCGAAGCAATGGCAAATGGGACGTGCGCTGGAAATTCTCCGGCGACTGGGAGGAGATAACCAATAAGCAGTTCGACACCGAAAACGAAGCTTTCCTGTGCGCCCACGCCCATCACGTCAAGCGAAGTTAACCCGCCATTTGGCTGCTGTTATTTGCGTGGTACTATTACCAAAACGGTAATAAATTTTGAGGTGTTACCATGCCTAAACCGCAATCGAATAGACCCAAGCCGCAATCGACCAGGCCACTAACCGAGCAGATGGTGCGCTACTGCGAAGAGTACGTGAAAAACCCTGACGACCAGACAGCCTGCGCTATCGCCGCCGGGTACTCACCAGACACAGCCGTTTATCAGGCAAGCCGTCTTATGGCTGACCAGCGAATAAAGGATCGGATTGCACACCTTCGCCAGGCCCGTAGCCGCCGGACAAAGATTGATGCCGATTACGTGCTGAAGCGGCTGGTGGAGATCGACCAGATGGACGTGCTCGACATACTGACCGATGAAGGCGGCCTGAAGCCCGTCAGTCAGTGGCCCAAAGTCTGGCGCACATCGCTCAGCGCCATGGACATCAACCGGATCCGCATGGCCGGTGGTGACGGCGAAGAGGATATCGAATCGACCATGCAGAAAGTGAAGTGGCCAGATAAGGTGAAGAACCTCGAGCTGATCGGTAAGCACGTCGGCGTAAGCGCCTTCAAAGAGGTGCAGGAGCTTAATATCAACGTCAGCCTGGCTGATAAGCTGGCCGCTGCCCGTAAGCGCGCCGCTGCTGGTGGCAAAGATGAGTAGTGCCGCCGATCTCGAGATGCAACTGATTGAGGACATCGGCGCGTTCACGCATGATCCATTTGGCTATGCGCTGTATGCGTTCCCGTGGGGTGAAGAGGGTACTGACCTGGCTTACTCCAAAGGTCCGCGCCAGTGGCAGGAGGACGCCTTTAAGCAGATCGGTGCACACCTGCAGAACCCTGTGACCCGGCACCAGCCACTGATGATTGGCAGGGCTTCCGGACACGGTATCGGCAAATCTGCGTTTATCTCAATGCTGGTGAAGTGGGGCATGGACACCTGCGAGGATTGCAAGGTGGTGGTGACCGCCAACACCGAAAACCAGCTCCGCACGAAGACGTGGCCAGAGATTGCCAAATGGCAGCGCCTGAGCATCACACAGGACTGGTTCACCTGCACCGCTACCGCTATCTACAGCAATGACCCATCTCACGCCAAATCGTGGCGCGCTGACGCAATCCCATGGTCTGAGAACAATACAGAGGCATTCGCGGGCCTGCACAACGAGCGCAAGCGCATCATCCTGGTATTCGATGAAGCGTCGAACATCTCCGATCTGGTGTGGGAAGTGGCAGAGGGGGCGCTGACCGATGAGAACACAGAAATCATCTGGGTGGCGTTCGGTAACCCGACGCGTAACACCGGTCGCTTCCGTGAGTGTTTCCGTAAGCTGCGTCACCGCTGGAAGACGGCCCAGATTGACAGCCGATCAGTGGAGGGCACGAACAAAGAGCAGATTCAGAAATGGGTGGACGACTATGGCGAAGACAGCGACTTTGTGAAGGTGCGTGTGCGCGGCCTGTTCCCGTCAGCGTCAGAGGCGCAGTTCATCCCAACCGGCCTGACAGATGCAGCCGTTGGAAGGGTGATCACCCCCGGTCAGGTGGCGCACGCTGCAACTGTTATCGGCGTTGACCCTGCGCACCAGGGTGGTGACCCGGCAGTTATATACCTGCGGCAGGGGCTGCACACCAAAAAGCTGGGCGAGTACCAGCGCACCACTGATGACGTGCTGTTTGCCAAAACCATCGCGCAGTTTGAGGATGAGTACCGCGCTGATGCCGTGTTCATCGACTACGGCTATGGTACCGGCCTGAAGTCGGTGGGTGATAACTGGGGGCGCAACTGGCAGCTGATACAGTTCGGTGGTGGCTCAACCGATCCGCAGATGGCGAACAAGCGCGGCGAGATGTACAACGCCGTAAAGACCTGGCTGAAGGATGGCGGGCAACTGGACAGCCAGCAGGTGGCGGAGGAGTTGTCGGCGGCTGAGTACAAAGTGCGGCTGAAGGACAGCAGGATTGTGCTCGAGGATAAGACCAGCATCAAAGAGCGCCTGGGTAAATCACCCAATGATGCTGACGCGCTGGCCCTGACTTTTGCCTTCCCGGTGGTCAAGAAGATGCATTATGTGGGAAGTCAGGAGCAGGGAATGAGCGTTACTGATTATGATCCTTATGGGTAGGAATCGAATATTTATCAATTATATTTTTCAACCTGTTTATTTTTATTATGGCCTCTCTTTCCTTTAGGCCTTTTTCCGTCATTTGAATATATAACTTGTCAGAGTTGTAGCTTAAAATTTCAATTATTTCATTTATGTCCTTTATCATTTCAGTGGTCACCTTTTTGATATCTATATTCAAGCTCGATATCTCCCTAACCTTTTCCTCCAGCATGACCTCGTAATTCCATTTGTCCTCTTTAAGTGTTTTTATCATTCCAATTGCATCGTTTTTTTCATTTTCAAGAACACTAATTGAAGCGTTCAGGTTTTTAATCCTGCTCTCATTTTCATTAATAACACCTCTGAGGCTATTATTTTGATTGTCATATCTCCTGACTTCTTCTATAAGGCTTTCAATCCTCTCATTCGAAGACTCCAAATCGGCAGTAAGCTGACCTGTGGTTTCTTTAGACGAGATTATTGCAGCTTTCATATCCTGAATTTGCTTTTCCTCTCCTGCTTTATGGCGCTCATAAGCTACGTCCTTTTTTGCTCTGAATCTCTCGACAGATATATCAGCAAGCAACATTCTCTTTTTTCTAATTGCTAGTAAGGTTGAGGTTCTGCTTATTGGTTTCGATTGAAAGAACGTAATTTTCTCGGTGCACCATGGCAAGAGGAAAGTAAGTATTATCGCGGTTATAAAAGGATATAAATGCATAAGAGAGTATGCGGAATTGATGAACCTAACACGCTCCTCCATTTTTAGATCACTGAAAAGCAAAATAGCTACGGCTTCCCAGTTAAATGCGAGCCATGAAATTATTAATACACCATAGAACGGGTTGCTGATTCTCTCAGTTGATGTTTTTTTTAAAGACTGAATGATTTCAGAAAAAAAATTGCTCATTGTAGTAACCAGATAGGTAACGAATTTTGATGAATCATACCTATAAAAATTGATTAGGAATAGTCTTAGTGATGGGTGATGCAGACAAAAAAATGCCCGCGCGAGGCGGGCTATGTATCATGATGGCAGCTTTTTAAGCTTGCCCATGTGATACTGAACAACCGAGGTTTTTCCTCCATCTTCCCAAGCAATTGTGCTATCTACGGCTTTGATAATTACCCATCCTTTTTCAATTGCCGCGTTAACTTCATCAATCTTATCAGTGACGTGTACTTTCTCGATACAGCTGTGATCGAAACTTCCTTCACTCATTTCTGGCACCTGACTTGTAGGAAAAGATTATGAATATTATCTAATTATTAACTTTGCTGATAGATACAAAAAAAATGCCCGCACAAGGCGGGCAAAGAAACACAGCAACATCACGGTCCTACGGCACATCAGGTGAAAACACTTAGCGCCTCTGTGGCGCTCCTGAACGCCCGCTAAATGCTCTCGCCTGATATGTGTGGTGCCGGGTGCCTCCCGGTGCTCTGGTCAGACTGACAAACTCCAGAGCGGAAACTCTTAGACTGTGTGCAACCTTTGTCAGTCTTCCGCGTGCGCTGGCCGCATTCACCACATGGAAAGGCACTTAGCACCTTAGTGCGCCACACTTTGTCGCGGCTCCATAAGCATCTTTCAATCTGGTGCCGGGATGATGCCCGGCTTATCCACCGCCTTTACTTTTAAGTCCAATATGCTGCTGCGGTACTCCGGACTGTGAGTCGATGTCAGCTCTCTCCACGGCCTAACTATTACCATTATGGTAACTACTGTCAAATGCTTTTGCTTATTAGTGGTGAAAATAATGCGTATATGGTTTAATTTTGGTAATTATCCAAGGGAGTTACAGCCATGTGCATGGGTTCAAAACCTTCCGTACCGTCAGCCCCAGAAGTTCAGGCCGCGCCACAGGCGCAGGATGATGCCGTTGTCAGTGCCCGAGACGACGAAGAACGCCGCCGCCGTGCTGCTGCCGGACGTGCTTCCACTCTGCTGACAGGTTCACAGGGTGACACTTCAAAGGCCAATACCAGCAATAAAACGCTGCTGGGTCAGTAACAGGAACCGGGGCAATCATGGCCGAAGAAACGCTGAAGCAGCGATTAAACAAACAGCTGGGAATGCTCACCGATGAGCGGACCACTTTTAATTCACACTGGCGCGAGCTGTCTGATTACATCAGCCCGCGTTCCAGTCGCTTTCTCGTTTCTGATGCCAACCGGGATAACCGCCGCAATACCAGCATTGTTGATCCGACCTGCACGCTCGCTGAGCGCACGCTATCCAGCGGCATGATGTCCGGCATCACCAGCCCGGCGCGCCCGTGGTTCACGCTGTCAGTTTCAGATCCGGCAATGAAAGACTATGGCCCGGTGAAGGTATGGCTTGAGGATGTGCAGCGCCGCATGAATGAGGTGTTCAACAAATCGAACCTCTATCAGTCACTGCCCATTGTCTATGCACAGCTCGGCACCTACGGCACCGCCGCCATGGCGATACTGGAAGATGACGAAGACATTATCCGCACCTACCCATTCCCGATCGGCAGCTATTACGTGTCGAACAGCGCGCGTCTGAGTGTTGACACGGTTTTCCGTGAATTCCGCATGACCACCCGCCAGCTGGTGGAGCAGTTCGGCCTGGACAACGTGAGCGAAACGGTCAAAGGCCAGTGGGCTACCCAGACCACGGAAGCCTGGCATGACGTTATCCATGCTGTTTATCCGAACGTGAACCGCCAGACCGGCAAGATGGACGCCAAAAATAAGCGCTACAAATCGGTTTATTTTGAGAAAGCTGGTGATGACAAGATCCTGCGTGAATCCGGTTTCGATGAGTTTCCGATCCTGGCGCCACGCTGGGAAGTGAACGGCGAAGACGCCTATGGCAGCAACTGTCCAGGCATGACGGCGCTGGGCCAGGTCAAAGCGCTGCAGCTCGAGCAGAAGCGCAAAAGCCAGCTGATCGACAAAGCCACAAACCCGCCTATGGTCGGGCCTTCGTCATTGAAGAGTCAGCGCGTTTCACAGCTGCCTGGCGCTGTCACCTACGTTGATCAGCTGACCGGTCAGGACGGACTGAAGCCGCTCTACATGGTCAACCCGAACACGGCTGATCTGCTGAACGACATACAGGACACGCGCGACATCATCCGCAGTTCCTACTTCGTTGACCTGTTCCTGATGCTCCAGAACATCAACACCCGCAGCATGCCGGTGGAAGCAGTTAACGAGCTGCGCGAAGAAAAGCTTCTGATGCTCGGGCCCGTGCTTGAGCGCCTGAACGATGAGTTCCTTGATCCGCTGATCGACCGCGCGTTTGCCATCATGCAGCGCAAAGGCATGCTGCCGCCGGCGCCCGAGGTTCTCCAGGGAACCGCGCTGCGCATCGAATATATCTCCGTCATGGCTCAGGCGCAGAAGTCGATCGGCGTCAACAGCATGGAGCGCTTCGTGGGCTTCGTGGGCGGCATGGCGCAGGCCAAACCTGAAGCGCTCGACAAACTGGACATCGACAAAATCATTGACAGCTATGGCGACTCTATCGGCGTTTCACCGTCTGTCATTGTGCCTGATGAGGAAGTTCAGAAAATCCGCCAGGCGCGTGCCGAGCAGATACAGCAGCAGCAACAAATGCAGATGGCACAGGCCGCAGTGGCCGGTGCTAAAGACCTCAGCCAGGCGAATCTGGAAGGTCCAAACGCGCTCAGCGCCATTGCTGGAGGCATGCAGCAATGACCGATTTCGATGATGAACAGCGCCTGAAAGACGCCGAGCAGAATCAGAAGCTGGCTGCAGAACGCCAGCGCGACGACCTGAAGCACGTTATGTCATCAGTGCAGGGCCGCCGCCTTATCTGGCTGCTGCTCAGTAATGCCGGTGTGTTTGCGCTGTCATTCACCGGTGATAACGCGGCCACCAATTTCAATGAGGGACGCCGCAGTGAAGGACTCCGCCTGTTTAACGAGGTGATGACGCACTGCCCGGATCTCTATCTGACCATGGCAAATGAAGCCAGAGAGGAAGCTGATAAATGAATATTTTTGAACGTTTGCTAATGCGCCGTCTGTGTAGCGAAGCCCCGGTAGACGGTGGCGCAGAAGGTGCGCCAGCTGCAACCACAGGCACTGATTCTGCACCAGTTGGTCAGGAAGGCACCCAGGAATCACAGCAGAATGCTGCAGACAAACCTGAAGGTGAAGGCGCAGCCAAGAAGCCAGAGGGCGAAGGTGAAAAGCCTGATGCTGCGAAAACTGGCGACGAAAAAGACGGTGAGAAAGAGGGTGATAAGAAGCCCGAAGGCGCGCCGGAAGCCTATGAGTTCAAAGCGCCAGAGGGTGCGGAACTGGATAAAGATGCCGTTGCCCAGTTTGAGCCAATCGCCCGCGAACTGAACCTGTCTCAGGAGCAGGCGCAGAAGCTGGTGGATCTGTACGGCAGCAAGGTGATGCCGCAGATGATGAAGCAGCAGGCCGATACCTGGCAGAAACAGGTGGCCGACTGGGGAACCTCCGCGAAAGAAGATGCGGAGATCGGCGGCGACAAATTTGATGGGAACCTGACGCGGGCAAAGCAGGCGATGGATAAATTCGCCACGCCGCAGCTGCGTGAGTTCCTGGAAACAACCGGTATGGGCAATCATCCCGAGTTGATTCGAGTGTTTGTAAAAGTGGGCGCGGCCATGTCTGAAGACAGTCTGGTCACGTCAAATGAGAAAGGCCAGCGTTCGGCGGCCGATGTTCTGTATGGCAAAAACTGAGGATATAAATTATGGCTGTTAAAGGCTTAACTGCGCTGACGCTGGCTGACTGGGGTAAGCGCGTAGATCCAAACGGGAAGATCGACAAAATCATTGAGCTTCTCGGCCAGACCAACCCGATTCTGGAAGACATGCCTTTTGTTGAAGGTAACCTTCCAACCGGCCACCGCACCACAGTGCGCTCAGGTTTGCCTACGGCGACCTGGCGTTTGCTGAACTACGGTGTGCAGCCGAGCAAATCAACCACCGTGCAGATCACCGACTCTGCCGGCATGCTGGAAGCTTATGCAGAGGTGGATAAATCTCTGGCTGACCTGAACGGTAACACGTCTGAATTCCGCCTTTCTGAAGACCGCGCGTTTATTGAAGCGATGAATCAGCAGATGGCGCAGACGCTGTTTTACGGCGACACCAGCGTTAACCCTCAGCAGTTTATGGGCCTGTCTTCTCGCTATTCCAGCAAAGCCGCTGGCAACGGGCAGAACATCATCGATGCTGGCGGTACCGGTACCGACAACACCTCAATCTGGCTGGTGGTCTGGGGTGAAAATACCGTTCACGGCATCTTCCCGAAAGGCCAGAAAGCAGGCCTGCAGCATCAGGATCTGGGCGAGCAAACGCTCCAGGATGCCAACGGCGGCAAATACCAGGGCTACCGCTCTCACTATAAGTGGGATAACGGCCTGACCCTGCGTGACTGGCGCTATGTGGTTCGCATCGCAAATATCGATGTCAGCGATCTGTCGGTGCCTGGTTCTGCCGCCAACATCGTCACCCTGATGATCAAAGCCCTACACCGCGTCCCTAACCGCGGCATGGGTAAGCCGGTGTTCTACATGAATCGGACCCTTGGCCAGGCGCTTGATCTGCAGTCCCTGGATAAGGCATCTCTGGCTCTGACTGTAAAAGAGACTGAAGGCGACTGGTGGACTTCATTCCGCGGCATTCCGATCCGTGAAGTTGATGCGATTCTCGAAACAGAAGCGCGCGTCGTTTAACCCCCTGACCAACTCAGCGGGGCAATGACGCCCCGCTAAATGGAGAGAGAATTATGATCCTCGACAAACTGTTGATGTTCTCCGAAGCGCAGGCGGTTACCGCGTCTGCTGCTTCAACTGATGTGATTGACCTCGGGCCGATCGACGGCACCCGCCGTGATATCGGCGTGGGGTATCCGCTGGAACTGTTCGTGAACGTAAATACCACCGCAGCCGCCGCTGGCGCTGCAACGGTAAACATTCAGTTGCAGACCAGTCCCGATAACAGCGCATGGACCACGCTGGCATCAACCAGCGATCTGGCTCTGAGCGCCCTGACATCTGGCAAGCGCGTCTGGTCACAAAAGGTACCGCAGGGCGTACAGCGCTATCTGCGCGTTAACTACGTTGTCGGCACCGGCCCGCTCACCGCTGGCGCATTCACCGCTGGCATCAATCTGGATGTGGATAACAACTCACCGTATCCGATCCGCTCTCGCATCACTGGTTAAGGGGCAGGTAAATGTCAGAGGAAAAAGCAAAATACCGCGTTCTGCGCCTCTCCCACATCCATAACCAGTTGTGGCCAGAAGGTTCAGAAGTGGAGTATGACGGCAAGCCTGGCAGCGCTCTGGAGCCAATCAATGACGCAGCGAAAGCAGCGAAAGAGAAAGCAGAGCGCAAAGGTGAAGCCGCTAAAACCATCATGCCTAACGGCACCGGTAACCCACCAGTCCCTGGCGGAAACAGTAACCAGCCCGGCCCTGAAGGCGGCAATGGCGGAAACGGTGAAGGTGATGAAAATCTGGCAGAGCTTCAGGAGCAATACGAGCAACTCTTCCAGGAAAAACCACACCACAACGTGAAGGCCGAAACACTCCGCAAGAAGATTGCAGAGAAGCGCAGCGAACTCGGTCTCTGACCGGCGATGAATAAGGGGCCGGATGGCCCCTTTTTTTCAGGAGCGATAAATGAAAGTCGTCAATATGAAAACCGGTACCGAGTCTGTTGAAGGTGAGAACGGCGCCGTTGAAACCCGCGACGAATACCCGTGGGGGCTGCGTATCTCGCTGAATGGCGATGCGCTCAAAAAGCTGGGTGCCGAACTGCCAAAAGTTGGTGACATGATGGCGATCGGTGGCATGGCAAAAATCGTCGGCGTCAGCACGCGGGAATCAGAAGGCGGGGAATCTCACAGCCATATCGACTTGCAGATCACTGATTTTGGCATGGAGGCATCCGATGTCACTCCACCAAAAACAGCAGCAGCCACCCTTTACGGATCGGAGGATGACTGATGGCTTCCGTTATCGAAATCTGCAATATCGCGCTGAGCCGCCTCGGCAATAGCCGGACGATCAACAGCCTCAGCGAAAAGAGCAAAGAGGCCGGGTTATGTGACCTGCATTATGAGTCTGCCCGCCTTGAGGTGCTTGCAGACTTCGACTGGAACTTTGCTATTAAACGTGTCGCGCTGGCTGATACCGGCAGCGCGCCAAATGACTGGCAGTATGCTTACCGCTATCCGACTGACTGCCAGCGTATCGTTGATATCCTGGTGCCCGGCATGCGTAACCCGCCAGAACGCTGCCGGATTGAATATCAGGTTGGCTCTGACAATGATGGAACAGGGCGGCTCATCTATAGCGACCAGGAAGATGCCTGGCTACGGTATGTCAGCGACATTACTGATCCCAACATGTTTGACCCTCTTTTCCGCAGCGCGCTGTCATGGAAGCTTGCCAGTGAAATTGGCATGCCTATGGCTTCTGCGCCTAACCTGGTGCAGAACTGCCTGACCATGTACGCACAAATCATTCGCAGCGCTGGCTCTCATTCCATGAATGAAAGTCAGGAGCCTGTTGAGCCGCTGAGCGAATTTACCAGTGCGAGGTTGAGCTGATGCCAAATAGTCTGATTCAGCCTTCTTTCGCCGGCGGTGAGATTTCACCAAACGTATATGGCCGGGTTGACCTGGCAAAGTATGCGGTAGCGCTACGCCGCTGCCGTAATTTCATCGTCCGTCAGTATGGCGGTGTCGAGAACCGACCGGGTACTCGCTTTATCGCTGAAGCCAAATATACAGACCGAAAATGCCGCCTGATCCCGTTCCAGTTTTCTACGGTGCAGACCTATGCGCTGGAGTTTGGCCACCTGTACATGCGCGTTTTCAAAGATGGCGGGCAGGTACTGACCGGAAGCAACACCGTTTATGAGATTACCACGCCGTATACTGAAGCTGACCTGTTTGAACTGAAGTTCACGCAGTCAGCTGATGTGATGACTATCTGCCACAAAAATTACGCACCGCGCGAACTGCAGCGTTATGCCCACAATAACTGGGCACTGGTGGAAGTAGTCACCAATAACGGGCCATTTGAAGACATCAATATTGACCAATCCAGAACCGTGTATGCCAGTGGAGAAACCGGCACTGTTACGCTGACAGCAAGTGCGCCAATCTTCACCGCAGAGCAGACCGGTAAGCTTTTCTATATTGAGCAACCGTCCACAGATTCTGTCTCTGTATGGGAAACCAGCAAATCAGTAACGGTAGGGCTGATCAGGCGCGCGGACAGCAATTACTACCGGGCGAATACTGCTGGTAAAACCGGCACACTCAGGCCTTCGCATACAGAAGGTATGGCATGGGATGGATGGGGCGGATCCGGTACTGATGATACCGGTGTGCAGTGGGAGTATCTGCATTCAGGAAATGGCCTGTGCCGAATCGTCAGCGTTGCTGCGGACGGCCGGGCTGCGACAGCTTCCGTGATATCGCGCATACCTTCGAACGTTGTTGGTAGCGGCAAGGCTTCCTATAAATGGGCGCGCTATGCCTGGAACAGCGTCAACGGTTATCCGGGTACGGTTGTCTATTATCAGCAACGGCTGTTCTTTGCAGCCTCAATTGCTTACCCGCAAACTATCTGGGCCAGCCGTTCAGGTGACTATAAAGACTTCGGAAAGAGTTCGCCTATCGCTGATGATGACCGGATAACTTACACCTACGCCGGGCGGCAGGTGAATGAGATCCGGCACCTGATAGATGTGGGTTCGCTGGTGGCGCTGACTTCCGGCGGGCAGTTCCAGATTAAGGGTGATCAGAACAACGTCCTTACACCCAGTTCATTCTCTTTCAGCTCACAGGGTTCTGACGGGGCCAGCTCTACGCCTCCGATCACTGTTAGCAACATCGCCCTGTTCATTCAGGAAAAGGGCAGTGTTGTGCGCGATCTGGCGTACTCCTTCGATGTGGATGGGTACCAGGGTAGTGATCTAACTGTTCTGGCAAATCACCTTTTCCAGGGCTATCAGCTGGTGGACTGGTCATTTACCGTTGTGCCTTATTCCGCAGCCTGGGCTATCCGAAATGATGGCACTCTGCTGACACTGACCTATCTCCGTGATCAGCAGGTTTTTGCCTGGTCACCACAGCCTACCGATGGAAAATTCGAGTCTACGTGCAGCATCAGCGAAGGAACCGAGGATGGTGTTTACTTCAGCGTGCAGAGAACCGTCAACGGGCAGGTGAAGCGCTACATCGAACGGCTTTCATCCCGCCAGTTTAATAGTGACATCGACGCGTTTTTCGTTGATAGCGGACTCAGCTATGACGGCCGCAATGGTGATCCGGCGCGTCAGATGACGATCTCCAGCCCCGGCGGGTCATGGGGCTGGGCTGGTCCGTTCACTGTATCTGTGTCTGGCGCCGCTTACTTTTCCGCAACGAACGTTGGAGATGAAATTCATTTCCCATACACGGAGACAGAAGGGGATGATGTCATCGATAAATCTATCCGCATGACCATTCTCGAAGTCAGCAGCGGTAATCAGATTGTTGCTCAGGCCAGCCGGGACATCCCATCTGTTCTTCAGTCGGCAACAACTGCTAACTGGCGTTTTGCGCGCAAAGCCTTTGCCGGATTAGGCCACCTTGAAGGTAAAACAGTGAGCATCCTGGCAGATGCGAACGTTGAAACTCAGAAGGTGGTAAGCGGCGGTTCAATCACGCTGGACTCACCAGGCGCAGTTGTCCATGTCGGACTGCCAATCACTGCGGAATTTGAAACACTGGACATCAATATTGCCAATCAGGAAACGCTGCTCGATAAGAAAATCATCATCCCGCAGGTCAGCCTGCTGGTTAATTCCAGCCGCGGCGTTCTGGCCGGTACAGATGGTAAAAATATGTTTGAGTATGCCCAGCGTGAATATGAGTTTTACGATCGCCCGGTTGAAGATGCTACCGGCACCATTGATATCAACATTGATGCAAACTGGAGTAAGGGCGGCCGCATCTACGTCAGGCAGAGCGATCCTCTTCCTTTGTCCATTCTTGCAGTTATCCCATCCATTTCTGTAGGGGGCCGCTGATGCCAATCGTTCAGGTTATCCCGGCCACACTTGAGCATGCGCAGGAGTTGCTACCACATGTCCGCCAGGCAGATATTGATGAGTTCGAATCCGGATGGGGCATGACTCCTGATCAGGTTCTGAATTACGGGCTGGAACACTCCGCGTTTTGCTGGGCCGGGCTGGCAGATGGTGAGGTGGTGACGATTTTTGGTGTTACGCCTGCCAGCATTCTGACCGGTTCAGGAACGCCATGGCTCATAGCATCAGACCGACTCGATAAATATTCGCGTGCTTTTATCCGGCACAGCAGGCCATTACTCGCTGGAATCCTTGAGACCTTCCCGCGTCTCGAGAATTATGTAGATGCCAGAAACATTGCCGCGAAGCAGTGGCTGCACTGGATGGGTTTCAGGCTTTACGACCCCGTTCCGGCCGGGCCAAACGGCATGCTGTTTCATCGCTTCACTATGGAGAAAAAATCATGTGCGGACCAGTAGCGGTAGGGGTAGCGATGGTGGCAGCAGCAGCTGCCTCAGCTTACAGCCAGCGCCAGAACTCAAAGTATCAGTCGAAGTTAGCCAACTACAACGCCGACGTTCAGGAAAAGTCAGCTGATGCAGCTGTTAACGCTGGTAATGCGCAGGCTGCACAGCAACGTCAGCGAGCCAAACAAATGGCCGGAACGCAGGCGGCGACACTGGCTGCCAGTGGCGTAGACCTTGGCGGCGGCACGGCGGTTGATATCTTCGGCGACACAGCGCAGATGGGTGAACTGGATGCGCTGACTACAGTGAACAATGCGCAGCGCCAGGCTTATGGGCTTCAGGCGCAGGCGTCGGGTAATCGTTCTCAGGCGCAGGCAACCACTGCATTCGGCAACCAGCAGGCTGGGCTGACCCTGCTTAATGGCGCGCTGGGTGCCTATGGCTCTTACAGTTCTCTGGCCGGTTCTTCGTTGACCGCATCCAGCGCCAGCAGCGCGGGCGGAGCCGGTAATTCAGGCAGCATGTTTGGCTCCCTGAAAAATTCGTCATACGGCAGCAACAGCTTCACATTTTAAGGACTGATCACCATGCCAACGGTACCAACGTACAATTCCCGCCAGACAGTTGACCAGGGGCTGCCAGCGCCGCAGGTCAGCGTTCAGACCAATCCCGATACGTTCGGTGCCGGGCTGGGTGAAGTAGGCACGCGCATTGCTGGCATCTTCGCTCAGGAGCAGCATAAAGCCAACGTTGCGCAGACGCAGGACGCAGTACTTCAGTTCCAGTCATTTGCCGATGATCAGTTCAACAATACTGACTCTGGCCTGTATACGAAGCAGGGTAAAAACGCTGTCGGGCAGTCAGAGGCAGTACTGAATAATATTCGCGGTAAGGCTGATGAGCTGGCGCAGCAAGTGCCTGAGAGTATGCGCCGTGATTTCATGCAGCAGATCAACCAGGCCGGGCAGCAGTACAAGCGGCAGGCCAGCACCTATGAAATCGGCCAGGTCCGCCAGTATGAGGAAGGACAGTTTAAAGCGTTGCAGGAATCGACTGTTACAGCCGCACAGGGGCAGTACAACGATCCGCAGGCGTTTACCTCAACCGTTAAGCAGGGTTTCACCGCGATTGACCAGTTTGCTGAGGCACATGGCTGGAGCGATGAGGAGCGGGCAAACGCCAAAAACCAGCTGAAAGAACGTTCTGCTGATGGTGCCCTGTCGGCGGCAGCTAATCAGAACTATATGGACTTCATCGCCGCAAATGGCGAGCCGGGCGACTATGACGGAGCTGTGCGGGTGAGCGGCATCACTGGTGACGCACGCGGGCTGCGCAATAACAACCCGGGCAACATTGAAGCGGGACAGAATAACTGGGAAGGGCAGGCAGGCAGTGATGGCCGGTTTGCCAAATTCGTCACGCCTGAACACGGGATACGCGCGCTGGGTAAAAACCTGCTGGCATATGGTGATAAGGGCTTCGATACGGTCAATGAGATCGTCAACCGCTGGGCACCGGCCTCTGATGGCAATAACACCACGGCCTATGTGAAGGCGCTGTGTGAACAGCTCAGCGTTAAGCCTGATGATCAGCTCAACCTCAGTGATCTGAATGTACTGAAAAAGCTCAGCGCCGGGATTGTGAAGCATGAAAACGGCAGCATTCCCTACAGCGATGGTCAGCTGGATACCGGACTTCGCGCTGCGCTGGGCCTGACTTCGCTGGATAGCCCTAAACGCTATACCGGTAACGTGGCTTTCGATGCGGCCAGCACGCAGGCTCAGGCGTCATATCTTCGCCAGGCTAAATCTCTCCAGGGTGAGGCGCGCACTCAGCTTAAAGCGCAGCTGACAGATGTGATCAGTGATGCAAAAGCCTCATACATGAAGGGCGTCGAGTATCCGAACCCGCCGAGCCAGGCGCAACTGATCTCAGCTTATGGCTACCGTGAGGGCAATCAGCGCTTTGCCGATCTGGAAAACCAGCGTGTCGCCGGTCAGTACATTGGTTCATTCCGAAACATGCCCAGCAGCAGCATCACCACCTACGTTGCCGATCTGAAAACGCAACTGGGTACCGGTGAGGGGTTTGCCGGTCGTGCCGACGCCTTTGACCATGTTGAGGCAGCAGCGAAACAGGTGATCAATCTCAGGGAGTCGAACCCCTACCAGGCGGCGATGGACATGGGAGTATACAAGCCGATTGCCAGCACCAACCCGGCTGATATAACCAGTGAGATCAAGAACCGCACCGCGGCTACAGATCAGCTTAAATCGCTGGGCATCAATGCGCCAATCTTGTCTAAGGAGGAAGCAGCCACAATCAGCGAGCGCGTGCGCGGTACGACAGACGTTAACCAGTCTATCAGCCTGCTGCAGTCATTTGGTCGCGGCCTTCAGCCGCAGGCATTGCGCAGCGTGGCAGCTTCAATAGCTCCTGACAGCGCCGCTACTGCTTATTCTGCGCTTATCCTTGGCACGGATGACAATCAGTACAACAATCGCTCTCCGTCGATTCCGTATAGCCAGTTCGTGGCTTACAAGCCGACCATGAACAAATACGAAGTCGCCAAAACTATCCTACAGGGTGATCAGCTGATTAATCCCACTAAAGCACAAAAGGATGCGGGTATCAGCGCGGTTAAACTGCCTGCCGATGACAAGCTGAAACAGACCTTTGATGATGAAATCGGCAATGCGTTTTCCCACAACCCCCAGGCTCGCCAGATGGCATGGTCAATTTATAAATCTGCCTATGCCGGGCTGGCGTATACCAGCGGTGATAGCGATAGCGTAAACACCAAATCCGTTGACAGCGATATCGCAGAGAAAGCGATCCAGATGGCAACAGGTGGTGTGATTAAAGGGTTCAACGGTGGTGACGTTGTGATGCCATTTGGCATGGACAAAAGCACGTTCAAAGATCGCTACACCGCCGCCGCCGGTGATGCGCTTAAATCCGCCGGGCTTAATCCGGCCAGCCAGTCTAACTTTGTGCCGGTCAACGTGGGTGACAGCCAGTACCGGCTTGTGACCGGCAGTGGCCGCTGGGCTAAGGATCCTAAAACTGGCGCGCCAATCACAGTGAGGGTTCAGTAATGTCAGACTTATTTTCACTGGCCCCTGAAGGGCAGGCGTGGGCTGACGATCAGGCCGCAAACAAGCAGGCACAGCCTGATGATTATGATCCTCGCTGGTATGCTGGCAGCGGGTCGGCACTGTTTCGTGGTGCTGCTGAAGGTAGTATCGGTCTGGGTCAGACGCTGGTAGAGACAGCAAAGCTGTCGCCGACATACAGCGCATTGCGCGGTGATTTGCCAGAGCTGGATGAGATTGTTGATCAGAACTTTTCGACGGTTCAGAAATCCCTGAACGATGCACGCAACGCCGTAAAACCTGCACCAAACAGCCAGGGTATGGCGGCTGAAATCCTTGAAGGTCTGGGGACTTTCGCCCCGGCTATTGCCGCCTCAGCATTAGCAGGACCGGTGGCAGGTGGTGCCGTAGCATTTGGCAGCAGTTACGAGTCAACACGCCAGGACTTTCTGGGGAAAGGCGTCAACGAAGATACTGCCGGTACCCTGGCGCTGGAGCAGGCCGGTGCGAATGCTCTGGGTATGGCATTGCCTGCAGGCGTCGGCGGCAGACTGGCAACACGGCTGCTTTCCGGTATCGGGATTAATACGGGATTTGGTGCGACTAACCGCTTTGCCCTGGGTGAGACCCTGGAAGAAAACGGCTATGACGAACTGGCGAAGCAGTATCGCGTCTGGGATAAGCAGGCGCTGCTGGTGGATGGCGTGCTCGGTGCCGCGTTCGGCGGCGTGCATCATCTGACGGCGCAGCGTGCTGATACCCCGCTGGCAGACCCTGCACCCGCTGCGACAGATCCAGTTGCCAGCCCGACGGCTGAAGTTGAATCGCCGATCAGTGCGGAACCATCCGTAACCGCAGATGCGCCGGCGCAGACCGATGCGATGGCACCGGGTGAACCGGCGGCGGCCACCTATGAGTCCCGCGTTGCGGATCTGCAGGATTTAGCCGGACAGGTTGTCAGTCGGGGTGACCGAAAAGCGATCGCTCAGGAGGTCCATGACCTGCAATTCAAATATGACCAGGCCACAACGCAGCTTCAGGAATTAAAGAACACGCCATTAAGCGGCAGCGGTAAAGCGCTTTCACAGGCGCGGGCGCAACGCACCGCCCAGGTGAACGAGTTGGATTTACGCATGGGTCTGCTGAGAGAGCAGATTGATCAGCGTAGCGCCACGCTGGCGGACAGCAGTCCCGGCGGCCGATTCTATGAAGCACGGTCTGACCTTTCCCGTATTGAGCAGGGGTTGATCCCAGAGAGCATGCGCGGCCTGGTACCAGAAGCACAGATTAAGCCGAGTGATGTGGATGCGGCACATGTCATGAACGAGGGGCTTTATTACGATCTGGAGTCGTCTCCTGTCGTTCACTCCGGCAATGAAAGCCTCAACAGCCATGTTGCTGCGATGAACCAGGCATCACGCCAGTTGATGTCAGGCGAGCCAGTGAACGTATCTACTCAGATCCGGGGTCTGGACGGGATTGCGCGGCCCGATGCAATAGCTACCGGCGAGGCTCAGCGTGCGACCATCAGTGAGGCGTACCGGGAAAACGGAATAGCGGAAACCGTGCCACAGGCCGCTGAACCAGCTATTCCACCGGTCCGGGAGGGCAGTGCCTTTGCTGGCGGGCGCACTGCGGAAACGTCAGCACCTGAACAAATCAGCACCGACCCGGTCACTGGTGAGTCCATATCCTCAAACAGCTATGACCTGATGGCGGCACGTGACATGTCACAGGCCAATGCAGATATCATGATTGCACACCCTGATACAGGCGAGACTGTAAGCCTGGCGCAGGCGCTGGCAGATCTCGATAATCAAATTGCCACCGTGCAGAAAGAATCGAAAGTTTATAGCGTGGCCGCAACCTGCTTCCTGAGGAATCCATAATGAAACAAGCCTGTGTCGATGCCATTACCCAGACTCTTGGCCGACAGCCGCTGGCGTCTGAACTGAAAAATATTGAAGACCTGATTAGCGATTCAGTCCGTCAGGTCTCAAGAATGAACGCCCGGGCGGGCAAAAGCGGCTTCCCGGACGCGGATACCTATAAACAGGCTGCCGATCTGGCTGCCCGCAGGGTTGTGCATGACGTGTTTAAAAAGCGTCAGCGGCTGGCCCAGAATGCGATCGCCATTAACAACGTCACAGAAACGCTGAACCGCAACGTTCCGGCGGCTGAGCAGACCCCTAAAAATCTGACTCAGTTTATTTTCTCCGGGCGCCGCGTTGCCGATGGCAAAGAGATCGATGTTGTCTCAGCGGAAGAACTTGCTACGGGAGCTTTTCAGGACTGGTCACGCCAGCTCAGTGCCGAAATGACCGCGGCGGGCGGGGATGTTCAGAGGTTTTTCGAGCAGGCTCAGGCGCTGGGCGAACAGCGCTTTCGGAACATGTTTGATCAGCGGGTGGGCAAATCATCGCAACTGCAACTGCTGAAGGAAATCTACGGTGAAGACACCGGTAACCCGGCAGCGAAGAAGATCGCCAGCATCTGGTCAGACGTAACATCGCGTGCGCGCCAGGAGATGAACGATAGCGGCTTTGATATCGGCCTACGCGATGACTGGCATCTTCCCTATGTTGATGACGCTGATCTGGTACGCGCTGCAGGCCGCGAGGAGTGGCTGGCCACACTGCCGCTGGCGGAACGCACACAGGCACGGCTGGCTGGGCGCATGCCACCGGGCGACTGGGCGCGGCGCGCCTGGGTGGATGATATCTACAATACACAGGATCGGTCGCAGTTCGTTAATCCGGACGGCACACCCATGAATGATGTGCAGTACCGGGAGGCACTCGAGTACATTTTCGAGACCAAAGCGACGGACGGCGCTCAGAAACTCGATCCCGGTGCTTTCGCTGGTAGCGGTGGCCTGAAAAATCGTGGCTCGCAGAGCAGGGTGCTGGCGTTTAAGGATGCAGAAAGCCACTTCGGCTATATGGAAAAATATACCCAGCAGCCAGTGGTCGGCGTGATGATGGGGCACCTGCAGTCTGCATCGCGTGATCTGGGCGTCGTCAAAGCATTTGGCCCGGACGCTGCCACCAACTTCAAACTGATCGCCGATCGCATCTATCAGAACGCGGTTAAAGTTGATGGTGCCGGCCACCCCATCGCAGAGATGAATAAAGAGCGTGAGCTGGTGCAGCGCATGTTTGATTCTATGGCCGGGCTGAACGGTGTGAACAGCACCAGCGTATTCTCATCGGCAGTCGGCGGCCTGCGTAACCTGATGACATCCGCAATGCTCGGATCTAGCGTCATCACCGCTACATCAGATCAGGCAGTCATGCGCGCAGCGGCGCAGGCGCTCGGCTTTGACCGCAACGGAATGCGCCTATCTGCCACCACAATCCGCAATCTGTTCAGTGGCGATGCCAAGCGTGCTAATGCCGAGCTGGGTTTGCTGGTTGATGCCCACTCAGCAGTGATCGCCAAGATGGGCGGCTTTGATCTGACCCGCGGCATCACGGGTTGGTTTGCTGAGAAAACCCTGAAGTGGTCCGGACTGATTGCGATGGACCGGGCAAATAAAGCTGCGTTTGGCCTGCTGATGTATAAAAACATCGGTGAGCTGACCCGGCGCTATTCCACGCTTGACGCCCTGAAAGGGTCTGATAAAGCGCTGCTGTCATCAAAAGGCTGGAGTGCTGAGGACTGGGCGATCATGAACGCAGCAGAACTGAAGCCGCTCACCTCCGGCGGCCACATGGGAATGACTCCGGACGCTATCTACGCGGTACCCGATGAGAAAGTCAGGGAGATCCTGGCAGGGCAGATTGAGCGAGTGCGAGCCGGTGCTGACGAGGCGCTGGCTAATCTGGGTACCATGACTGACAGCCGCGCTACCAATCTCCGCCAGGCCTATGATGCAGAGGTTGAGCAGACAGTTAGCCGCATGGTGCGTAACGCGCGTGCCGAGGCAGCCCAGAAGCTGCTGGGAGTGACGCATGGTGAGATGACCCAGGCGATCACCACCGCAACCGGCATCGACACCTACGCACGTGATCAGGGTGGCGAGTTGTATAAGTCATTCATGCTCTTCAAAACGACGCCGTTTGCCGGGTTCCGACAGATGGTGACCCGGGCGCAAAACCTCGACCGCGTTCCGGCGCTGAAATTCCTCGCGGCGTATATCGGCGGCACCACACTGACCGGCATGTTTGCCAATCAGTTGAATGCTCTCCTGTCAGGTAATGACCCTATCGATATGACTAAGCCCGGCGCATGGGTTGGCGCGACTCTGAAGGGAGGCGGGTTCGGCATCTACGGTGATTTCCTGTTTCAGGATCACACCCAGTACGGTTCGAGTATTGCGGCCACGCTGGGCGGACCAAGCTTAGGCCTGGCTGAATCCCTGATGAAGTTGCTGATCACCAACCCTCAGAAAGCGATGCAGGGCGAAGAAACGTCCTTCGGTGCTGATGCTATCAAAACCGCCAGGATGATTACCCCGCTTGCTAACCTGTGGTATACAAAGGCCGTGACAAACCACCTCATCCTGCAGCAACTGCAGGAGATGGCGAATCCCGGCTATAACGACCGGGTTAGAGACAGGGCACAAAATCAGTTTGATGTTACGAGCTGGTGGAACCCTGGCGATACTGAGCCGCGCCGCGCTCCAGATTTAGGAAAGGCCGTAGGTGATTAGTGGAAATCTTAATTAAGCTGTCGGTGATTTTCGGCTGGTTTGTGGCTGTTGTCGTGGGCAGCATAGCCTGCTGGTCATTAATAATATGGCTGCTCAACAGGAAGATCATTAACGATAAGGGAGCAGCCGCGATTTGCTTTGTCGTGGTTTTCATCGCCATCCTGCTGTGTTCCAGATATAGCTAAGCCCGCAATGCGGGCTTTTTATTACCTTTTTAGTAATTATTTAGGTCATAAATCAAATAAGGTAATAACCGTCAGGCCTTTTCGATGCAGGCTTTCATATATTCAAGGTGCGTAATCATATCTGCTTTGACCTTCTTTGTGGCAGACACATAATTAAACAGTGCGTTTACCTCATCCCGCGCGCCGCCTACGTTGTTCCCGTGGCGTTCAAGTTCTTCAAGCAATCTGATGATTTTTGAATCCTGCGCTAAGCGTCTAATTCCTTCATCGCTGTACAATTTTTCCGTGTAATTATCATTTTCGGGATAGTGGTACACACTGTCATTTTTCATAATGATCGCCCTCCTGAATAAACTGTATATTCATACAGTATAAAGCACAAGCTTTTGGCCGCAAACGTAACAAAAAAGATTAGCTTATAAACTGGAAACCATTATTACCAAATATTCTTTTATGCATTGAATGCTGTAAACTTGATGTGATATTAAACATCCGGAGCCAGCAAAATGACCGTATCAACTGTCGTAAACCATGAGCAATATGTGGGTAATGGTACTACAACCGTTTTTCCTTATCGTTTTCGAATACTTAGCAGTAGCCATATGGTCGTGACGGTATCCGATACATACGGAGCTATCAGAACCCTTTCTCTCGATACGGATTATAAAATTACTGGCGTAGGGCTGGTATCAGGCGGCACAGTAGTGCTAGTGAATGCTCTGCCTGAAAACTGGCAAATCTCTCTGGAACGTGACCTCCCTGCAGTGCAAGAGACAGATCTCAGAAATCAGGGGCGCTTCTTTGCAGAAACGCATGAAGATGCATTTGATTACCTGACAATGCTGGTGCAGAAATCCCTTTCATTCTTCTCGCTTGCGCTGAGAAAACCATCCTTCATATCACGCTACTACGATGCTCAGGGTAATCGGATCACCAATCTTGCTGATCCAGCCGATGCGCAGGATGCAGTCAATAATCGATCAATGCGCGCCTATGTTGACGCTGCAATAGCTGGGGTTGTTGGCGGATTTGGATGGTTTCTCCAGTTTGGGTCAGGGGCTGTTTATCGGACCTTCCAGGATAAGATGCGGGACACAGTCAGCGTAAAAGATTTTGGTGCTATTGGGGATGGTGTAAAGGACGACACAGCAGCTTTAAAAGCAGCTATAAATGCCTTAAATCCCGGAGGACGCCTTCTCATACCTGCAGGAAAATATCTGCATAATGCTGAGCTAAGGATTACAGGAAAGATCGTGTATTTGGTAGGTGATGGAAAGGGCGTCACAACACTTATCAACGTTAATGAGAATGCAAACGGTATAGTATATGACCTGAACTACTCGCAGGGCGGAGGAGTGAGAGGCATTTCAATTACTGCACGCAGCACGCAATCTGACGATCAGAGCCACGGGTCTTACGGCACTGGGTTAACAGTAATCAATTCTAACGACAACTTCCTTTGTGATGATTTTGAAGTTCTTCGATACGACAACGGTATTGACGTAAGAAACTGCTATCAACCTTATTTCACAAATTTTCGCATAATGTGGTTTGCTGGGTGGGGCATTCGTCTGGCTCCCTATACGGGCAGCCCCGGAGAAGCTGCTGGTAATGGCGCTCAATTTCATGTCGGTAAAATCGGAAATACGGGATACACCGGCCCTGTCGGAGACAGTGTAGGAATTCTTGTGCAATATGGTTCGGGTGAATTCTTCTCTGATATTGATGTTCAGAGAACGGGATACGCTGTTATTTTCAAACCAACAGCTACCAGCTGGGTGCGTCATATCTGGATGGACAATGTTCTGGGTGATACTTCAGTTGCTGATGGCTGGATGATAGATCAAACCCTGGGGGGTGATCTGCGTGATTTACTCCTGCAGAATTGTTGGTCTTCTTACTCGGGTAATGCTGGGCTGGTTATAAAAGGAAATCCGTCAGACATCAACTGGAAGAACGGAACAATTCGTGACAACGGAACTTTCGGGGTTCAGATATCAGGAGGCTCTTTTATCCAGTTTCAGGGAGCGACTATCAATAACAATAGTATGAGTAACTCACTTAACTATTCAGGCGTGGTTATTGACGGATCAAGCAATAATATGTCATTTGACAGCTGTGTGATTGGTAATCTGCCGGGGTCAACCAGCCACTACCAAGCTTATGGTTTTGATTTCCTGGCATCTACAGCATCTACGAATTTTCGTTTATTAAATTGCGATCTTAGCTCATATGGGACGGGGTTCGCTCCAGTTAATATTCGTTCTGGCGCAGCCATAGCGGGGTTGTTCACATCTAATCTCCCTTTGCGTTCTGCAATCATCAACAGCACACAGAAACGGGAAATATCTTTAAATTCAGGTACAACTATCCCCGCAGGCACAACCCGCTACATTGCAGCTTTTGGTTCATCAACGGATGTAAATCCTGCCGCAACTGTTGTTTCATCGGGGGTTATCACCGGAGTCAGGGTAGCAGTATCAAGTAACCCAGGTGGTACTTTTGCTTATAATATTATTGTCAACAGTACCTCTTATTCTTTAGGGAGCATCACTGGAGGTTCATATTCACTGGTCGCCAGTCCAACAATAACAGTCAGTGAGGGTGATAATGTAATTTTACAGGTAATTACTGACGCTGGCTCATCCGTTTCTTATCACAGGGCCACAATAACAATGACCCCATGAAGGATGGCCCTTTCGGGCCATCCTTTTACTTATGAATAGTGTAACCGTATACCTTTACTTCTTCATTGCTTTCAATGTTCAATCTTAATTCCAAATCATCAACATCATTATCAATGTACGTTTGAGTATCTAAAATATTACCATTACCTAGGTTACTTAATGGAAGCTTTATTGAAACGGAATTTTTGGCAGAGAAAATTTCCGCATAGGGATTTCCAGAATACACTATGCCGCTCATAATAATTCTGTAATGTCCCTTATTAAGTTTCACATAAGGCCCGGATAAGAAAAAGCCATGTTGCCCATTGCTTCTTATTCCCCCATCAGGATCGATGTTATAGTTCCGCAATGGCAAACTATTTTCATTTATCCTCTTAAAAGATACGCCATGTGGGGGCATGGGCATTTCATTCCAAACAAGTATGCTCATTGATTGATGTTTAAGATGTTTTGATGGGGGGCCAAACTGATCTATGGCAGTTTTAATTTCACCGCTGTCTCTTGAGATGAAGAAATTCCCATTCCTTGAATACCAGTCTTCTCTTGAAAGCCAGTTACGAGGTCTTATGCTGCCATCTGTATCTACTGGGTAGATGTTAACCTTACTAACTGCTGTAACTATAGATGCTTTCCAGAACTCACCATAGCCATTTAAAAGGTTTTGAGATTGCAAGTAGTCTCCTAGTCTGGCGTAATATACTTCTTCGGTTTCAGGCTTGTTATAGATCCAGGCAAGATTACAAATAGATAATATAATCAATGCTACTTTGTATGCCTTAAATTTAACCTCTATATTTCTGGCAATGAGCAAAGTAGCACTTACTACAGAGAAAAAAAGGAATCTGGTGGAAGTAATATCTATAGCGACTTTGCTAAAAATAAATGCACCGAATGGTACTGCTGTAGTAAATATCAGAAGCGTATCAATGGCTTTTTTACCAAACCCCCTAACCATTGCAACCACAAAAAGGACAATGTAAATAATCAAAAGTATAGCTTTTGCAATAGAAATAATTATTCCTATTGAGTCGCTATCGAAATCTATTGAAAAATATAATAACAGCCCTTGAATGGCAAGCGTTGCGTTACCAGCGATCTCATTAATAGATGCTATCGACTGAGAGCCTATGCCTGGAACGTTATAATCGAAAAATGAAGGCAGGGCTAACGATAATATCAAATAAACCATTATTGACAGGCAGCAAGCCAGGGCAATAATAAAATCCTTGTTTTGTCTTTTAACAGCAAATTGTATGGAGGATGAAATGAAGCAGGGTATTATAAAAATGAATATAATTAACTTGTCAGACTCTGCAAAAATACCACATAGTAATGATGCTATTAGCAATTTTATTAATGGTGACCTTAATGATTCTTTAGATATGCAATATAGGCATATCATTGATAATAGATATATGCCACCATGTATATTAAGCTCTATTGCATTCGCAATGATAAAAAAACTAGGTATCAATACTACAGGTGCTATTAATAATATCCCGCTCTTGTTTTCGTCATAAACAATTCTGAAGGAAAGATATGAGAATAATGAATAAAATATCGCAGGCATGACATGAGATAAAATATGGCTAAAACCGAAAAACTTTATAACCAAAGCAGTCCAGATAATATCCGAAAACAAATATGATTGAGTTGAAAGGTGCCAGCCTGATAAAGATATATTACCGTCTGCTAAATCCTTTGCTATGAGAAGCGACGACATGTTGTCGCTGTTTGCGCCAACCATGTACGATAGTAAAGCATAAAAAATAGAGCCAATTACTATAAAAAGTATCGATAAAGTTCTATTCCGCCAAAGCATTAAAATATCCTTTTATTTCAATCATATAAATCCAGCCATTAAGCTATGGCCTTACAATTTGCAATAGTGTAACAAATTTAAGATAAACCTTAAAATTACCAATAACCCGTAAATGCATATTTGTGTATAGTACCGACATTAACTACGATGGAGGTGTGCTATGCGCTATGCAGGTGGTTTCCATGACTGATCCACTATCCGTAACAGGGACATCCGCTGTAATCAGCGGGCTGAGTGGGTCGGCCTGGTTGGCTTTTTTTTATGGTGTCCCGCCTGAAGTGGTGCTTGGCGCGTTCTCGGGTTCAGTGATTTTCGTAACCGCTGCTCAGGAATACCCGATCAAGAAGCGCCTCATACTGGCTTTGATCAGTTTTATTGCGGGAGTGATTGTTTCCCGTCCTGCCGCGGCTTTGATTATTGCCATCATTTCTAAATGGGCAGACGTGGCGCCCGGCTCAGTAGAGGTTCAGTCTGCCTATGCTGCTTCGGCCCTGATTATGTCAGTTGTGGCGGTAAAGCTCTTGATGCGTCTGTATAAGCGATCGGGTGATCCTCAGTCAGCTCTCAGGAGAAGCTCCGATGATGACAAGTTATGACCTGCTTCAAGCGATAAACGCCCTGCTGTGCGGGGTGATCGTTATCCGCCTGGTGACGTTCCGCCGTGAATCGGCAACGCACAAACCGGCTGGTGGTTGGCTGGCCTACGCCATTATCGTAATCTGCGCTTCCGTTCCTATCCGAATCGCCTACGGCTATCACGTCAGCACTGACTACGCCGATCTCCTCATCAAAATTCTGCTGTGTGGCGCCGTGCTGAAAACTCGCGGCAACGTCATGCAGCTCTTCACCATTGCTCACCGGGGAAAGAAACGTGAAAATTTCCGATAACTGCATTGCCATCATTAAGCAATTTGAAGGGCTGGAGACTAAAGCCTATCCGGATCCCGGTACCGGCGGAGCGCCATGGACCATCGGTTATGGCCATACTGGCAACGATGTTCGCCCAGGTACTGTCTGGAATCAGGCCCAGGCTGAAGCGGTACTTAAAACCGATTTGGGTCGGTTTGAATCTCTGGTAAGCAACGCGCTCACCACCGTGGTAAATCAGAACCAGTTCGATGCGCTGGTTTCATTCTGCTTCAACGTGGGACCAGGTAAGAAGGGCGTGAAGGATGGCCTGCTGATACTGAAAAACGGTAATCCATCCAGCCTGCTTCGCCTGACGAATGCCCGTGACTTCGATGCAGCTGCCGGTCAATTTAAATTCTGGGATAACGCGGCAGGCCGGAAAATGCGCGGGCTGACCCGCCGGCGCGCTGCAGAAGCTTTTCTTTATTCCGGACTGGACGTGGCCACAGCCATCAAACGTGGGCTGGCTGCAGCATGATAGCCGCTGCTGCTTTTCTGAAAGCGTACTGGCGGCCGCTTGTGGCGCTGTTGCTGGTAGCCTTTGGGTCGCTAATGCTGCTCCGTATTGGTTATGGGATTGCTGACCGATCATGGCAGGAGAAGTGGGATCAGCGAGATAAAGCTGATGCTGTTGCGAAGCTGGAATTTACCCAGGAGCAGCGCCGTATTGAGCTAACCCGCCAGTCAGAAATTAACAATATTCAGAGAGAAGCAGATGAAGAGAATCGTAAAGCTGATGCTCAACGCGCTGTTGCTGAGCGTGCTGCTGACCGGCTGCAGTCGGGAATACATAACGCCATCGCCCAACTACAGCAGCGACGTGGCAGCGATACCGGAACTGCCACCAGCGGCAAGACTGGGAGAAACGCGGGCGATCTGCTTGCCCAGTTGTACCGAGAAATTGACTCAACAGCGGGAGATCTGGCGGCAGAGGCTGACAGGAGAGGGCGGATAGCGATGACTTGCGAGAAAGCGTATAATTCACTCAGGCATGATGGCCGTTTAACCCGATGATTGCATTCAAATTAAACCATTAAAGGTTTAAAAATTAATGTCGGTAAAAGTGGCGGTATAATAATTATTTTGAATTAAAAATTTCATATAATTCAGGTAATTAAATAACCTATAAATAATCAAGCACTGAGTGCAGGTGGCCGGTCAACCGGCCACCCTCTGACATTTTTCTACACAGCCCGGAGATTGCAACTCAACACCGTCACGCTAGACTGTATCGTATTGATTTTAGTAGTGAGGCGATGGTGTGGACGTAATTGAAGGAAAAGCGTTACAGGTTTCA
>Ga0308169_10000782_pt1 | contig 41735 bp, 43 predicted proteins | sample PhyBR1_2_FD_202139 | JGI IMG/M metagenome (GOLD analysis project Ga0308169, IMG submission 202139) | Phyllosphere microbial communities from UC Gill Tract Community Farm, Albany, California, United States - DLSLSB.R1 | ecosystem: Host-associated > Plants > Phyllosphere > Unclassified | place...
GCTTTATACAATCACTTGTTGGCGAGGAAGTTGGGCGGGAAATGGGTATTGAGAATAGAGGATACTGATCAAGTAACACATCCCCTCTCCTACTCTCGAGATGGAGTAAAGGATCTCTGACGTATGGATGGGCGTGAGTAGACTAGGTATGTCGATGGTGCGGTCGAGAGTCTGTTGAGAACATTGAGATGGGCGAAATTGGATTTCGATGAAGGTGAAATCTTTCTCTCTCTCTCTCACTCCCTCATTCTCGAAGAAGGTGTGAAAAGGAGAGAGCTGATGTGTAGAAGAGCGTGCATGTGAGTAGGTCCAGGCAAAGACGGTGGTAACGGTCCTTATTACCAATCGCAACGAAAACATATCTATGATAAACATCTCGAACCTTTACTCTCCGTACGCGCTCTTCACTCTTCCTCAGCTTCATACCTCACAGCTGATAGGTTCATTTGAGTGCGTAGAAGGGAAAAGCGTATCATTGTTTCTGTACTCCTGAACGATTAGCGAGAACTAGGAAAGCATTACAGAAAGAGGGGAGGAATGAAGGGTATGATCGGAAATGCGCTGGGTTGAGTCAAGAACAAGTCGAGGAGAAACTGGCGAAGGGTGAGAAGAGTATCGTTAGATTCAAGGTACGTTAAACTTACTCCAACTATCAGCAGTTCGAACTGATCGAAGGACGAAGCAATCGTAGAGTTCGAGTCAAGGTTTGACGCAAAAGGATTTGATCTATGATGAGATCAAGTATGATTCTCTACCATTGGAGGATTTCGTCTTGAGGAAATCGGATGGATTACCAACATATCATTTCGCGAACGTTGTTGACGATTACGAGATGGGGATTACGCACGTCTTGCGAGGCGAGGTACGTCTGCAACTCTTCACTCACTTCCTCTCAATCGGTATGCTGAGTAGTAGAGAGTGAGTTCTGTTAGGAATGGTTACCTTCGACACCTAAACATCTACAACTCTATTCAGCACTCGGACTCCCTCAACCCCTATTCGCTCATCTCCCACTTCTGATCAATCCAGACGGCTCGAAACTAAGTAAACGAACAGGAGACGTAGCAGTCGAACAATACATCGTTCGTTCCCCCTTTACTCCTCCCTCTCCCTTTGCTTCCGATTGACTCTCCCTCACAACACAGGAGAAAGGCTATGAATCCTCTGCCCTCCTAAACTTCGTCGCACTGCTTGGCTGGTCCCCTCAATCCTCTTCCTCATCCACTCCATCAACCCCTCTCCCTTCTTCAGCAACCGAACAGAAACCTGCTCATCCAGAATCAACCACCGATCTATTACCTCTCAGTCAATTGATCGAGAGCTTTAGTTTGGAAGCGGTCAATAAGAATAGGGCGACTCTGCAGGGTGGGAAATTGGATTGGTTGAATCGAGGACATGTGAGGGTTCAACTATTCGATCAGTCAGAGGGGAGTGAGGAGAGGAGGAAGGATCTAGCGGAGAGGGTGAAGGAGGTCGTGAAGAAGGAAATCGGAGTGGAGGAAAAGGATCAAGAGTTTCTTCTTGCTGTAGTCGACGCTCTAAAGGTACGCACGAGTCTTGTCTCTCAGCCGAGAAGAAGCTGAAGCGGGATCATGACGCGTACAGGACCGATTACATACGATTAAAGATATCCCTTCATTAGGGAGATATTTCTTTGTCGAACCAGATTACGATACGACCGTTTCCCGCAAAATGTATTCCTCAATGGATCCAACCGTTTACCGTACGTCCACCTGTCGACCGATTCCCTTATTGCTACTGCTGACTGGAGGGATAGCTTGGCACATACAGGCGATACACTCCGGGCTGCGATTCCGATTCTCTCTTCCCTCCCCTCCCCCCTCTTCTCCCGTGAACTCTCCCAAACCTCTTCGGAGCTCGAACACACCCTCCTAGTCTCCCTCTCAACAATCTCAATCGCCTCCGCTTCTCCCTCCCCCTCATCCTCCTCTGAGAACAACAAGGTTGATTCGCGTAAAAAAGCTAGTCAAGTCATGTCTCCCTTGAGGCATGCTTTGACGGGTCAGAAAGTAGGAGCTTCGGTTCCTGGTTGTGTGAGAGTCTTGGGGAGGGAAAGGGTAAGGGAGAGGTTCGAGAGTGCGATTAGGTGGAGTGAGGGAATGGAGAAGAAGTAGTTTTTGAAACTGATTTTTCTTTTGTTGTTATCATTATCATTATCAATCTCGGAATCTCTCGTATGTGAGGAAAAGGAAAAGGAGAGTCAAGCGATGTGAGAATTGTTGCCACTACGACGTGAAGTACTACCAACGAAAGGAAACCAGTCACAAAACAAAACGTAAAGCAGAGGAAGAAAGCTATTCAATTTTCGGGGAGTCTGGGTCAGATACAGAGTGCGAGACGGAGAGCAGGTACTGATTGAGAGAGACAGAGACAGAGATGTAAAAACGATGTAATAGCCCAGGACATAAGGAGGAAAGTCGGATAGAAAGTGGAAATAGGCGTCAAGCAGCAACGGAGACTATGTACGAATCAAGCCGTGGGAATGTCTATGTACAAACAAGTGAGAACGTCCTAGATGAGAAGATCTGCAAGGAGAGGTAGAAACGTCAGAACGAGCTAGGCAGGAGAAACGAGAGAAAATGGGAAACTCACCATCGAAAGAGGAGTTGTTCTGGTTCGATTCGCTCTCGTACCCGATCCCTAATCCGTTACTACCATTCCTGATCATTCCCGGTGCAGACATACTCGCTTTCATCGCTGAACTCTGAGCTTGTCTCGAAGGTGAAACGGGGAAGAGTTGGTTTCCGTAAGCGGGTTTGAGGGAGTGATGAGACGAGTGGGAGTGGGCAGAGTTGGGAGTAGGAGGGAATTGAGAGAAGATTGAACCGGTACCACTCGCACCAGGGGAAGAGAAAGCGTGAGAAGGCAAGATGTAGTTTGAAGAAGGGTTTCGACGGTGGATCGGTTGAAGAGGTTGAGTTCGTTTGCGCGAGGGAGATGAGTGATCGTCGTTGCTGTTGTTGTTGTTGTTCGAAGCTCCGAAGAGACGTTGTGCGAACATTTGAGCAGGTGCAGTGTGTCGTCCTTGTTGAACGTAATCTAATGCTGAACCGGAGAAGATATCTTGAGATGGAGTACGAAGGTGAGGGTTACCGAGAGTGTTTGGGTGAAGGGCAGAACTTTGTCGTGATCGTGAGAAAGGAGTCTCCCATCCGATTGCACTGTTTGAGGCTCGTGAAGGGGTCATCGTGATGTCGTGCCAATGACTGTTTGTTCCGGGGTGGTGAACCCAATCGTTACCGGAGTGATCGGCGAATGGTGTGTGAGTTCCCATCGCTTCATCATAAACTCCTCCTCCACCCCCTTGAGCGTTCGTCGAAGGGTCGGCAGCCCAATCATTTGCGAAAGGAGCCGAATCGAAGACACCACTCGTGAGTCTGCTACGACTCTTACGGCTGAAGAGGGGAGAGCAAGGAGAATAGTCGGAACGAGGATCTGATTCTTTTCCGAATTGAGGAGTTGCTGGAATCGCTACTTTCGAGGCGGAGAGGACTGGGCTCGTCGGAACTGCCGTGAAGCTTCGTTTCGGTGAACTGGTAGGTGAAGGGGCGAGGGCGACGTCGGGACAAGAGGAGAAGTTGCCGCGTGGGAGAGGGGAGAAAGTCGTAGTAACGAAAGTGGGTTCTGCAGACATCGGAGGAGTCGTTTCGAGTTCGGTGCGAAGGCGTTTCGGAGGTGTTTCGAGGGTGTCCTTCGGCGAGGTTGACGAAGCCGAACAGCGTTGGCACGCCCATTCGAGGGGAAGATGACGACGAGAGTTGACGTTGAGGCAAGCGAGGTGGAAAGAGGTTTCACAGAGAGTGCAGGAAACGGTTCCGTGAGATGATTCCTCCGTCGAGACGACTTCTCCACACAGGCACTCCACCGCACGTTGCTTGCCCTTCCCTTTCGGTGAGAGAGCGGGCAGAGAGGCCATTTCCTCCTCAGTTTCCTCGATCTGACGTTTGCGAAGAACTTTGACAGTCTTTCCTCCTACTCGGATCTCCATCTCTTCGTCATCCTCTTTCTTGTCTCCTGTTGATCTACCAGCACCTTTCTCCTCTGACTTTCCATTCTTACTCTTGACAGGTTGATCTTCTTCATCTGAATCGTCATCGTCGAGCCAACTTTGCAGCTTGCTGATACCCGCTCCTAGTAGCTTTGCTGTCGTCGTGGAAGGTCCAGGAGTGGCGCTCGTATTTCGGAGAGGTTCGAAAGCGGGAAGGAGAGAAGGTGCTGGATCGGAAGAGGAAGGAACTCCCAAATAGGTGTGTCGACGAGTGAGGGCGATTCGACCTCCAGGCATCGCGTTACCGAACAAGCTCGAAGTTGAGATGTTTGCAGCGGGATTCGAAGTAGGAGGAATGGGAAGAGCCATCGAGGGCGAGACGGAACCGGCGGAAGAGAAAGCGGGAAGGAGAGCGTTTTGTCCAAGTGGAGTCGAGACGGGAAGAGTGACTGGTTTGGCGGGAGGGCTAGGGAGTGCGAAAGAATGCGAAGAAGAAGGAGTCGAGGGTGATTCGAGAGTGCTGAATGAAACTCGTTTAGCTTGGTTGCTGTTCGGGACTGAAACGGTGAGAGCTGGAGGTGGGAGAGGAAGACGAGCTAAAACTGGGGAGCGATTCGTGTCGAGAGAAGAAAGGGCGCGAAGGAAGGAAGCGACAGTGAGTTTTTGACCAGAAGAAGAGAGGGTCCTCAGGGCTCGGTCGAGGACATCGGGTTGAGGGTTGATTCTGACGAGGGTATTCGGAGATGAGTCAGCCTATCGACCATAGAGAGATACACCTGGACTTTAGCTCACCCGTGTTGAGCCAATCTTTCCATTAGTTCGTTCGTTTCCTGATGTAACCGATTCTGAACTTCGTCCTCATCCATTCCTTCAACATCGATTCCAGCGCTGACGGTACTCAAAGAGCTGATCTCGCGTTCCCTCGGTGCTTTCGCCGGCACAGGAGCTTTGCGAGCACGAGATTTTCGAGCACCCTTTTTAACCGAAGGAGCGGGATCATCCTCTGCGAATTCTTCATCCATCTCCTCTGCATCACCATCTTCCATCGCATCGTCATCATCGTCACCATCCTTCTGAGCGTCCGAATCTGAATAAGCTTCCAATTCCTGCATGACGACCTTTTGAGCTGCTTTCCTCCTTGGCCTCTTCGAAGGAGATTGCTCCTCCTCTTCCGTCGAAGGTTCCGACATTCTCATCGGAAGGGTCTTGCTAGCACTTGATGAAGAAGCGACTTGTCCGAGGGAGTATTTCGATTTTTGAACGTGCGAGGTTCCAGGTTTGACAGTTTTCAAGTGTTCTTGCAATCGAGTTTGACGTTCTCTCCTCTTCGGTCCATTCTGTGAAGATGTCGAATCACCTCTTGGGCGTCCCAATGAAGATCCGGTGGAAGATTGAGGAGTTGGAGAAGGAGAAGCGGAACTGTGACGGGAAGAGAGAGGGGAAGATTGTGAAGCGAGAGATAGTCCACCGAAATCATCGGCTGCTGCTGAAGATGCTGTTGAGAAAGAAGGAGTCATGGCGGTAGAGCGATTGTTGGCATGTCGGGTTTTAGGGCGAGGCATGGTTTCCGAATTGGTTATTGGAAAAAGAGGGAAGTGAAAGGAAAAGAGTGGGGAGTCGGATTCCAATTGAGAGACGGGAGATTTCGAGACGGTTATCGAGAATGGTCGTAACTGTTTATCAGAGCATAATCCACATAGTCAATAGTCGTTCAAGGACAGGGTTGAGAGTTGAGAGATTCGGAGAATATTGAAAGTTGAGGAGTGAGTGATGGAGATGGAGATAGCTCTGTGGCTTTTGAGATCGACTGGAAGGGATAGCCTACAGCTCTATTATATCTTGACTGATCTCACTGATCTACTAATGGTGGTGTAGAAGGTGGAGGTGAGCCAATAAAGTCGTCCAAATCAAGAGCACTCGTTGATAACTCGCCAGGAATACTCCCTTGCTCCCAGTCCAGGATCCAATGATTTTATTTGACTGGGAGAGACTCACACAGTGAACGAATCCTGCCTTGAAGTCCTCTGCCGAGATGTCGATCCTTTCAAAGTCCTGCACTTGGAATGGATTGATCAAGCGCTGTTTGAGAGGAGTTGCGACTGAAATGAGTTAGATATTCCGTTGATCTGAAGGAGTGTCGGGTTTGGCGTGAGTGTCGTCGTGAATGGATTAAGTCGAAAAATCAGAAAGTTGGGAAGAACGCAAGTTTCGATTTCGATCGTAAATTGACTTTTCTCGCTCACTCTGGACAAAACAGAATCGCAACCAAGTAGCAACTCCAAGATGCGGCGTGTGTCATTCGAACGTCGAGCGAAACTTTTGGGATTGCAGAAAATTCGAAAACTTCGCCTTGACCTCTCCGCCTCGCACGCCGTTGACTCTCGCTGACCCCTTATCAGACGTGCCCTACGACGACCACAGCATCCTCAGCTAGACGTCAGCTTTTCAGAGACGGACGTTGCTAACCTCTTTGCGATTCTCTTCCTCCTCAATTTGTGATCGAACTTTTACTCCGGCTGTATCTTCGCGGCACTTCCTCCGTTTCGTACATAAGACTCCTTCACCTGCTCTCGTTGTCGTTGTCCGTCGCACTGTGTAGCTACGGAAGTCTAGCGTTAGGTTGAGATTCCCATCACATTCGAAAAAGCGAAGAGAAAGGGAGACTTGCCTCCCCGTGTCTTGCGAGAGATGCTTTTGTTCGTCGAAGATGGAATCGGAGTGAATCTCGGTGTACTGTACTGTAAAGATTGAGAGTGATCGTTCACTCGAGCTTGTTCGCGCTGAGCTGAAGTTTGGCTGTCGTTTCTGAGAGGAAAAAAGATGAGTTCCATCAACGGAAGGTAGTGGAGGGATAAGACCCGCCTACCCTTGTATGGAGCCAGTTGAGGTGACTTGTTCGCGAAGCAGAACAGAACAGAAAGCACACACCCAAGCTTCGATAGCCTTGCGAAGCGGAATGCGAAGGTTGAGCATCAAAACGAAGCAAGTCAATCTACGAACGCGTTGTTGAGCCCTACCTCGGTCCAGAGCTAGAGTAGGACAGTCAGCGTAAGCTAGGCAAGCGAAGGGGTTGGAAACGCGTTCTACGGTCAGCAAACTCGTCCAGCGATTCCCACCAGTTTTCCGCCTTTCCATCTCTTCCTAATCATCAGCGTCGGCAGGTCGCGTGTCCAAGGCTGAATAATTGATCACTCAAACGATGCCATAAGAGCTGGCGCATCGATAAGGTCGTATCGAGCAAGAGAGTCGGGTTTTATAGAAAGAACGGAGAATCGGTGTGGAAGAGTGTAGCGACATGAAGCTTGAACGGGTCATCGCGATAATCAGTAGAGAGTTCGAACGATCTGAGGGGGTTACGAGGCTTCAAGAGTGAGTCGGGCGAGAGGTGTGTTGAGAGTGAAAAGAGCGCGCTCGAAGTGAAAGAGGGGAGCGGCTCGGTGTTGCTGAACTCGATGGGTTGCTTGGTCTTGATCTTGAAGGTTCGTCGATGATCTCGAGAAAAGTGAAGGGCAGGAAAGGAAGAAGAGAAGGAGAAGAAACTCGAAGACGCGACTTTTCGACAGTTTTCCGATTTCTTCTCCCTTGGCTCCCTACCGCTCTCCCGCATCGACACCGGCACACACAAGCTCGATCGTAGGTCATACAAGAGGCCGAGCACAGTTCGAATACGTCAAACGTTCTTGATCGGGCTGAGCGTAATCGCAAACGCCTTTCATCTTTCTTGATCAACCGTTCGACCTGCACCTCTCCCTCGACCGCAGGCTCACAAAGAGGCAGTCACTACGAGTAGATGAGTAGCCCAATATCAGCTATACGACTTCCTGCATCGCAACAAGTTCGACCTCAGAGAGTCCCTCCTTCGACAACTGCCCTCCGCAGTTTCCCTCAAAGAGACGGTTCTCTCAAACGGACAGATCTCGACAATAGGAGGGATCCCTACCTCGAGGCAGCACTGGAGAACAGGAGAAGGAATGGGCTACCGATTGGATCGAATGGAGAGGGAAATCAGATTCTAAGGGAGACACAAGCGTTATCGAAGGAACATGGACAGTTACGAACAGAGGAGGAGGAGGGACAGCTCTCCGATTCGTACGCGGCGGAAGTGGGAACTTGGGAAGAAGAACGGATACGAACGGCTGAAGTTGCTCGACCTCCTCCTCAACGAGAATCGCTCACTCCGCTGGGGAAAGGGAAAACGACAGTCACTCGAATGACTTCGACTCGACGATACATGGATCAGCTCGACGAAGACGATTTCGAAGCGATGGATCATATCGAAGAAGAAGAGGGAGAGCAAACGAACGATCGAGGGACATGGCATTCAGGTTGGGGTAGTGAAGCGAGAGATTCCGTCGCGAGTCTAGGAGTGCGACTGAGGAATACGAAAGGGAACGTAGAGGCGTCGAGGGAGTCGAACATGAGCGCGATGACCTTCAAAAGTCAATCATCCGATACTTTTCATTATTCGGTTCGTCCACTTTCCCTTTCTCAAACTCGTCGCAAGTTAAGCTGATCGCACAATCCACTCAGATGTATGAATCAATGCAACCTCACACGGACCACTCATTTCAATCCGATTCGCAACCTCTTCCTCCACCTGTTCCCTCTACTTCTCGACTACCCTCAGAACCCCTTTCGATTCTGCCTTCTGGCATCCCCGCTACCCCCTTAGCACCCATCGTTCGTATCGGGCCTCCTTCTCCCACGACCGATTCCTTCCTGAATGACCCACAACAAACGAGAGAATGGGACAACCTTCCTTCCTCTCCTCCTTCTCCCATTTCTCCTGGGCGTCAATCAGTGCAACCCAGTTCTCCTCCTCCTCCTTCATCGACCCAGAATCGAGCTCGATCGCAGACAGTCAGCAAAAACTTCTCGAGACCCTTCGTCGCAACTTCGAATCCTCCCCTCCCAACTTCCTCATCTCTCGATCTCGCACAAAGCTCGAGTCCCTCCGTTCCCTACCCCTTGACTCAACAACGTAGACCTACGACTCCAAGAACCGACTCTCTCGAATCCGCTTCCTCGCCTAATCCCCTCGATCGCAAATCAAGTCTCGGCGCTGGTTCTTCATCGCTTGATCACTCGGGTTCGAGCGTAGGAGGTCATTCGATGTCAGCGTCATGGGAAGGCAGGAAGATGTACGGAATGAGACAGCACGAAGAAGCGAGACGAGCGATCACGATAGCGAGAGAACAATCGCAGAGAGGGCGATTGGAGCGAGATCAGGGAAATGCAGATGTTGAGGAGCTGAAGGGAGACGTGTCGAGTAGACAGAGATATGCGAGCGAAGAGGGAGCTTATGGAGGAGAAGATGAAGGAGAAGAAGAATCAATCCATTTCCCGGGATCTTCGCAATATCCAGTTTCGACAGAGGAAGAATCGCCCTACTTAGCCTATGCGGCTCCTTCACCTCCGACATCATCTCAGCCTTTTCCTCCTGATTCTGCCAAATCGACATTCTTCGAAGATTTCTCAACTTCAGCTCATTCGCACGCCTCTCATCCTGCTTCCTTCACTGCCGATCCTCGACCAGCTCCAGCTCCTCCTACCAGTTTCCAACCTTCAGTCTCCCTTCCCCTGCCAATACCTGGCTCTGCCGCTCCCTCAATGCATCGACGTCCTTCAGATTCTCCCTCCTTTCGATCACAACACTCTACATCGCCCTATCCCCCTAAAGAACTCAACGTCCTTTCTTTTTCAGCTCCCGCTTCCTCCTCTTCGCCGCCAAGCAAGCAACGAAACGTTCTTCGGAAAGCAAGACCGTCTCGTCGAGAAGAAGATGCTGGATCAAGCGCACCTATGTCTCGTTCCGGATCTGCTCTTTCGAGCCACTCTCAGACCTGTCCGACTGGAGAACCTGCTGGACCATGGGCTCGGTTCAGGTCAAGGTCGAAATCGCGAAATAGAGCAACAGCAGCGACGACATCGACTTTCTTCGACGATCCACCTCCTTCGCCTCTACCTCCGACTCCACAAGATTCTTACTTTCCACAAAAACCTCCTCTACGACATCTCACATCATCTGCTTCCCTCCAACCTCCTCGTACAGAACCTCTCGCATCTCCCGCTTTCCCTTCCCCTTCCTCGACTTCCCCCTTATCACAAGCCGACTTCGCGCGACTTCAAGCTTCTCGCCCCGCTTTCCTTCGAGCGAAAACATCGACTAGTAACCTAGAGGGATCAAAAGAATGGAAATTGAAAGAAGTGAGTGGGCAGAAATCGGTTCAAACGGGTTTGGTGCATTCGGGAGAAGCGGCATCAGTTTACGGAGATGGAGAAGAGATGGAGAGATTGCAAGATCGAGTTGGGAATGTTGGCTTGGGTGCGAGTCCCGGAGGGTTTGGGATGAATCGATCCGTTTCGGATCAAGGTCCCTCGACTCGACCTTTTCAGCATCAGCAATCTCACGACCGAACGCCTAGTAATGGAGGAAACTCTCTTTATTCCGACTACTCGATCTATTCATTACCTCCTTCCCCTCTCAACACGTCTCCGACAACTCCGATGGCGCCAGCTAGGTTCGAACCTCCTTCGCCTGAGGTTTCGAATGGTGGCCTGAGTAGACATTCGACACTGCAGAAAGCGAAGCAGACGCTAGGTAACGGACCTGCGAGGGGGAGAATGATGAGAACTCCGAGTGGGAACGAAAGGAGAGCGGATCCTGTCACTCCAGATGATTTCCTACGTGAGTTCGAAGGCGTTTCTCAGGCCTTTGCAAGATACCGCACTGACGCTTGGGTTGTCCTTCTTCATCTCACAGAGGTCGGGATCGATCATCATGAAGCGGGAGAATTGGAACGAGCCGCATGGTGTTTTGAACAAAGTGCGAAAAAAGACGGAGGATGTGGAGCTGGAATGCTGATGTACGGATTGACTCTTCGACATGGATGGGTAAGCTCACACTCGACGACTCTCTGACTGTGCGAGCGACATTGCTGACTCGTTTCTCTCGACAGGGTTGTCAACTCAACGCTCCTCTCGGATTCCGTTACCTCCAGATGGCAGCAGAATCAGTCGTAGAGGATCTCGATAGAGTCGTCTTCGGTGGAAGAACTCTGACGGAAAGTGAGGCGAACACAAAAGCTGCAAAAGTTCGTCTCGATTCCTCTCGCTCAGTCCATTGACCCCGAACTGATTATGTTGCAACGAACAGAGCGAACTCGTTCTGGCGTTACACGAGATAGGCGTTTCTTATCGATTCGGCTGGGGGGTTGAGAAGAACAAGAAGATGGTGAGTCGCGCAACAGACAGAATCCCTCGCTCTCTATAGCCGAACTGATTGCTCTCCACTTCTTCTCACAGGCCGTCTCCTACTTCATCCTCTCCGCCGATCTCGGCGACATGGATGCACAACAAGACGTAGCATTCTGTTTTGCGAATGGGAAAGGAGTGAAGAAAGACCTGAAGAAAGCTGCTCACTACTATCGATTAGCGGTGAAACAAGGTGGAGAAGATTGGGGACTAAGCTGGATTTACAAGGTTCGTTCCCAAGCTCGTTCGATCTGCGTTCTACGAGGGAACATTAATCGACTTGTTTGAGAATAACAGCCGAAATACATGGACACTTAACTCTACTCGAACAGACACTCACCTCACCTCTCGACCCTCTTAGATATGTTGGAAGTTTCCTCGTGCCTTTATCGTTACTTTTCATACTCGTTGTATTCTCGTGTAGCTCGCAACCCATAGCAACAATCTTGTCTCGCTACATAAGCTGTTTTGAACTAATAAACACTCTCTTTCCCTCTCTCGTCTCGGTGGAGTTGCTGAAGAGTGCGAGAATAGATGATAGTTTCAAGTAAGCAACGACAACAACAATAGATTAAAGAGGCAGGAAGTAAAGTTCATGTTTTTGAAAGTCCCCTTCATTCATTCGGATTCGTTCTCCCTTGTTGTTCCCACCCGCCCTCGTCCGTTCTCGATTCTCGCGTCCTGAAACACCCACACAGCAACCAATCGAATAATCCCACTTCATTCTTCTCTCCCTCTTCCTCGCCCCCGTCCTCGGCCTCCTCCTGATCCCGGTTTCGAGGTGATCGAGCGTTGGTAGGTGACATGATTGGTTCCCTGAAGTATGGAGGCTGTTCAGATTGACCTGCTATCGGTCCCGAAGGTCTCCCATCCTCCTCGTAGTCAGCTATTGATGGTTCGAGTTGTTTCGCATTGCCAATAGTAGACTGGGATTGATAGGATTGAACAGTGGACGAAGAAGGTCTCGTATGGAACTGAGGTCGAGGAGTAGAATCTTGATCGATCGAATCCAAGCGAGAGTGATCTGAGAATGGGTTCTTCGTAGGAGTGATCGGAGGAGAGAATGGGTTCCTCGTTGTAGAACTCGAGGATCGTGGTGAGGATTCAGTAGGGATGGGTGCTAGGTCCTCTATGAACCTTGATCCACTCGTCGAAATTCGAGATTCTGTTCTGAGGGTTGTGGGTCTCGATGGCGATGTGACGGGAGAGAAAGGATTTGAAGTGGTCGGAGAGGATACGAGGGGTAGAGAAGGTGAGATGGGTGGGGTATCTTCTGCTTGTGATCCGAAAGTAGGTGATGGTAATTCGAATACTGAATCTGGATGAACGACTCCGTCTCTCCCTTGATCCAACACTAAACTCTCCTTCCGTCTCCCTTTCCTACTCATCGATAACCGACTCGCTCCACTCCCCGTAGAACTTCGCAATTCTATCACTCGTCCATCTTCCTCATCGTCGTTTCCAGTCCCCTCAAAACTGTTTCCTTTCGATCTCCGACCTTTTCTGGTCAATGTGTTCTTGCGGATCATCGTAGAGGTTCGTCGAATTATCGTTGATGCGGAAGGTACAGGAGGTAGAGGAGGTGGAGAGGGAAGTGAGGGAGTGACGAATTGAGTTTGATTCGATTTCCGTATCGACGCTCGTCGTTTCGAATCTGCTTTCGACCATTTCGCTAGGTTCTGTAGGACCGACTTTACCGGGTTTCGTCAGCTCCATCACGAAAGCTCAATGAAACACGGCAAGTCAACCTACCTCTTTAATCTTTCTTTCCTCAGCTTCTTGATCCCCCTCTCCCTCTTCCTCCCCATTCTCCTCCTCCCCCGGTTCTCTCTCCCTCATCTTCCCTTTCCCTTTTCCTTTACTCCTCTTCCTCTGAAACCCCAAGTCACCTTCCTCATCCTCCTCCAAATCCAATTCTCGTTGGACATCCCTCTCTCCTGCTCCTCCTGTTGCATACCCATTCCTGTTTGCGTAACTTCTAGAGCGTTCGGGTGAGTCGTAGGGTTCTAGTTGGATTGGGAGGGAGCTGGAAGATGTGGGATGAATGACGGAATGAGGCTGAGAGCTAGACATCTCGGGGATGGCGGAATATCACTGAGATCAAGCCACGTCGTATGATTTCTACTCTTGTATTGCTGATGAAGTTGCGCAGGTCGTGGTCGGAGAGAAAGAGAGGAAGAAAGAGGAGTGCGTGGGGTAAATGGGTTGAGGACGAGAGGCGAGCGCAGAAGAGCTGTTGGAGTTGAGTGACTGCTGCAAATTGAGAATGAAAAGCGAATCTGAGCCGGGAAATGCGAGTCGAGGTTGAAGAGAAGACAGAGGACCGTCGAAAATTTTCACAAGTGGAAGAAATGAAAACTGAATCGTTTGCTGGGCTATCACACTTGTATTCTCTTGACGCGCTCGAACATTCTAATTCTTGGTCTTGTTAACCGAAGAGAAGTGTTTCTGGAATCGAATAGAGTTACAGCGATGGGAATGGTCGTGCGAAAGGAAAGAAAGATCGTGAGAGAACAGTATAAAGACTAGAAGTAACAGTAGAAGTAAAGAAGGGGATATGAACTATGAAAGATTGTAGTGGTAGTAGTAGAAAGTACGAAAGAGGGTGGCAGAAAGGGTTGAAAAGGGCGAAATGGAGTGTCTGTTCTATAAATTGAGGTTTTTCACATCGACCAAGACGAGTCGGAGGTTGAGTGAGCGTCCATCTAATAACCGTATCCACCGTAACCACCTTTCTGTGGTGGGTAAGCTTGACCTCCCATCCCGTTCAAAGTCCCTCTCGAAGGATGCACGTTTCCTCCCATCCCAACCTGATGACTCAACACTTCATCCGGTTCGTCATTAAGTAATCCCTTTACTTCCCACGCTCCCATCTTTGAGCCAACAGAGAACTCGAGGTCTTCTTTCGTGATTGAACACCAGTATTCTATGAGAAATTCGGGAGGCGGTTGTGAGTGAGTGCGGAAAGGAGAAAAGGGAGAGAAGTTGGACGTACTGTAGACCATCATCGTACCGAATAAGGTACAAAGAGTGTGGAAGAAAGTTCCATCAATGTCTGTCAAGTAGATTCAGTCGAACTCTCGAATCAGTTTCGGATATTCTTCGAGAGAGAGAGAGAAAGGAGCTTGAAACTTACAATGACTAGCCTGATCGCAAATAGTATTACTAAACCCATAGAACAATACTTGAGCCGCGACGAAAAAGAAACATCCAAACACGATATCCAATACGGGCCACCTATCGTCGAGAGTTCTCAAGACGAGGAAGAGTTGGGCGATGACATAGATGACGACGCAGATCAAGGGGAAGATGAATTCGAATACGAATAGTGCTGTCGGTTTTGCTGAGGAGAGTCCGGCCGTGTTTTTGAATGTTCCGAGGGCGATTAAACCTGTGATTAAACCTACTACGAAAGTGGTACCGTGGAGGGTCTACACGAAGATGGAAGGAGTGAGTACCGATAGTTATGTAGAAAGAGGGAGAGGAGAGCGTTACCCAGAGGGAGACGGAAGTTCCATCTTCTACTACTTGAAATCCAACGAATCCGTTCACTAACAAAGCCCAATACGCCGCGCAAACCAATCCCAAATGAATCGCCGCAAAGTACTACAATCTCACATCGACAGTTCTATCAGTACAGGAACAAATAAGAGATAGAGGAAAACTTACGGGATAAACGCTCGAACTCGTAGGAATAATACTCGAATCCAAAAAGATGGCGATCAACTCGACGACGAAGTACAAGTAAAAGAAGACCAAGATCTCTTTCCTTCCTACAGCAGTATATTTACTCCTCACATGTAACACCATGATGACTACCATCAACAGCGCACAAATGTGAAGGAAACTCGTAGCTGTCCCGATCAAATCCTTGTCAGCTTGAGAACATTCGAGGAAGGGAGAGGTGAGGGAGGGGGGTAATGTACCAGGTTGGAATACTAGGGTTTTACCAAACTCTACGTTGCGAGCATAACATACTGGTTCGATACCGTATGAAGTTTCACCGAGTAATGGACAGACTATCAGGGCCGCTCTTGAACAAATCCAGTCGTACGATCCGAATGAGAATTTGGCAGAAGTCATATCGGCCATCTTGGACTAGACTGAAGGGAGAGGGAGAGGGGGAGAGGAAGGGAGGATCGAGAGTTTGAAGAGAGCGAGTCGCGCTTTAGGGAGGTCTTGCGCGTGTCCACTAATGAGTCTGTATCGTGTTCAGTGTTCCTAGGTGTCGTATAGTTCCGAAGTGTTGAGTAGTGGTGAGATGTAGCGAATCAAGCCAAAAGATCGATTCCTTCCTTCGATCTCTTGCCCTTCACTACCTACAGCCCATATATCACCTGCTGCTCAGATCAACCTCATCTAGACACGCGCAAGTCAAGCGCGATCTCTCTCTCTCTCTCTCTCTCTCGTTCTCTGTGAGTTTCCTTTCTTTTCCCTCCTTTCCTCATCACACAATCCCCTTTTCCTCAACGATAGAGAATGATGAATTCGTCTATAAAATGTCATCCTTGTTCTTCGAGTCAGACTATACGGTCAGACGCAGACGACAATACACAGACGGGCCTTTTCAGAACACTTGCATTCTCCTCTTCATCCATTTGATGTAGGAGAATGTAGAGTGTCAATTTCTGATTCTATCGACGAGGAGAGAAGGAAAACCCGAGCAGGGAAACGATCAAGAAGGGAAACTGACCTTTCTTTCCTTCGTTTGCGGAAAACAGTTTCACGCTCGTTCATCCCCAGCTAGTTCTCCGATTGGTAGTTCCAATACAACAACAGTTCCATAAATGCAATGCCAGAACCCAATCACTAGTCATCCTCCATACTGAGTCCCTTTCCACCCAAAACCGTATTCATTTCCCTCTCCCTCTCTCTCCCCCCATCCCTAGTCCCCAAAGTATTCGTACTATTCCTCGAACTATTCCTCCTCAACAACAAATTCCTCCTCAACTTCTCCCCTCCCCCACCACTTCCTGCCATCAATACTCCCGGTACCGCAACATCTCCATCCTCTTGACTTTTCTGAGAACTATTCGAATTACTTCTCCCCAACAAACCCTTCTTCCCTCCTCCTCCTCCTCCTCCAAACAAACTTCTCCTCCTATTAGGTTTGCCCGTCTCCGCCGTGCTCGCCTGCGCATGTGAAGGGAGATTGAGAGAACTAGCCGTAGGTGTCAATCCATCACTCGATGATTCACCCTCACTACCCCTCGTTCCAGGTTCCTCCCTAACCCTACTCAACGCGTACCCTAGTCCACTCAGATCCAAAGCTCCCTCCGTTGGTGAAGTAGATAGGATAGGGGATGCGTATCCTGAAGTTGAATGACTGTAAGAAGATTCACCAGTGAAGGATCTACGAGGTGCTCCTCCGGAAGGGAGGCGGGAACGACTGTTTGAGCGAGATTGAGAGCGAGGTAGAGGGGCTTCATCGAATACTATTCGAGGGGAATCGGTTTGAGTTGTGGATTCGAGGTAATCTTCATCTTCTCGTTCGAGTTCGAGATCTTTCTCATGTCCTTCGCTTCCCTCTGATGATGAGGATGATGTCTCGACGTCCCTCCTCCTACGACGACGGCGATGACGATGGCGGTGATTGAGGGAATTCGAATTTTGGTGAGAAAGGATTATGTCTATTAATCGATCCATCTCTCCTTGTCTATCATCGTAAGTCAACAATCCTTTGAGGATCAGGATCATCTGAAGTCTTCTCGCGAGGGACTGAGGGGTTTGTGGAGTAGAAATGATAGTCGGAGAGGAGGTAGAGGTGGGTTGGAAAGTGTTTTTTCGAGAAGCGGTGGGAGAATTTGACGGGGAGGAATCGGGAGAGAGTCGAGCTGGAGAAGAGAGTTGTCGAAGTGGAGGAGGGAGCTTTCGGTTGAGTGGATTAGAGTCAGGATGAAGGGTATCGGCAGGTTGCGTTGGAGGTTTCGGAGCGGATCTCGATCTTCTAATATCCAATCGCTCTTCTCCTCCTCCTCCTTCTCCCCTAGGTTCCTCCGCATAGACTCTCTCGAAGACTCCAACCAATCTCTCCATCTCCGGGTGCAAGATCCCATCCCTAAATTCAATCAACGCTATCCTTCTCACCTCGATTCTTCCCTCCCCTTTCCCTCTCCCCCTTTCTTCACTCCTCTCTAATCCGGTACCTCCTACTGCAGCTCGAAGTCGATCGTCGCAACGGAGAACCCAGAAGACCGCTTCGAGTTGAGGAAGGATTCCGGTGTAGAAGAATAACCAGATCTCGTTTAGTCGCTCAAGGAGTTTCAGGTCGGATAAACCTCCCGGCGCTGAAATTAAGGGAGTGATGGATGGGTTGGGAGGCGGGGAAAGTTTCGTAGAGAGTGTCGAACAGCCAATTCGGATCAAGTCGGTCAGATCTGCGATGAGGAGTCCTGTAACGAGAGATGAGAGGTCGAGGGAAGGATTCTTGCCGGGATGATAGCGAGTCTTTGTTGTCGTTGAGATCCTTGCAAAGGTGCGTTGAACGTGGGTACTGAGGGGAGTCGAGAGTTCAGTTTTGAGAAAGGAAAAGAAAAAAATTGGGATGAAACGCACAGAACAAGATCGTTGAGATCTTCGACGAATCCTCTAATACCTTCTCCATTGCTATTCACGGTACTCTGGTCAGTTTATATGACCAAGCGAAAGAGGGAGAGCCTAGCGAATTTACAATAAAGGTAAAACTCTCACGCAGACACTCTGCCAAACATCATCGATCATTCTCCCCTGATCCAATCCCTGATCCAAAGCAGCCGCGACATTCCTCGCATTATAACTGTCCAACGTTTTCAAAGGTGGAACACTCCCACCTCCCAATGTTGTATTCTGACTATCTTTCCTAATGAGCGGTTGAGTTGAATTATTCGCGCTTGATCTTCGGCGGAATGAGGAGTGGGTAGAGTTCGGTAGGGAGAAGGAAGAGGATCTTTGACGGTCTGTAGCGGCGAGGGAGGGAGGGGAGAGACTTTGAGGTGGTGCGGGATTCGAAGCTTGTCGAGATGAGGGAGGTCGCAAAGTATCGTGAGAGAAGAAAGACATCTCTGTCTCTCTCTCTCTAGCTTGAATTGGGCGTAGTCCGAGTGAGTGGGAGCGGAAGCAAAGAGCGGCTGATCCGTTTCATCTTGTTTGGCTTCCCTCACTTAACTACTAGCTTCGATAGACTTTCGACTTTGTGCAAGATGCTCTCAATCGGTACGGGTAGATCTGTAGCGCGTGTAGTGTCACCTCTAGCTCGTCGTTCAATCACTAGTACGCTCTCCTTCTTTTCGATCAACTTCACGTCATACAACTCATCTAGCCCTCGTATGACAGCTTCGACGACTGGTCCTGCTTTCGCATTCGATATCGTACTTTATCCTCCCTTCGAGTCTCCAGAACAGCTCGATTGCTGATGATCTTCGAAATTTTTCATAGGATGGAGTTCTGAAGCAAGGTCAACATGTACTCCCTCAAGCTCTCAAAGTGATGAAAGTCCTGAATGGAGAGAACAAGCTCAAGAAGAAGTACCCCTTCCTATGCCTCACGAACGGAGGAGGAACCCTCGAACTAGCTCGTTCGAAACGACTCACGAACGAATTACAAGTACCTGTAAGTTTAAACTCCCCTCTCTCGATCAGGAGAGTGCTGAGTCATTGCGTTTACACAGATTGGTGAACATCAAATAGTTCAATCACATACGATCTTTCGTTCGATGCTACACAAGTACGCAGATAAACCGATTCTAGTCGTTGGAGGAATCGGAGATAATTGTCGTCAAATCGCTGAAACGTACGTTCAAATTGTGACTGCTACATCCCTCGAGCAGTGCTGATGTACCACTGTCTCCCAACGTACAGGTATGGATTCAAGCACGCTTACATCCCGGCTGATGTTCTGAGATGGAGACCTTCCGTATGGCCCTACCACAAGCTGACACCCGAAGAGATGGCCTACTCTCGAGTTCGTTCTCCTCTGACTTGCTCTTCCGTCTCGACTACTCGACTGACCACTCTGTTTGAATAGGACGTTGATTTCTCCACTATTTCGTTCTCTGCCGTTCTGATCTTCCACGATTCACGAGATTGGGGTCGAGATCTTCAACTCACTTTGGATCTCGTGAGAGCTCAAGACGGAGTGTTCGGAACGCTGAAGAGGGAGGATGACCTTGAGGGTTGGAAGGAAGAGAATCAGCTGCCAGTTCATTTCAGTCAACCGGGTACGTCTCACCTTTCCTTGAAGCTCTCGTCAAGGTACAAGTAGGCTGATCTCGAAATGGAGAGGCGGTAGATCTGTTGTGGGGTAACGAATTCTCTCAGAGTCGATTCGGACAAGGTGCGTTGCAGGAATCGATGGCTGCCGTTTACAAGTTCACGACAGGTCACGAGCTCCAACGGTACGTTCCTCTCCTTGTTCTCAGTCGCTCGTGCTCCCGGCTGAAATGATGAGGAGGAATGTAGAACAACAGGAGGTAAACCGACATTAGCGACGTACGAATACGCTTCTTCCCTACTACATACAGCGATCGAGTCGACCAAGACAGGGAACCCAATCGATCTACATGCGAACGCGAGCATAGGCGTGAGACCAAAGTACGAAGGGAAAGTGTACATGGTAGGGGATAATCCAAGGAGTGATATCGCTGGTGAGTCGCGAACCTCTTTCTCGAATTCTATCTCTTTGAATGAAGCGCTAATTGTGTTGTGCGGTGAAATTAGGAGCGAACAACTTTGGATGGGAGAGTATTTTGGTCAAGACTGGAGTGTTCAGAGGTGAGAAACGAGAAGAAGCAGAGCATGTACCGACTGTTCTCAAGGACGACGTTTGGGTAAGCTTTTCACTATGAGTACGAGCTCCCGTCTAGAGAAGCTGACTCGTTGGCGAGTGAACCTTTACAGGAAGGAGTGAAATGGGCACTCGAAAGAGAGGGAGAAGGAGCCGCTGTTGAAGGAATGTGATTAGATCTTCATAAACGATACGTTACTGCGTTGTGAATAGACTATCTGAAGTGTCCTCGGCTGCAGTACCGAGAGAATGTGAAGGCGAGAAGGAAAAAGTGTCTGTTCAATTGCGAGAGATCGTTTCCAGAACGATGATCGAGTGTAAGTGTAAACGAGAGGACAAAGAGTCGGGCATAGAATAGTCTATGAGAAGGAGAGGAAGATTCGAGCGATACATAGGGGACAATAAAGAAAGGGAACAGATAGAAGGATAAGGGTCAGGGTTAGAAGCTAAAAAAGCATTCGAGTCGGAATGAAATCTTTGCCTCGTTGCGCTTGTTCGGAGAATGAATCCTTGAAGACAGCTAGTCCAGCCTGTGGGCGAGACGTGGATGATTCAGCAAAGTCAATAACCTAAAATGAAGCAAGAATCTCGCTCACGATTATTCCGGCCGCCGCTAAAGCGAGGCTGACAATAACCCACACTAATCCCCAACATTGAGAGCTACCACCGTAGCGCTTGGCAAAGACTGAAGCGTCGGACTCGTTGACTGTGAGCGAAAAAGATGTGAGAAAAAACAGAGAATCCAAGTTTCGCAAAAGACGTACCTTTTCGAAAGATCAGATCGTCGCAGATATCGAAGACCGAGTACAGACTGGACATGACACCGACGAATAGGATGTAGAAGCGAAGAGCCGCCCCGTGGGCGATGAACCAAAATCCAACGATTACGCCGATTGCAAAAAGAATGGTCAAAATAGTGAGCCAGTCCTTTCTCGCCCACCAAAGGGTCATGAGGAAGAAGACGCCGACTACAATGGATGCGACCTTGCTAGCAACGATATCGAAGCCGGCGAAGATCAAAGCAGCGCCGATGAGAGACTGCGAACGAGGGGTCAGACTTCGACGATGACGGGAGTAGAGGAAGTAGGATACCGATCCGAGATAGCCTGCTGGTAAAGTGATCCATCCTACCCCCCTGGCCATCATTGTACAGCCTATCTCTCGAGCTAGATTAGCTCAAGTTTCAAGCATTAGAGTTTCGAGCTCACCTCCTTCATTCGGATCAAGCGAGATCGACTTGATCTTCGCTCCCGTACAGAGGCCTGCCGCAGCGTGAGAGAACTCGTGAAAAGCGACCTGTCACAGCGAAGATGACGAGACGAAACCTCAGAAATCGAAAAAGTCAAGTTGGTCTCGAAATTAAACGACTCACCGTCAACATCTTCCACGGCCAAATCACCCAATGCACGATGGGAACGTTCCAAAGAATCTGTGGCAGCGAGGAGATCAGCATTCACACGCATATTCGACGAGCGAAGCCAGACGAACTCCGATGATAACAACGTATCTGCGAAAGACACTCGTTCTATCAGCCGTCTTTCGTTCGAGCAGTACAAGAGATGAGTACTCACGCTCCTATCACTCCCAAGGTAACGCTCTGAGTGTGATTCGGTTCCAAAGTGGCCCTCTTCTCCAATCCTGCATCGCCCACTCGACTTTCCGACCTCGCTTCAAGGTGTAGGCCTAGCTTATCCACTCTCACAGCACGTCTGATAAGCTCTCCACTCACTCCCGACTCGTGTCGTGTCCGTTTGATCAATGCACGCTCCTTTGCAAGTCGAGAGTTGAGTGATGTTGCTGAGGGTTCTGAAGGTACGAAGTCGAGTGGGGAATAGAGGTCGTAGTAAGATGGAGCTGGTGCCATTCTCTGCGAGATGGGCGAGCAGGCTGAAGTTGGATGGAGGACAAGAAAACTTCTTCTCCGAACTTTCTAAAGAGACTTCGCAGCATGGAACTGAACATTTCTTCGCAAGCGCATATCAAGTCAACCGACGATGCGGAATCATCCGAATCGCATCTATACAGTCACGCGCGAATTCATCTCGATTCTTAGGCATCACCTTCACGAAACTCTCAAATTACCGCACTCGAAGAGCTCCCTAGCTTCCCTCGTTCACGGTCTCGTTCCACGCATCGTCGTCAAAGTAAGTCTACATACAAGTATGCTCGAGTACCGCATTCCGCATCTCTCTCTCGGCTTGACTGACAGAACTTTCTCTTCTCAACGACTCATTCCAAGATAAAGCTGCACCTTGTTCCTTCCTCCGCTTCTCCACCTACCAGTTACCTACGACTCGTGGCAGTCAGTATCATACAGGTTTCGAAAAAGAAGAAACAGACAGTGAACTCACCTTTGGTCCGAGCGAAATCACCCTCTTTTGCCGTTTCCTCCAAGTCTCCCGCTAAGCTAATCCTCCTGCAACTCCTGAAGAAGCTTGAGCGGTCTCACTGCTTCAACTAGTCGATCCATTCCCACTTTGTCCCTTGTCCCAAGCACCACCGCTTTGTACCTCGCTGCGAAGCTCAAGACTTCTTGAATCGGCCCATCTCTCCGCTCAAGATACCCCTGGTCGGTCGCTGATTCAGACACTCTTTCAACGAGTTCCGATAGGTCGCCGGTGAGATGGAAAGGATTGAAGGTTTGGCGTGATCGATCGATGCAGCGATCTCGGGAGGCGTTTGCGAGTTTGACGGTCTCCTCATACGAAAGTGATGGACAAGTTATTGGGCGTGGGGCGAAATCGATGGACTGAAGGCAGGGTAGCTGTTCGAGGTGCTTTGAGAGGAAGGTAGCAATGTGCGAGGTGTGCGGCGAGGTCGATCGAAGAGTGAGATGGCGAAGCGATGGGGTGAAAATTGCAGGTGTCGCCTGAAATGATTCTGAAGTGTCAATGACGCTCAAGCTGACAAGGTGCGGCATGGCGTCAGAGAGGAATGGTCCAGTGGTCGAGGATTCCACGTCGTCGTCGGTTTCCAATTCGAGACTTTCGAGGGTGCTGGCGAGAGAGCTGATGAGGTCGACATGGAATACTGTAAGGGTGTCCAGCTCGAATCGGAGGCGACGTAGTGACCACCAGGTAATCTTCCATGTCCCGATAAGATTTGTGAAAGTCGGAGTGCGTCGAACGGAGAGCTCTTGCAGTGCCGTGAAGCGTTGGAGATTTATGCGCATGATCGCGATCACGTCGTTGATGTCCTCTTCGGGGCCACAAGTGAGATGATGGAGAGAGAGGGAGGAAAGTTGAGGATTAGCGAGGGAGAGCAGCTGGGACCACCGGTGGCATCGGCTTATGCTCTGTAGTTCGAGACCTTTGACCCGTTGGAGCAAAGAGCGAAGAGCGATGGAGATGTCGCTCAGATGACGTAAAGCTGCTGGGAACTCCGAGTCGTCTTCACAGGTGTAGGAGGGGTAGAGTTTAGCGAGAGTCCAAGGGTCGAGCTTGAGTGTTTCGATGTTGGGTAGGGAGGAAACGAGGATAAGCAGCTCGGAGAGTAGCTCCGGTTCGATCAGGAGAGCGCCAGTGAAGTCGAAGTGACGGAGATATTGCGAGAATTTGGGCGCGATCCGGAAGCGAAAGCTCGATTTGACACCGGTCCTCGAATTCACGGTCTAGCGAAGTCGAGAGCACATCATATCAGCTTCTTCCCGGTCGTGTTTCGAGATCTTGAGGTTACGCACGGAGAAGAGGAGAGGACAAGAAATAGTCCTGAATCGTTTGCAGGTCTCTGACAAAGCTAGGAGACTCCTCCTACCTTGGGGGTCCCACATGGCGTCGATTTCTTCGTCTCTATACGCTCTTTGTAGTCTGTCGAGCCGCTCAAGCGATCTCTTGTCTTGCATATCGCACATTTCAACGATTCTGATCAGAGTCTCGTTCGGCAGCTTGAGTATCGACCACGAGGGCTTGTCCAGGTCCATCTGGAGGATCGCACATTAATCACGAAGGTCCCCTGAGTCTAGGGAGCGAAAGTACTCACTTGAAAGATGACTTTTTTTGGAGGGAAGGTTATTCAGCGATTTGAGAGAGAGGAGTTGCCGGTACACTTGCGAGGCTGCTCTATGCGCTTGGGGTATCGCTAGAAGCTACCTTGAGTCGGCTAGAGAGGTTGAATGAAAGTGTAGGGGACGAAGAGAGAGAGTCTCGCTTTTCTCCCTCTGACCCACCTCTAGCACCCGTGATCCTACTCGAACGACAGCTCAGTACGATTATAGCAAGCTTGGCGACCCTCTCCGAGCTCCCAAGCTCAACTCGAAGCCGCTTCGTCACTTGAAGAATTCTCCCCCATCAGTATTCCTCAAAATTCTCCCTCTCGCTCTTGACTGCGGTCGCGGACGGGAGTACAATATGGACTCAGATGGTTTCGTCAAGGCAAACGTCTGTTCATCGATTCCGGCGACAAGTCCTCCTCGAATTGCGAATGAATGCACAAACATCCATTTCTTGACAAATCGATGTCAACTTGAGGGAGAGGGACTTCATGCGTGGACGGCTTCTGACTCGGCAGCCGCGCCGTGTTTTCTGAAGATCTCACCGTCGCTTCGACAGAAGCTTCCTTTTTTTTTCTTCTTCGAATTCGCAATGGCTTAGCTTCTGACTGGGACTTGGACTGATTTATAGCGTCGTTTTTGGTCTCACAAATTACTTCGCTTGTTTAGGGTTCGTGTCAAGACGCGCTCGAACGGAGTTGGGTACGAAGGAACCCGGTCAAGTTCGAAATTCTGCTGACCAAACAGTCTTTCTCCTTTCATTCTTCCTTCCTTTCTTCTTTCCTCACCTTACCCCTCAAATCGACGAGTTCGACTCTAGCCGACTCGCCTCAACCTCGACACTCCTTTTACTCACACTCCTTCACTTCCTCATTATGCCTTCTCTCGCTCATACTGTGGGCGGAGCGGCTCTGCTCTTCGCCGTCGCTACCAACGCTGCCGGTCACGTCGACAACAAGCCTATCCACCTTCGATCCGAACGCTCCAACTTGCGTAAACGTGTTGCTCAACCTTCCTCCGTCGACTCTCAGACTTCGACCAACCTTCTCGCATCCGCTTCTCTTCCTCCTCCTCGCCAAGACTCGATCTACGCCAGCCCAGACTTCAAGTCGGAGAAGACTACCCAACGTATCAATCAACTCCTTCAGACCAACGTCGAAGCTGCGACGGAGGCGATCAAGTTGGGAAAGAATGATCCTACTGTCAATGTCGACGCTGGTATGACCAAGAGGGCTAAGCCTGGACCAAATTGGAGGTGGGATTTTAACGGTTCGACTCCTATTCGAGGTGTGAACCTTGGAGGATGGCTCGTTACCGAGGTGAATTCGAGTCGTTTTATTTTCCCTATCGGAATCCCTCGCTGAGTCTCGTCGTCTTGATCTCTTACAGCCCTGGATTACTCCTTCTCTCTTCGTCAACACTGGTGACGAGAGTGAGTGACTCTTCATAGCTCATCTGCGCCTATAACCGAAGCTGACTTTCCTCTCGTTTTTCTGTCTAGCGATCGTTGACGAGTACACCTTCTGCGAGAAGCTCGGTGCTGCTGAAGCCAAGAAGCGTCTCAAGGCTCACTGGGACAGCTTCTACACCGAAGCTGATATCGCTGAAATCGCTTCGTACGGATTGTGAGTCGGATTTCGATACTGCTCTTTCTTCCTCTTGCGATATTGACGAAGCCTCACCCTTCGCTAGAAATCACGTTCGTATTCCTATCGGTAAGTCTCGTTCTTAACGTCTCTTCTTTCTCCTTCGCTCCTTGCCTACCCCCCATTTCGCTCCTCAACTTGTTCCTACTTCGCTCTTCTCTTTCGCCTCGTTGTGCTCATGCGTATTTTGTATAGCGACTGACCTATTTTGACTTCTCAGGTTACTGGGCATTCGACCAAGTTTCGCGAGCTGGAGAGCCGTACGTTAGTGGTCAATATCCTTACCTCCTCAAGGCTATCGGCTGGGCTCGCAAACAAGGTATCAAGGTGAGTAGCTTGTCCCGACTTTGATTAGCTTTGGCATTGACCTCTTCGAATCTTCTCGCTTTTTCCTCCCCCTCCTTCCTTATCCCCATCCCTCACTCTCCTCTCTTCCTTTCCCCTTCCTCCCTTCTCCTTCCTCCTTTCTCCTTTCGCCTCCCCTTTCTTCTTTCTCTCCTTTTTTTCTTTCTCCTTTCTCTCTCTTCTCTCCTCTGCCCTCCTTTTTTCCTCTCAGGTTATGGTCGATATCCACGGGGCACCGGGCTCACAGTACGTGACCATATCTTGTGGCCTAGCTCCTACAGGGAGAGCCGTGTCGCTGACTTGCCCTTAATCTTTACAGAAACGGTTTCGATAACTCGGGACGACGAGGACAAGCTACCTGGCAAACCAACCAAGAGAACGTCGATCGTACGCTTGACGTCGTCAGTATTCTCTCGAAGGAGTTTGCTAAGCCGAAATACGCCGACACCGTCACCATTCTTCAAGCGTGAGTTTTCATTTTCTATATCCGTTTCTTCATTTCTTTCTCCACCTGCCTGTTTCTTACATACCGCCATCCCTGACACTTCTCTGACTGACATCATCGATGTACAGTCTCAACGAGCCCGCCGGATTCATCTCACAACAAGTAATCGACGTTTACCGACAATTCGCTTACGATTCTTACGGCCGCGTACGCTATCCTAACGGAAACAACCCGTCCGACGTTTATCTATCTCTCCACGATGCGTTCCAGCCGCTCAGCGTATTCGAAAAGTCGTTCCCGTCGCCTGAATTCCTCGGAGTTTCTCTATCTGATCACCCTTACTTCGTTTTCAACGAGAACGACCTCAAGAAGAACGATGAACAACGCGTTGCTACCATCTGCGGTATGAAGGAGTACTACGCTCGCGCCGACTCGTTCAACCCTGTCCTTCTCGACGAGTTCACCGCTGCCATCACTGATTGCACCAACTTCTTGAACGGTCAGTCTCCTTTCCCTCACCTTCCCCTTCCTTCTCTATCCTCTACATACTTTTGTGTACTCTCCGTCGCCCCTTCCGATCCTCTCGACACCGTCTACCATCGTTTCCCTGACGAGTTCAGAATGCTCATTTTGCTCGTTTCTCGCATAGGTCGCGGTATCGGAGCTCGTTACGACGGAACATACCCTGGATCATCTTACACTGGAAGCTGCGAGGGCAAGACCGGCAAGGCCTCTACCTTCTCGGAGGAATACAAGACTTCTCTCGCAAAGTGAGCTTACTTCCGTCTGTTTCGACTCTCTACCGCCACTGACGGCCTCCAACGACCCCCGATTGTAGATCATGGGCTGCGCAAATCGCGACTTATGAAGCAGCAAGCAGTGGCTGGTTATCTTGGACTTGGCAGGGAAGCAGACCTCTTCTTTCCTTTTTGACTTCGTTCCCTTGCTAATCCCTCGTTCCTACAGGCTGAGAACTCTGACGACTGGACATACAAAGCAGGAGTCGTCAATGGATGGATCCCCAAGGACCCTAACAAGCCTATCTACCCTAACATTTGCGCTTAGACCGCATTTCTCTTCTCGAACTATACACAACCCCGATTCTTGCTCTCTCTCGATACCCTCTCTCGTCATCATACTTTCCTTCACGACTATACGAAGCAGTACTCTTCCTCCTTATCTTATATTCCGATCTAGTTCAGAAACTGTTCGACGCAACCTCTTTGGAAATGTTCAAACGCATTCACCTTCTTTCGTTTCTGATCACTGTGTTCGATGCTCCCTCGACTGGTCTCTCGAAAATCAGAGAGAGAGAGATAGAGAGAGGGAAAACTATGCGATTGCGATGAGAAAGCAGAAACGACAAAAGATCTACTTATTCTTACTTCGTTTCCCTCGTCCACCAGTCTCGCCTGCCTTTCGCTTGACCGATTCGATGAGCTTGTTGAGGGATTCGCCGTCTCCACCTGAAGAAGTAGTAGCTTTCTTGCGAGCGATTTCGGCAGCGTTGACGGGAGCTCGAGCTTCACTTCGTTTCGCACGGCGTTTGCGACCTTCTGCGAGGAGTGCGTCCATGTTACGAGTCTTCTGATAGCTGTAGGAGGGTGAGAGAGCAAGGTGAGTTTCAAGGTCGAACAAACGAAAGATCAGAGAAACGCTTACCGGGGATTCGAAGGATCGATAGCAAAGTCGAAATCGTCGTGAAGACTCTTGAAACGGTCATCACCGAGATCCAACTTGAACTCGTCGTTGACAGGAGCTTCATCCTTCTTTGCCTTCTTCCCCTTGACTTTGACCTTTTTACCCTTTGACTTCTCAGCTTTGAGAATCTTTCGCATATCAAAGTGACGTCCTCCATCTCCACCTCCAACATCATCCTCGTCATCCGATCCAACGAGGAGTGCCAACTCGCCTTGTTCCGCCTCTCTGATCTTCTCCTCCTCTTCTCGTTGAGCCTTCTTGTCCTTCTTTGACATCTTCTTCTTGTCCTTCTTCTTGATTCCGATCTCATCCCCACTCGATACGTTCCCATCGTCGTAGGCAGCGAAAGGATCCTTGCTATCATCTGCGAAGAAGTCGTCTTCGAATCCTTTGTCTTCTCCTTGAGGTTCTCCAAACGGTCCTTCTTCGTTGAAATCCCTTCCTTCCGCCTTCGCCATTCGTTCCGCCTTCTTGCGTTCCTTCCTCTCCTTTTCTTTCCGTCGATAAGTTTCGATAGCAGTTTCCGGTTTGTCGCCTTCGACGAGATCGAGTTGTTTCGCACTTCGCTCCGAGAGAGCAGGAGCGAAAGTGATCTGCATTCCCGCCTTTCCACCTTTACTCGACTTCTCCCCTCCATCCCATGACTGTTCTCCAGCGTTCTCTCCGTCAAGTCCAAACAAGTTCCTCAACTTTTCTCGTTTCTTCTCTTTCTTACTCTTGCTCTCCTCGACCTCTGCAGTTTCGAAGAAATCGTCCTTCTCCTCCTCCTCCTCCTTATCGTCGGCACCTTCATCTTCAGAAGATGAAGCGAGGTACTGAGCGATATCGGCATCTCCTACGTTTGGTCGACCTTTCGTAGCTCCTTTCTGTTTCGATTTGTCGAGAGCGGCAGCGAGGTAAGTTTGAAGTTTCGTCTTTCGATGAGGGTCGTCGGCGTCCCAAGTAAGCTTGACTTTCGAGTGTCGTAGAGCATCCGTAGAGAAATCGATTCCTTGGTAAGAGTTTCCTTCGGCAGCGATTGAAGCCTCTGTCGCTTCGTCGTGAACCGGATCGTCTTCGAAAGAGGTCTCGTCGGGAACGAATTGGAGGTCGAAGATGTTTGCTGTTCGTTCAAACTCGGTACCGTTGATCTCTCGAACGACATGAGCTGCTGCTGAAGAAGTGTTGAAAGTTGCGATCGCATAGTAATATCTATCGAGTCGAAGGCATGTCAATACCTCGAAAGCATCGACAATAACCAGTTAGAACTCACCTCAATCGCTCGAGTTGATACTTCCTCAATGCCTCTGTATCGTAATCATCCGCATTCTCCTCGACCTGATCATCGATAAGATCCTTCGCAGTGTACTCCTCTTCTTCCTCATCGTCCTCGTCTTCTCCACCTCTACGTCTCCTCTCTCTCGCTTTCCCCTTATTCTTCCTTCCCAGCCTCAACACACCATCTTCCTCATCATCGTCCGATTCAGCTCCCTTCGTCCTCAAAACTTCGACTGGAGGCCCCTCGATCGCTTCCCTTTCCATTCGTTCCCTTCCGAAAGTCGAAGGGTACACCCTGAGATGTAAAAGTCGTCCAGGTGCGATGCTCAACTTGGCAGAGGGTTTGTAAGGACCAACTTCATTTCCTTCCTGATCGAATTTCGTCGAACTTCCGGAAGCTTTTGGTTGAATGGCGGGTTGGACGGCGGTAGCGGTCGAAGAGAGGGAAGATGCGAGTACACGGTAGAGATCGGAGGCTCGAAGGTTGTCCCAATCCATGTTGACCAAGGCGACTCGTTTCGTAGGTTCTGCTCCCGCTTCCTCGTCCTCTGGATCCAATTCTCCGTCTTCTTCATCTTCGTCCGGGAAGAGTGGTCGTTCAGTTTCGGAGAGATCGATGGAAGGGGAACGGGAGGGTTGTCGTCGACGTCGAGATGGACCAAGGGCGACAGAACCGGCAGCTGAGGAAGAATCGGATTCTGCTTCTGATACGGCGGCTTCGTCTTGATCTTCTTCATCTGATGATTCGAGTAAGACTTCTCCACGAGCGAGATCCATGAATGATTTGGTTGGTGCCTCATCTTCCTCCTCCTCACTTTCTCCATCTTCTTCCTCTCCTTCCCCTTCCGATCTTTCATTATCTTCTCCTTGAGCATTCTCTCCATCTTTCGTAGCATCTGCATCCGGTGAAGCCATCCTGTAATACCTCTTGAGATCATTCACTGAAGATTCCTTCTCTAGTGGTCTACCATACTTGTCCACCTTTCGTTTCCCCTTTGATCCCGATGCACCTGTACAAAGGCACTTTATATCAGCTTACTGAGTTGCCTGAGGGATGTGGAAGGTAAAACACCTTCTTGATCTTGAAACAATTGTTTGAACCTGTCATCTACTACAATCTTGCTCTTGCTAGCTTTAGGTCGTACGAACCTAGGATCTGTATGTAAACGAGCGAACCTTGGATCACTCATGTTGTTGGAGTTGATTGGAGGAAAGGAAAGCGACTTTTTCCAAGCTGAAGCTTTTGTTGATTGCAATTTGAGGATTACAAACATTTCGCAACCCATCGACTTTCGCTCTCTGTCCACTCGGCTTGGCCCTTCACAATGCGTGTGAATCTCTTCGATATTGTGATCGATTTCAAGATGGAGGAGAGAGCGAAAACAACGTCAAAAACGTCAATTGCGTTTCTTTTCGTTCCTTTCGTCGCTCCCTCCTCCCCTTTTCATCTTCTCGGCTCATGTATACGATTACCAGACAGCGTCGATCTACAGCCCTTCGTCAAATCAATCGGAAGAGCCGGCCGGTGACTTGAACAGAGAAGCGGACCGCTCTTTTGCATAGACGAACAGCTTTCTCTCGTAGCTTGAATCTTGTAAAGCTTTCGAGAGACGCTGAAAGCTGCAATCATCTCTCCAGCTCACATCATTATCGGCTCTCTCGATAGAATGAGGGTACTGAACTGATTCTATACATTCGTTGATCTTATTCTACCGAGAAACTAATCGGAACCACGCATTTGACTTTCAACCTTCACGATCTAAGAGGAAGCGATCTAAAGACTGAGTGGAAGAGTATACGTAAGTCTCTTGTGTCGAGAACAGTGAAGGAGAGAAGTGCGTACCTCGATTACTTCTTCTTTTTGAGAGAAAGCTTCTCGGCTTCATCCAACAAGTATCCAATGTTGAGCTCTTTGATAGCCTTCGAGTAGGTTCCCCTGACAGAAGCGTACGATCCACCACGCATGAGTCGATCGATGTCGACGGCGGCTTGCATCCAGGAGAGGGCGGACGGGAGATCTTTTGGGAAGAGCTGAAGATAGGTGCAGGAAGCCAAGAGGCAGAGAGGGACAGGTTGGAGATGTGGCTGAGTCAAGATGGGAGCGGCGATGACCTTGACTTTCGTTCCTTTCTTCTCGAAGATCGCGCCAGCGGCTTCGAAAGCTTTGATTCGAAGGGCGATGATCTCTGCACGCTTCGAAGGTTGTGCAGGTACGTTGAGAGCAGCCAAGAAGTGGTAGATGTCGGAGAGATCGGGGCGAAGAGGACCGCGAGAAGGAGAGTAGGTGGATTCGAGTCGAGCTATGAGGGGAACGATCTTCGGAAGAATCTTCTGTCCCTCTGCCTCTGATAGCAAGCTGCCGGCCGATTCGACTCCACGACGGATGGGCGAGTACTCTTCTTCGAGGATCTTGTGACGAAGCGTGACCTTTTCTGCGCCGTCAAGGCGATCGAGTCGACAGATTTCGCAAGGACAGAGACCATCCTTGAAGACTGGACGGAAGAATTCTTGACGTTTTGCACGCTTGTGACCGATGGGCGAGTAAGAGATGAAGATCTCTTCTCCTTTCTTGATCGAGGTTCTGGCTCGAACGACGCCGATATCACGATGGAACGTGTGCTGAGTGCTCGGAACACAGTGGTGATTGAAGATGGAGGTAGCGAGGAAGAGACCAGCAGCTCCTTCCCTCTGTCCCTCTTCCGATTCGTCACCTTGATGGAGTGCGAAGCTGAGAATCCAAGGTGTTTCTGTAAGCGGGAGAATACGACGAAAATGAGAAGGGAAGCTAACGTACCGATTGAAGCTGCAGATGGCTTCGAGACGATCGATATCAAGATCGGGCTGAGCAGGAGTCTCCTCTACGTCGAAAGATCTTTGAGCGAGTTGGTCGAGAGAAGGGGTGACGTTCGAAAGATGATCGGGACCTCCGTAAAGGGCGTTGACCAAAGGTGCTGAGGAAGGATCGTCGACGAGACGATTGACGAGGTTTGTAACGAGGCGAACAAGTGATCCTGATGCACCGTGTCGAACGGGAAGATCGTGACCATCGAAGCGAACGTTGTCGGGGTACTCCTTGCGACTTCCCCAAGCGAAGGCTTTCTCGACTAACGACAATAGAAGGACTGCGTCAGTAAAGCTTTGCGGCAAAACGGGGGAGAATGTCGAGGGGAGACTCACCGAGGAGAAGTTCGCCAGGTTTGATGTCTCTCGTAGCGACGATTCCTCTTCCTCCTTCTCGACCAGGGAGCTGGGCGATAGCGACCGGACCGAACCAGTCGGCTAGGTCGTATCCTCGAGTCCAAGCTTTCCAGTCATGAAGTTCACCGATCTCCGTCGAGAGGAATTTGATGGGAGCGGTTCCGGATAAAGCCGATTTCATACGCTGCTGACCCTCTTTGCCTTCCTTCGCTCGAGGTGAGCTAGCGGGAATGAGTTGAAGGTAGCGGCGATAGCTTGATTCGGCTTTCGAGAACAACCTCAATCCCTCGTAACCTTTCGCCATAACGAGAACTGCTCCCGACATCATTCCAGGTCCTCCTTCAACTCCTTCGTCGACCATTCGAATGGCGGAAGCGGCTCCACGAGCGGCAGAAGCGAAGTTGTTGAGACGCAGTTGAACTTTCGCACGACTGAGTTGTAGAACGAGTTTCTCCTTCGAATCGAGATCGGTGAAGAGTCCATCCGAGTAAGCTTTGACTGCGAGTTGGAGTTTGCCTTCGTCGGCGAGAGAATCTCCGAGAGCTTGGAAGTCGATGGGACGAGGAGGGGAAGGAGCGGGAGAAGGAGAAGACCAAGTGATGTTTTCGAGTCGAGGATGATCAGGACGAAGGAAGACGACATCGGTAGGAGAGTTGACAGAGATGAGCGGAAGGGCAGCTTTCGACAACGAAAGTTCGATGCGGAAAGTAGGCTCGCGAACGAAGAGGATAGTGCCGAGAGGAAGAATGCGATCGAGATCAGGTCCAGTGACGATGTTCGTGAGAGGGAAGTAACGAATCTCGCAGATCTCGCTGTGCATATAAGACGTGAGCACAGTACAAGAATGAAGTCGAGCGTTGAAAGGGGAACTCACGCTCGACCTTTCGTATCTTCGAGAGCGAATCGAATACTTGCAGCACCCCCTATGAATGAGCGCGAGTCAGCAATCGAGCTGCAGAGTCAGAGAAGCTTTGCACAAACGTACAAGGCTGGGAGACGATTCGACCAACGAGGTAACGACCCTGGTCAAGCGAAAGATGAGAGTCTGTTAGTTTTCCCTCGATTGAGTCGGGATTCGATCTTTACCTTGTGAGTTTGAGTGACTCGCATATCGTTGATTTGGACTGTATGGGAGCCTACAGGTCAGAGTCGTGATCACGGAGAATGAGAGAGGGGATGTGAGCTTACTCGGAGTCAAATCGCTCAAAGGAGTCGTACTGAAAGGTCTCTTGTATCCCATCACAATTGGTTCGACCGTCTTCCCTTCTTTCATCTCCTTGAGTACCTCTGCTCGTTGCTTGTGTGCCTCCTTGACGACCTCTTGTTGGGATCGAGCGGGAATTTCGGCTAGAGGTCGTTTGAGGGTTGCTTCCTCCGCCTTGACCATGACATCCTGCTGCTGGCGTAAACAGTCGTCACGCCAAGTCGAAGAGGTGAGATCTGGCATCGAAGTGTTGCCTGGCGTGTAGAAGAACCTTCCCTTAGCGGCGAATTGTTGGAGTTGCTCAGCGGTGAAAGGGAGACCGTTCGAATTGGGCGACATGCTGCTGTTACCCTGATGCGATGTCAGATCTGCAGTAGAGATATACGGTGTCAATCCTGTGAGTAGTTGAAAGTAGAAGGGGAGGGAAGAAGGGAAGGAGGAGAACAAGGGAGGGAAAAAAGATAGGAGGTTGTTCGCTAGGTCCTTCTTTCCTGCGGTCTATTCCCACTGGGATCGGCGATGGATCTTAAAGCTCACATGACTCGGAAGTCGTCCACAGAGCCTAGAGGAGAAGAGAAGGTGGAAGTAGTGGGTCGTTGAGATGAGAAAGTTTCGCACACCTCGCACTCTTCTCAGAAAGGATCCTCTCGACTGAGATCTACACAAGAGGTGATGAGCGACTCAATCTCGACACTCCGCAAGAAGAAGAGAGAGAGGAAAGCGAACGTACGTTTGCGCCCTTTCTTTCGACTTGGTCTTCTCAGTTTCATCCCTCTCGGTTTTCGAATGAGATAAGACGTGATACTCAATACAACGACAGGGGGGAGGAGAGATACAGTACTATTAAGATTACCGCAAAGAGAAGACATCCTGAACGAGAGGGGGGAATAGTGCGAATGATCCTCCTTCGTCCAGTCAACTCGAATCGTTCGTCCACTTGTTGTCCTGCAACAGATCCAGTCTACTGATTAGCACAACGTCGAGAGTGGAGAGCGAATGAGGTGCTGACCTTGTATATCTTTTTCTGTCAAGATCAAGCAAGCTGGTCAGTCTCTTTCGAATGCTTGCGAAAAGCGAAGAAATTGAATTCACCTTTTCGAGAATACACTTCCCTTCCTTGTACTTTTGCGACGAGTCAGGCGAGACGAACTATCGCAGCTCAATGTCGGTGATAGGCAGGGAAGAATGAAATAGTGGAGAGAGCAGGTGGAAACGAACGTATTTCCACCCAATTTCTGTCGAGCATCCCGCACAATTCAGCGCTATGAAATGAACACTCGTCAGTGGAATGGTCAAGCTCCACGAGAGTAGAGTAGACTCACGTGCGATGACATGCCTCCCTGACATGAGGTTTTTCGATGATTGAGTTCCAACTTCAACGTTGAACCTATCGAACTCGATACTGAGTACTCTATTACCTTCTAATGAGTGCTGCGTCTACTCACACGCTCCTCAAGAGGTAAGCAGGACCAGATCCACCTTGAAAACTCCTCGAAACAAGTTCATCAGCGAGAGCCAATTCTAACGAGCAAGTCGAACAGCGGAACGTCGGAACGTGGTCAGGAATGAAAGTGTGAGAGTTTGAGCGGTCCAAAGCGGGAGAAGTAGAAGTCATTGTGAGGAGAGGGAGCGGAAAAGAGAAATTTCGCAAAATCGACAAGATCGCTCAATCCGATGCTTTCTGATCTGGTTCTCGATCGCTCGAGGTCGCTCTCAGAGCATTTCGGTATCGCAGGGAAGTGGTCCGGAGACCTATAGTGACTTTCTTCAAATCGAGACATCGTTTTCCACGGAGGAAATCGTCCGTTGTCGAGCTCGAAACGGCGACGAACGCTGGCGAATGCCCGCAATCGACGCAACAAAATTGGCAGCCTGAGCCCAGACCGGATGAGGAGCAACTAATAGATTAGCGTCGCCGATGATCAGAGAGGCAGCGAAATAAAGATGATATCAACAGTAGATGAAAAGGGGGAATCAATGATATAGATAAGTAAGCAGAATCACATAGAGATGAGAGACAACAAGCATTAAGGAACCGATAATAACCAATTGGGAAACATAGAGAGAGGAGAACAGATCACTATCGACGACGAAGAATAACTCATTCAACCCTTTCCACCTAGACTTCTCTTCCACCTACTCATAGCATCCTTCTGTCCTTCGAGATCCATCCTTCGCTTCTCACACTCCTCGGCAAGAGATCGAAGCTCTTTTGGCGATTCTTTGATGCTTTGCCCACGTTCGAGAGACGATCGGATCGAAGTGAGTCGAGAGTGAAGGACGGCGTAAGGGGCGTAGAGCTCGTAGAAGCGAGAACGGATCGAATGGAAAGATAAGGAAGAGTCGGAGGGCGGCGCGAGATTCGACGAGGAGGAGCAGAAGGAAGAATCGGGAGGTATCGTTGGCTTCGCTGATCGATCTGGGAGTTGTTTCGAGCTCGACAGTGGTGGCCGAGGGTGATTTCCGTTCGTGGGCTTGACTTCCCCATCCTCTGAATCGGAAGAATACCATCTCTTCGTCTCCTGCTTTTTCCTCTTTTTGGATTTCTCCTTCTCCCTCTCCTTCTCCCGTTCTCTATCCCTCCCTCTCGAGCTATCTCCCTTCTTGTGATCTGGTCTCGGATGCTTTCCTTCCCCTTCCGAAGCAGTTATGACCTTTTCGACCTTTTTTATCACAGTCTTTATCGGTACTGCACTCCTCCCTCTTTCCCTATCCTTGTCCTTATCTGAGTCCCGCTCTCTACTCGATCCTCTATCGAGCGAACTACTCCTCGAACTCGATTCGACCGCTAGTCCATTCAGTAATTTCCTCTTCTTCTTCGCATTCGCTTGAGACTCTTCCTCCGTTTCACCTCCTGCCGTCTCCATCTCATCATCAACTTCTCCTTCCGCATCCACATCTTCTATATCCTCGATCGCCTTCTCTTTCCCCTTTCCTTTCGTACTCGTCGAGGTCGGATTCGTTGAAGAAGCAGACTTCGCAGTCGCGCCATTGTTCTTCTTCGCTTCTTTCTTCAGACTCTCCTTACCCTTCATGACTCCTCCTCCACCTGCCTTCTTGACCGCTAAAGACTCGACCGACATATCCCCTCTCTCGTTCACTCCTGTTGTCGTCCCTGATCCCGATGTCAACGACAAAGTAAGCGATTCTGGCGAGGTCCCTATCGTACTTGTCGAAATCGCAGAGCTGAGCGGCTTGCTACTTTCCGAATTCGTGCTCGAATTCGAACTTGAGGAGAATTGTCGAGCTGGAGCGATCGCAGTAGGGTGAGGGGGATCAATCGTAGATGTCGTTGGCGCTGAAGCTGAAGCTGGAGGAAGAAGTGGAGGAGGGGAAGCGACAGGAGTGGAAGTGGAAGAAGAAGAAGAATTGGAAGAGTTTGTTCGAGGTTTGTTTCGAATCGCGTTGGGTGCAACTCCTTTCCCGATCCTGAAACTCGAACTTGGAGGTTTGACAGAAGTTGCAGTGAGTCGTGAGGGATGCTTCGGTTGAGTCGAGGCGACGGAAGAGTTGGAAGGGGATGCTGTACGTGAGGGAGGTGATGAAGCGAGCTGCGAAGGTCGACCTCGGTTGAGAGAAGAGGATCTTGAACTTGAAGGGGCGACATCGAGAAGGACGGCTCTGACAACGAGACAGGGATGAGTACTGGCGAGAAAAGAGGATGAACGAAAAGGAAGACTAACTTTTTGCTTTCCTTCTCCCTCTCTTCCTTTTCGCGACTCAGTTTTAAATTTTGACTCGCTTTCGCCAACCTCTCTGCTTTCAAATCTGTCGTGATTGACGCTTTGTGGGTGATGGTTGCTATTGATTGTAGATCTCTCGAGGAAGGGGAAAGTCGAAGCACTTCGGAATTTGCGGGTTCAGGATTGAGAGTGAGTGGATGCGAAACTCCGTTGATCACGATCGCCTGATCATTGGGAGAACCTGGTCAGTACACAATGCATAGTTCCGGAGTAGGACAGAGTTGCTCACAGGTTGATGACCATGCCTCAGATCGAGTTGAACTTTCCCCCTCTCGAGATTGACTCCACTCGTTCTCGCCAATTCGACCAGTTGAGCGAGTACTTGATCATTCAATTTTAATTGTATCGCCCTCTGACCCTGTATTGGAGGTTGTGATGTTGCAGGAGAGTCGATTTTAGAGTTGGTCGACTCGGTTGCGGGGGGTAAAGTCGGAGAAGGGGAGAAGGGGAGGATATGTCGAGGATGTGATAGATCGAGAGGCATGATTAGGCACCTCCCTCTCTCGCTCTCTCCTCGATCGAAGAAGAGTTTGTTTCCGAAGTGCCGAGATTGTCAAGTGTTGAGAGAGAGGGAAGAAGAAGAAAGGGGAATTGAAGGATGTGAGCCGGATTCGAGTAGGGCGCGCCGATAGTTTGCACTTGGTGATTGAGCTGTATAGTCTAGCTTGAGGAGTGCGAGGAGGGAGACAAGTTGAGCAGCTCCGAGTCCCTCGGGAATTCCTCGCACGACGATTCTCTCCCCTCGCTTTGGATTTAGCAGCTTGGTGGAAGTGTTATACTACGCTTAATAGACCCTGACTAGCTCGTGTAAAGCTCCTTTTTATAACACAAAATATTGCGAAACTCGCTCAAGTTCCGAAGTCTTTCGAACTCTCGCTTTCCTCGCTATCTTACCTAGCACATTCAACTACGCTACCTTAGCTCGACTTACACCCAGCCGAACCGAGTCACCTTTCCCCTAACTCGCTGTTGTTTTCCCCCTTTCTCTTGATCAACCCACTCGACTCCTTCAACCTCTCTCCCTCTCCCATCAGACGACTACGACAAGATGCCTGCTCCTCAACAGTCTTACGATATGCTAGCAAAGGTGAGCTACACGTCTTTCTCAAGTCAGAAGAGAGAGGAATCGGCGAAACCGAACGACTCTTAAAACGTCGTGCACCGCCGAACCTCTCCCCTCTCTAGCCCTCTCTTTACCTTGAAGCTATACTGACGAATGCTCGTACACTTGATCTAGATGCTCCTCATCGGTGACTCTGGTAAGTTCACCTCGAAATCTCGATCAACACTCCTCAAATGAGGAGCCCTCTCTCGAACTCGCTCAACTGACCGTTGGATCCCCCCCTGTCATAGGTGTTGGAAAATCTTGTCTGTTACTTCGATTCTGTGATGATGCATGGACTCCGAGTTTCATCACGACGATTGGAATCGATTTCAAGATTCGTACTATCGAGTTGGAAGGCAAGCGTATCAAGTTACAAATCGTTAGTTCCGACCTCTTCTTGTTCTTCTCTCGCTCGCTGTGTAGAAGAGACAAGGCGAGCGAGATCACCCGAAATGAGGAAACTGATGATTTCGCTCTTCTTTTCTGTAGTGGGATACCGCAGGACAAGAACGATTCAGAACTATCACTACCGCTTACTACCGAGGAGCTATGGGTATCCTCCTAGTCTACGATGTTACCGATGAGCGAAGCTTCAACAGTCAGTCCCTCCCCTCCCTCTTTCGCTCTTCTGTTCTCGGCCGCAGTTCTGACCCTTTCAAACGTACGCTATAGACATCCGAACTTGGCATTCAAACGTCGAACAACATGCTTCAGAAGGTGTCAACAAGATCTTGATTGGAAACAAATGCGATTGGACTGATAAAAAGGTGATTTCGAGATTCCTCTTTACTCGCTTATCAGCAGGAGACTGAGTTCTGAGCGATTTCGGGATCACAGGTGATCACTGAGCAACAAGGACAAGAGCTAGCGGACGAACTTGGTTTGAAGTACCTCGAAACGAGTGCGAAATCAAACATCAATGTCGAAGAGGCTTTCTTTGCTCTCGCGCGGTACGTTTCTTGTCTGACTCAGTCTACGCCCGGCATCGACTGACAACGAGTTCGGTTCCGTACAGTGACATCAAGGAGCGTTTGATCGATAGTGCGCCCGGTGGAGCAGCAGGAATCGGAGCGAAAGCTGGAGGTGCAGGAGGAAACTCGATGTCGCTGGGACAAGGACAATCAGGCGAAACCAAGAGTGGTTGCTGTTGATCAGTATCTTGTCTCCTACCTCTCCCTTTTCTCGCTTTCAGTTCATACCTATTTCTTGTCCGCTTCTCTTTCACTTCTTCTTGAGTTCTTGATCATTCGTAGTTACCCTCTTGCTCCCCTTTCCTTTTAGTTGTGTCGCCCCCCTTCTCTCTTTCATACTTCATTCTTGCTCTGCTGCTGTAACATTCCAAGATTTTCTATGAACCGATCGTGTTAGCCTCAAGAGTTTGGAATTTGCGAAATCGACTTTTGGTTTCCAACTTCTCACTTTTCACTCTTCACTCTCTCGAAATGGATCCGCAAGCTTCAGCACAAGCGGCGTTCTCTCAATTAGGCTTCTTGATCCTATCGAATCTACCAAAAGGGAGTGAATTCGGGTTAGATGGTCAGGTTTGGACTGTCAACGATTTCAACGTACGCTCCAGCTCTCTACTATCCTTCTGAGCACCTTGGGCTGATGGACAGGTGATCCTGGAGTGTAGGGAGTCAAGTTCATCCCACCTGGTCTACATCTCTTTTCCTTCTCCTCCGCTCCAAAAGTTGGTCGTTCAACCTCCACCTCAAACCCTTCAAACGATGATCAAGAAGCACCAGAAGTAGGATCAGGACTCGGAGTGCGACATGCATTATTCAAGTTCTTCGAGAAAGGAGAAACTCTCGTCGAGGAATGGGATCAAGGGAATGAATCTCTCGCGCACCAAACCGTTGGTTCTAACAGTAGTGGGAGTTCAAGTGCAGTGAAAGACGAGAGGAGGAACAAAAGACGGAGAATGCCTAGGAGTGAAGAGAAGGAAGAAGGAACGGTTGTTTCGACGGAATATTTACAAACTTTGGATCGTTCACTCGCGCCTTACCCTCAGGTCGACTCGGAACATGCGAGGACGTGGACAGGGTTGAGTGGATATGTGACGGAGAAGACGGTAGCGAGAGTTCTTGGGGTCGATGCGAAGGGAGTTGCGAGAGTCGATGCATTGTTGGAAGGTTGGGGTGAAGAGGAAGAGCTGAGAAAGGCGAGGGATCGTCAGAAGTCCAGGGAGAAAGAAGGGGGAGAGAAGGTAGGGGACAAGGTGGAAGAAGAAGCAAAGACGTTTTGGGGAAAGAAGAGACCGCAAGAAGAGGCAGAAGTTCAGGAAATCTTCGATGATGATGAGGAAGAGGAGCCGAGTGACGAAGATAGGGAAGGATTGGAGTTTGCGAGATTCGACGAGAAGAGGAGTTGGCCGAAAGGTGCCGTCGGAGCAGATTTGAGTCGATGGAGTAAAGACAAGAGTTGGTTACTGAGCGAAGTTGTCGCTACTCAGTTCGATGGAGGTACGTTGGAAGTTCTATCGTAGTTTCTGCTCTCAAGCACTGACTTCGAGTTTCCTTTCCTCCTACAGACGCGAAAGAACTCTTGGCAGAACTCGAACTCTCGTTCATCCTCTTCACCCTCGTCTACAATTTCTCCGCTCTCTCGTCCTACAAATCCCTTTTCTCTCTCATCTGCCGCTCGACCCTACTTGCTCATCCCTCTTCATCTCGACCGAAAGACTGCGACGCGACCTTACCATCTCCTTTGCTCTCTAGTGAAATCACCTTACCTCTCCTCGCGTCGTTCCTCGCCGTTCTACACTCCCAACTCTCTTTCCTCGACACAACCTTTTTTGCTACACAACTACCTTCCCTCGAGTCCCACCTCCTTTCCTCCCTAGATCACCTTCGCTCTTCCCTCTCAGACGCTTCACCAGCTTGGTACGCCCTACCCTCCGATTCCCCCGCTACGAAAGTTTGGAAAACACTCGTAACTCGATGGAACGCGTTGGCTGCGTCGACAATGGAAAAGTTTGGATGGGATCTGGGGTTGATCGAGGGGAGTAAAGCGAGGTATGGAGAGTTGAAAGAAGAGTTGGGGAAAGAAGGAGAGGTACCGTTTGAGGAATTGGAGGAAGG
>Ga0308169_10000784_pt1 | contig 41687 bp, 50 predicted proteins | sample PhyBR1_2_FD_202139 | JGI IMG/M metagenome (GOLD analysis project Ga0308169, IMG submission 202139) | Phyllosphere microbial communities from UC Gill Tract Community Farm, Albany, California, United States - DLSLSB.R1 | ecosystem: Host-associated > Plants > Phyllosphere > Unclassified | place...
AGAAGTCGGGGAAGAGAGGTGGTGGGAAGTCGAAGAAATCGAAGAAGTGAAACGCTTGTTTGCGGAGGAAACGCTTGAAAGTAGAGAGAAGAAACTGGAATCGACAGAGTTTGACAATGCATGCGATTGAGTACGACCTTACTTCAAACACTCGAAGCGACGAACGAGGATGATGAATCAGAGAGGAGGAGAGGCGGTGACTATCGACTCGCGCACGTGAACGATGCTTTCGATGATCTCGAAAACGAAAAGAAAAGCATTCTTCATCAACAAGCGTTTCATTCCAACTCTGATCTACCCGAACACCTCCTGACTGCAGCTACCCTCCAACGAGGAGCGCTCCTTCTCCTGTTTCAATCCTCAATTCGCAAGCTTGCGATGATTTCCTCGAACCTATCCTCAATCTCCATCGCTTCTAAAGCCTTTCCCGTCACTTCGACGCCAACTCGATCGCCTGCCTCCCGGACCGCCTCACACTGAGAACGTCTCACTTCGCCCTCCCAATCTGGAAGCATCCAATCGTTGTCCTCCCGAGAGGTAACGTAAGTCCCTTCCGCCGCGAAGACATGATCCAGCTGTAATTGTTCGAGAGATTCAACCCTCGATGATCCTTTGACAAGACTGAGTACTCCGGATGAAGATAGTCGAGAGCGATAATCGAACGTGAGGTCTTCGAGAGGTAGTTGGCGCAGGTATCGGTAGAAGGAGGGATCGAGGGGAACGCAGCCGCGAGTGAGTATGAGCGTTTTGATGCTCACAAATCTGTTCAGACATTGAAGGTATTCTGACGGGGGTAGCTGACTTTGTCCTCGAAGAATGAGCTCCTGAATAAGCCAAGGCGATTTCACTGCCTTCAAAGCCGTGAGGATTCCTTCGCCCGAGTCCGAATTCAATATTGGCATACCAAGTGGTCTGCAGCATTCGATGAGCTGACTGATATGTGCATTTGAGAGCTTGCCGTCGAGTGAGAGCGAATCGATGGGGGATAGATCGGGGGGAGGGAGATTCGAGCGTTTCGAGGGATCGACTGAGAAAGGCTGATCGACGGCAGTGATCGAGAAGTCGCGAAGGAAGGGATATTTCGGAAGGTGACGGAAGTTGTCTGGGTCGAAGATATCAGGGAAGTCGTTTCCCGATAATGTCACGTAAAGATTGATCATTTCGAGGCTCAGAGGGTTCTCCAGTTGTATAGCCAATCGGGAGATACGAATCGATTGCTCAATGTTGCAGTACTCGATGCGACTTAACGTCTTGAGGCAATCTTTGAGCGTTTCGTCGTCAAATTGAATGAGGGAAGTCTGTATCGCTAAATCGGCGCTCGTTCCGTTCGGTAGCATAAGATGCAAGGATTCGACGAGTTCACCTAGGTGAGGAGCGGTTGAGAGTGTCTCGAAGAAGGCAGCGAGTTGAAAGGGAGTTGAGATATTGACCGAAGAGTAAAGTTGTGCTCGATGATGAGGAAGGAAGCGCTTCGAAATGAGCGGAATCGGATCTTGGCCGAACCTGTGATTGTGCTGATCCGCGATCAACCCTACGAGTTCGTTTGGAAGGAGGGAGAAGTAATCGATCTGGTGAAAGAGGAGGAGGAAGGAGAGTCAGCAACAACGCGGAGGACTTCGTAATCAGCTCAGACTAACCTTTTGAGTAGTATCTGATCCATTGCTAGTCATTTCGAGTCGTCTAGGAGATTGAGAGTGAATGGAAACAAGTTGAAAGTTATTCATCTCTCTCTTTCCTTCCCTTCACCAGCAATCTCTCAAACAAGCTCTGACGACTCGAGGTAGCTCTGTATACTTGCCATGAAGACTCCTGTATGTCTGCAGCTAGTCTCCACATCCTCATTTGCAGCTGACAGCTCTTTCCCCTCTTCTTAGCTTCAAAGTTCCCCTCGCATCGACTATCTCTCTCGCTTGCCCAACGAGCTCCTCTATCAGATCTTTGACGATGTCTACTCGAACTGGGAAGACGGAAAGAAGGACTGGAGGAGTCCGAAGACACTAGCTCGACCCCTTTCCAAACGTTTCGTCGAGATTCAACGCGCAGGATCGTACCGATACATCAGGATCGAAGGCTATTCGAGCTTCAGAAAGTTGGAAAACTTCTTCCAAGCCGTCCTCGATCGACCCGAACTCGGTAGCCTAGTCTCATCGTTCCACTTCCACGTCGATGACAGCTCCTCGAATTCTCGCTCCCCAGCAACGGTCGTATTGGATTCCGTCGACGACGTCTTCTGCCTCCTCCCGAACCTGATCACCCTTAAACTCACTGGCGACGCGATCAGACGCTCGCCATCCCTCCTTCAAGCTCTTGATCCGTCCGTTCACAACCCGAACTGCAAAAGCATCACCTTGAACATCGATCACCACTCCATCAATATGCTCTCGAAACTCTCTCCTCTCCTGACTTCCTTCGATCTCACAATTCAGTACAACTGGATGTCGACTGCAACTGCTCCAAAATTTCCCCTCTTCTCGGAACTAACAACCTTGAAATTCTCCGGTTCCTCCAATCACGCGCAGATGTGCAAGAATCTCGTAGCACAATGTCCCAACCTCGCCGAGTTACACTTGAAGGAGAACAATGGAGGCAGTCTCGTCAGCTTGATTCTTTCGCAGATCTCTGCTCCGACTCGAATCAAAACCCTCTCGATCACAACCAAGCAGAGTCAGTGGGATCTCCAACGACAAGGACGACCCGTTACACAAACTCGAATCTCTGTCTTCACGAATCTCAAGTCGCTTTCTCTCGGAGGAGGTTGCTCGCCGGGAACTGAAGCATTCCTCGTCGCTCTCCGAGGTTTACCCATCGAGGAGCTCAGCTTGGAAGTAGGAGAATTATTCAGTCTATCCTCTCTCATTGGTTTCGTCTCTCCGCCGAATCAGCATCCGACTTTGAATCGACTCGTCCTCAATCTCATCGAGGAGAAAGGTGAAATTGGTACTCGAGTCGCCGAAGTAGACTTCGAACAAGCCTTCTCACAGATCGATCCCGATACGGACGATGTCGAAGACGACGCGATGACGGACAACTGGACTCTTCCCAAATTCCCTCCCGGTTTCTCCATCAAGCAAGCAGTCAAACTTCGCAACAAGGGATCTGAGAACGGTGTCGAGGTAATAGGAACGGTGTACGAAGGGATTACGATTCAGCAGGCCTACGATGACGATGTGGAAATGTTGGGAGACATGTGGAAGGAGTGGAAAAAGAAAGGAAGGAAATCGAAACAGTCGGGAGGAACGAGGAAGTCGAAGAAATGATCTGTTTGAGAAAGGAAGGAGGAGCTTGATGATTTACGCTTGATACTGAACGAGAATGAGAAAGTGGAATACGAAGAAGCTTTCGTCCTTTGTCAGCTCGACTTTGAAAACTTGCGAGAGCGAATCGTGGAGGAAACTACTGTGAATAATCGCTGTCGTTCGAGCGTCTACCTAAGCATCTCTGAGAGTATCAATGTGATTGTTACAAGGCAAAATGCTCACTGAACTATCGAAGTAAAGGAAACGACACAAAACTGAAATCACCAAGGTACTGATCCGACGAAACACACGAAAACGAGCTGAACAACTGAACTGGAAACCCCCTTCTATCCTCCGTACCGTCTACGTTCCGCTTCTTGTTCCTCCTCATCGTCCTCCTCTGCACCTAAATCAAAGATCTCGCTCTCGTTCCCGATCCGACTCTTCCCTTTCCCTTTCCCCTTTCCTTTACCCTCAATCCTATCCTCCTCGTCCTCCTCAATCTCCGCTCTCCTCCGACTCTTCATGAGCTCATCCAATTCCTGTTCTTCTTCCTCCGTACTCTCTCCCGCAACCCCTCCCAATCCCATTCCTCCACCTCTTCCCAAACTTTCCACTCTCGAATGTTTGCCTCGACTAGCACCTCCCGTGACTCCTCCTAAAGCTCCCCATCCTCCTTCTCTCCTCGTGAACTTGTTTCGACTTCCATACCTCCGTCGGAAGAACAGGAACCCTCCTAATGCGATCAACATGATAAAGACCAATACGATCGCGCTTGATGCATTCACTAATCCTTCAATCGCACTTCCAGTCATTCCTTCCGTCGCTCCTTTCCCGCCCAACAGAGTTCCGTCACTTCCAATCAATTTCTCAGGATCCAAACTTGAATCCGAATTTGCCAGTGTGTCGCCGAGAGCGGTTCCGTTCGGATGTGTCGAGCCGAGTACTGCTTCACGTTCTGATCCAATTCGAGAAGGGATCGTTGCAGCAGGTCCAGCAGCGTTGAGGAATTCGTCTGAAACTCCAATGAATCGTAAAAACATGTCGTGTGCCGCTAATGGTTGATCGTAAGGTACCTACTCGATCACGATCAGTTCTCAGTACGTTTTCGATAATGGGAAGAAAGAGTGAATGGAGACTTGCCATATGAGAAGCTTCGAGGATTTTGACATAAGTTAAATTCCTTGCCGAAGTCCAAGTTCCAGCTTTCCTTCCATCGACATACCAATCATCTTCTACTGTCGAGTTCTGTTACATATATTCCTCAGTCAGTTATTGGTCGAATCAAGGTGAGAAAAGGAGAGAAGGAAAACTACTCACTCCAAATCCAAGTTCGCCATTCCATTCCAAATCATCAATCATCCTCTCAATCCCAACATGATTCTGTTCTTCGAATCCATCAGTTCTCATCCCTCTCAACTAAATCAATGAAGAGAGAGCAAGTAAGTAAGTAACTTACACAAATCAGATCCTCGGCACCAGCAAACATCAAGATTTTCAATTTTGTCAACAAATCAGGGAGTAACCTGACACTAGGTGCTGAAGTGGGCGTATAGAATTGACTCCCTACTTGTCCATTACATTCTTGCCATGGACCTGTATGCCTCACCGCATGAAACGAAGTTTTCACGTCTTCTCTCTAATTAGACGAAAAGGTCAGCCGACGAGAGAGATGGGAGGAGATTTGGAGGGGAACGTACGGAGAGGTAGGGAGTTATATCGGTCAAATCGGGAGGCCAGTTCATTCCGCATGCAGGATGAGTATCTGTTAATCTCACATCATAATTATTCACACACATATTCTGACCATTCACTCTATTTTAAGAAATCCACTTTCCCTCCTCTTCTCATCAGTAATCCTCTTCAAAACTCAGAACAGGTGGGGGGGTTGAGGACTCACGATTGAATAGTACTATCAGTTATACTTCCCAAAATCCCTTCACAAACTCCATTATGAATCCTCATGTTTTTTTTCCCACCTTTGTCCATACTACTTTGACACCTCTCGACTTGTTTCTTTACTGTACTTTCTGCTTCTGAACCTTTCTTGATCACTCCGGCAGAGAGAGCGAAATCTAGATAGGCGGGGTATTGGTTCCAAGGATCAATCCAACCGTTTCCTATTAGGAGACCGGCGAGTCGGGAGGCGGTCGGAAGGCGGGAAGAGAGAATGGCGGAAGCGATGTAAGGGATGTATTGACCAGCGTAACTTTCACCTCCGAGATAGGTCTGTGTGAGAAGAGATAGGCGGCTGAAGTTAGTTCTCAAGTGAGAAAACGACCTTGTGAAGCACGTTCCCTAACTCACTTCATGGTTTTGAAACTCTGGGAACACTTTGTAAAAGTTTTCGAGGAATTTTACGACGTGTGAAGCAGCCTGAGTGGGACGAGAAATGGGGGGAACCGTCAACCTTAACCTTTTCGCAAGAATTCAGATTTGCCCGAAAATGCCAGTCTACTCACCTCTGGTAATTCGTGAACGTAGGCATTTGTCGCGACGTAAGAATAACCAGTTCCTACTGGTTGATCGACTGTGGAAGAACGAGAAGAGGTGAGTAAGGGAAGTCAAAAAAGAGAGACTCAAGTGTCAAACTTACTAAAGATGACATTGGCATATTCATTCCAAGCTCCGTCTACCTCTTTCAATTTGCCTTGTTCACCGGGTACCAATCTCAATGGCCCAACTTCCATCAACGCACCATCGAAACTCGAACACCCCGGTCCTCCATTGAACCACAATAAAGTTCTCTCCTGATCTGCGATATGTTTGTTCCTGATCATGTAGAAGAATATGTGAGCGTCGGAGTTGGTGTCGGGTTGACCATTCTTTATGGGTGCAGAAGGGATGTGTCCGGAATATTGAACGAGTGATGAAGACGAAGGTTGACCGGGTAAGGAAGGAATGAAGAAATTGGCTGCACTCATAGCTGTAATAGGTAGTCTGTCAATTAGTGCGTGCGAGTGAGGAGAGAGAGTAAGGGCTAGGTTTACATTGATCGGGATTGCCAGTGTTGGTTGAAGCTACTTGACGAGGTTGTGCATTGGGTAACCTATTCCTATGTGGTCCAGCTACCATGATCGAGGGTAGTCGGAGAGTGGGGGAGAGTTGAGAGAAGTGGAACGTTTATCGGTTCATTCGACCTTGGCTCTTACAATACAACAACTCACTTCAACCAAGCTACACTTTCGCACAGCTATCAATCATTCGACTACAGCCATTCGACATATTACAGTCATACGCCCAAAAGTGAGGGGGACGGGACAATGCTCTTGACTTCAATCATTAGTTTAAATGTCGTATTCACTATCGCAGCTGCACCTCTAGCAGCTCTAGTAGGTGAGTCTATATCTCTCCCTCTATTCCCCCACTCTCTTCAAAGTCTAGTCGGTGAAATTGACCCGATTTCATGTCGAACTCACTCTCACTGCACAGCGTTCCTCGTTCTCTACTTGATCACTCACCCTCGCTTAACCCGATCACCGTTACACACGAAACGACCTTTGACTCTCACCCAACACAACACGTTGTTGAACAGGAATGAGAATGGAGGAACTGGAGTGTGGAGCCGCAAATGGAGGAGAAAAGTCGCCGTAGCTTTGGCAATCGGTCCCACGAGGAGAGGCTTGGGCGATATGGAAGATGACGACGATGAAGAGGGCGATCAGGTGGGAGAAGGAGGAGAGAAACTGTTCGAGAGGAATTGGAGGGTCAAGGTTAAACCTGTACCGAAAGATTTGAAGGGTTGTCTGAAGAGGGAAGGGAGTTTCGAAGTCGCGAAACGGAAAGATGATACCAAGGAGGAGGGAGAAGTGAGTCGGATAGAGACAGATGGGTTGGTAGGAGAGGAGGAAAGCGAATCGAATCAGGTTGGATCGAATGATCTACCATCCCCTTCTCCCTCTCCTTCCATCTCCGTCTCTTCCTCTTCCTCACACTCTTTCTATTCTCCTCCGCTTCCTTCTCCATCCCCGCCACTTCTTCCCGTCGTCACCTCAACCTCAGTACCGCCTCGAGCAAGAAAAACAGTTTCAATTCTCGAACCATCCCTCGTCGAACTCGAAGCCTTACGAGAACTGTGGGATTCACCAGATATGCAGAGTAGTGTCAACGGCGGATTTGGATTGGGAGGGATTGCGGGGTATAGGAGAACGAGGGATTATTACGCTCGAGGTCAAGGAGGGAGAGGGGTCAACAAAACTGCTTCTTCTAAATCACCTTCACCAGCTCCATCAATTCCTAAACCTACATTACCTACACCGGCGATCGAGAAGGAGAAGGAGAAAGAGAAGACGACCTCGACAGATCCAGAAGAAGAGATCACGACTGAAGAAGAATCCCCTCGATTACCTTCCTCGTCCTTAGCTCCGAGTGGTACCCGACGTTCCGCCGTCCCTACTCTAGCTCGACAATCATCTTCTTCCCTCTCTCCCTCCCCCGTCTCTCGTCGACCACTCATCAAACGAGCTTTATCTCCCAACGCGAGTGCCGGAAGTGGAGTAGGAGTTAATCGAGGAACCTCTCGAGCTGGTTCAAGTCGCAGAGGACCGAGTCCCTCAAATCTCGGTTCAAATAGGACAGCATCGATCTCACCTTCTCCCGCGGTTGAGAGGGCTCAACCTCGATGGGTGAAAACGAAGAAATCCACTTTACCTAAACCGACTATTGGAGCAGAAGAGGAGGACGATGAATTAGGAGGAACCGGAAGGAACGGAACGATGAGTGCAACAGTTCCCGACGATGATGAAGAAGATGGTTACGAAGATGTTCCTCCAACTCCACCCTCCCAACCTTCCTTATCACTCGCTATGGCTCCCCTCTCAACCACTTCTTCTACCACTACCTCATCATCAATCTCACCATCCCTCGAACTCCTCTTGGATCACACAAACCGTTCGTTAATCAAACATGATTCGCAATCCCGCTCTATCGAGTCACCCATGTCAGGCTCAGAATCGATCGATGACTCACCCTCCCCTCTTCCACACTCGATAAATCAGCTTCCAAATCCATCTCCCTCTCCTACTCTCTCCCCTGGAGCGAAATCGACTCCTTCTTTCGAAATCACTCCGGCTTCTCCCGATTCCCAATTAGTACCATTACCACCTCTCCCTCCACTCTCTACGGATTCGATGGCGTCGAGTAGAAAGGAGGTAGCGAGTGAAAGAGGGGAAATGGATCCGAATGATCCGATTTCGAGTCCTACGGTTGAAGCCAAAGGAGGGGGTTTCAGTACGGCTTCTACTAAGCGATGATATAGGATCAATCGTAGCTATACGAGCTAAGAGGATTACGTTGAATCGCCAATCACCAAACACTTTTCTCGACTCCCTCCCCTCCCTCTACTCCCTCTCTCTCTCTGTCTCTCTTTTCTCAGCGTACATATTCCCTCTCTTCGACTTTTATTCACAACAAACATATCTCTATATCCCATTCTCCGTTCTTAACCCATGTCTTCACTCCTCTCGTTTGTATAGAATTTTTCAATTTCTACCAACCCACCTCTCTCTGTCTTTCTTCGCATGTTGTTTACACCTTCGCTTCTCCTTGTTTCTCATTGCAAAGCCACTTCATACCTCTCTCCTTTAACACTCACTACCCTATCGAAAGTGCTGCGCCGGAGTTTCCGCCTCTCCGCGCTGCTGCACAGACCCCTTTTCTTCTCACTCCTAGATTCCCTTTCTCCTCTCTCTTACCTCCCCATCCCTTTTGCTCCAACTTCGAAGAATGGTTAGAAAGAAACATCATTACGATCCTCCCAGTTCGTCGGACGAGGAGGAGGAGGAAACGGATCCCTCGACCTCTACTCAAAGCGAAACGGAATCTTCTGATGATTCCCGTTCCGAACCTCGGCGGAGGTATTCGAGTGATGAGGATCTATTACCCGTACGTCTCTCTCTCCCTCGTCCTCTTCGAAACTCAAGCTGATGCGTGGAAGAAACGTAGGAGAAGCATTCTCATCAAAAGAAGAAATCTCGACGACGAAGACGACACGCTGCGGCTGTTGCTCCGGTACATGGGAATATGACTCTGATAGAATGTGTTGTTGCTGGAGTGATTGTCCTGATCCTTGCTGGGGCTTATTACGTATATCAAAAGAATGGATCTTTTCTACCCTCAGCTCCGAGTGGAGACGATTCGTCGAGTGATTCGTCGGGAGAAGGAGCAGGAGGGAGTAACAGTGAGGCGACGGGGATCGAGAAGTCTTCGACTGGAGGTGGAGCGGGTTCGACGGGGATCGAGAGTGAGGGAGGAGGAGGAGGAAGTAAAACGGCTAGTGGTGAGCTATTTCGAACCTATACAGCTAGTGTTTCAGCGCTGATTAGCAAGGTCGAGATCGCTCACGGTACTGGATCAGCAGGAGAGACCGGGACGAAGACTTCTTCCGGAGCAGAACCTTCTTCGACTGGAGGAAGCAGTACAGGAGGAGGCGGAGGAGGTGGAGGGAAAGTGACTGCATTCTTCGAGAACTGTGAGTCGAAGAGTTGCTCTCGACTCTGTTGCTCCAAGCTGAATCGCTTCGAGCGTTTGATAGGGATTGGTCAAGATCCAGCGACGACAAATTTCGATGGTCTCTACGCTGCTTTCTGGTTCTGTGCGGTTCCTCAAGAAGGTGGATCTATCGATACCCTCGAGTCCACGGCAGGTCAAGCAAAGGTGAGCTCCTCGAAACCATCGCGCCAAGATCTCGCAGCTGATTGCGATCAATCTTTCCCGACAGGCTTTCGCAGAGGCAGCTCAAAAAGCCGGAACTAAAGCTCTGCTCTCGGTAGGAGGATGGTCGGGCTCAGCTTTATTCTCGGGATTGGTCGCGAAAGAGGACACGAGGAAAGCTTTCGTCGATGCGATGGTGAAAGCGATGGAGGATTCATCTTTCGATGGAATTGATATTGATTGGGAGTATCCGGGAAAAGCTGGAGCGACTGAAGATGTACGTTCATCCTGCCCGCCAGTCTCGTATTCTGTCCCACAGAGAGAGTGTTGCTGACGAGTGAATTGTTCGTACAGTTCGACGTCAAAAATGACCTCGCGAATCTTCTCCTTCTTCTACAGGAGCTGAGAGAAAAGATTGGGGACGACAAAATTCTCTCTATGGATACGTCTTCAGGCGTCTACAATGGACCCGATGGAAACCCTTCGTCGGATATGAGCGAATTTGGGAAAGTACTAGATTTCATTACGATCATGGTTCGTTCAAGTCTCTCTCTCTACCGATGGACACGAGTAAGACTGATCCCCACTCTATATCCATAGACCTACGATAGCGTGACGTATTCAAGTAAAACTACCGGTCCCAATTTCGCTTTTTCTTCGAAATGCGCTGCTAGTCCTTATGAGATTCCGACGTCGGTTCAAGCATGGATTGATGCAAAGTTCCCAGCAGAGAAGATCTCAGTTGGTTTGGCATCGTATGGGTAAAGCTCGTTCTTTCTTCGAAACGACGGATATAGACTGATTCTGCTTTCCTGCTCGTTTTACGCAGCTATGCGTGGACAGTGAGGTGTTTCATGGATACTTGTGATAATTCTTCGAAGCTGACGTGCTCTCATCTGATAGGTCGACGATTTTAAGGATGGTGGAGGAGTCGAAGGAGTGAGTCTTCGCCTATCTTTCCCGTTCTATGCAGACACTGACCCGCCCTATTCCCTCACAGACATCTTCGAGTATCTATCAAACAGTTTCGAAAGTTCTCGACGTCAAGGATGGTTCTGTACCCTACAGCAAGATCGTTTCGGAAGTAAGTGATCTCGTTCGAGCTTCCCGTGCTCAGCGCTGACCGCCTTGATCTCCACATCATTGCTCAGTACTTGGACACAATGGACTACACGTTTGATGACTGTACGAGCACGCCATTCCTGTATAGTTCAGATACAAAGATGTTTATCGCTTGTTCGTTCATTCGTTCTTCGCTAAATCATCGAAGTCTCGTCTTACTGACTTCCGGACGAGCTTGCAGATGATGACGAGAAATCCTTTGCAACGAAAGGAGGATATGCCAAAGAGAATGGTCAGTCGTTCTTTGCCTCAGTTCACATTCTCGACGACTGACTATCGAGTGGTCTTCTTCAGGCTTGTTCGGGTTCGTCCCTGCGTTGTCCTTACTCATACTTGCAGTGAGCTAACCCACTCGCGTCTGCAGGTGTTCTGTGTATGCCGGGTTGACTCAAGATTCAGATGGGAAACTGATCAAAGCCGCGATCGACGCCTGCTGAACTCCCCTCACTTCTCGATAGACACTCCTTGTACCTCTCCTGTCTCGCACAATCGGTGGACAAAAAAGATATATCACTGTTGTGTATCGAATCCTCTATTCTGTACTACTTTTCGCCATCGGGTTTGAGAGGTTGAGATCCTTCGTCTCCGATCACATCGGCTAGGTTTGTTGTACCAGATCCTCGCTTCGCTGGTTTCGGTTGATTTGGTGATGGCTTCCATCCGATCTGTGAGGAGAGGATGAAAGTCAAACGACAGGCTTGGAAAGAGAGGGAGAGCGCGAAAGCGTACCATGTGCATAATCTGGAAGGTTGCTGGGATAGTACCATCTTCGAGACCGTGCAGATCTGCAGATCGGGATCGTCAGTCTCGCGCAAGGAAAAAGCAGAGAAGAGTAACGACTCACCTCGATAGATCTCTGCAGCTGCAATGACAGTCTCAGGATGCAGCCCCTTTCTTCGATTCACGACAGCGTTTCCCTCTCCCATCCATTTCAGATCGTCCATTAGTTCGTAGATCGAAGGGTAGGCGATTTGGATTTCGTCAACGTCGACAGTCGAGAGAGCGAATCCGGCTCGATTCAGGAGTGAAGTGACGGATTGCGAGTCTACGAGCGGGCCTATGTGAGCTACGACTTTCCGGTAGCGGTAGTAGGAGGTAATGAAACGTACCTGTCATTGGTGAGATTCGGGGAGAGATTCCTCCTTCTCGCTCGAGTTCAGCCAATTGTAAAGCCGTTCTGCACAGCTCGTCAAGAAATCAATACCTGTGGAATACAGAACTGACATCGTGAAGAGCTTACCTCAGTTCAAACAGTGTATCTCCTCCAAACATTGATCCGATGAAAACTCCGTCCGGCCGCAGTGTTCGCTTGATCTGAATGAGAGCGCCTGTACAGCACCCATGCTTCAACAACATTTCCGATATGGAGTGAAAATTGAGAGGGAACGTACCTGGAAGATCGTTGATCCAATGCAGTGCGAGACAAGACATGATTGCGTCGTGAGAGTTCTCTTCGAAATGCGACGCCAACTCTTCTTCATCGAGATGTATCCGTTCGACAGGGACTGTCAGGAAGATACGAGTCAGCTTACAATAACGCGTCGAGAGTGTGAGCCTCACTTACCATCGAATTCGACATCTTGATCTCGGTAAAGCATTCCCTCTGCGAAATTACACGAACTGTCAGGGCTTGTATCGCACAGTAGAGTAGATAAAGACTCACTCGATGAATCTACCATGACTACCTTCTTTGTGATCTCTGAATCCATGTGTTTAGCTAAGAATCCAGGACCTGATCCAACATCGAGTACTAAAGGATACCTTTGTTTGATGTCCTGTCACACTCAATCCATTCTATATCAGTACGGTGGACCATCTGAACTCGCTCAAGCTGTGTTCAGGCTCTTGATCGAGGACGATGACGCAGGTTGAGCGAATCTTGGAAGAGGAGGAGAGAGACTTGCAAGTAATCGATCGACCATACTCTGTGCTACATCGTCCTTTACATAATCTGTCATTCTACTCCTCTGCTTATCCGAGGCAGCCCTGTCCCGTTGGCTAGTCTTGAGGTTACGATCGAACACTTGAAAAGGAGAAGCCGATGAGGGAGCAAACGAGGGGACTGCATACGATCGCTTTGTTGTGGTGTTGAGAGCTTTCGATAGTGATGGGGGTAGGCTTGAACGGGTAAATGAAGCCATTCTGAGGGAGTGAAAGTGAGCGGAAGAAGCGAAGAAGTTGCTTCATCTCTTCATCGCTCTCCTCTCACTGCTACGTCTCACAATGTTGCATCAGACGGCGCAATACTCTAGAATAAGCTCCATCAACCAGTAGCTCGATCCGATCGCTCTCTCATCGACAACAACTCGATATTTCGCAGACATAGTATCAAGGAAAGGAAACGGTACTGCAATGCACTGACTGATTCGGACTAACGACTCTGTGAACAAGGAAAGAAAAGCACCCTACTGGAGAATCACCTAGAAAGAAGAAGGAAAAGAGAGAGAGAACCCTAAGCACAACTAAAATCGTCGAAATCAGATCCCTAAAGCTTGTTTCGAACGACACCCTCGGCGGCTTTGTACAAGTCGGAAAGCTTCGTAGCGTAGATCTTGGCGACAATGTTACGCTTAGCCTGTGAGAGAACGATCGATAAAGAGAGACGTTATTTTCCGCGATCAGAGGAGCGAGAGAAGCGAGAATGAGGCTTTACCTTCATAGTAGGAGTCAAAGCCTCAGCAGGGAAAGGGTCAACAGTGATGAAGATGTTGTCTTGAAGTTGTTCGTAGCTGGATATCCCGAAGCAAAAGTCAGATACTCGTTTATCCGCAAGATCTCGATCGCATTCGGGCTCACCTGTTTAATCGAGCCTTCTTTCCGTAAGGTGCAAGTTGACGAGCGAAAGCATTGATGACCTTGGGATCGGCAGCGGCGTCGTTGAGAGCGGCAGTATCGGTAACGGCAAGATCGCGACCGAGGACTCGAGATGCGAGAGCTGTCGAAGGCGAGCGCGAGTCGTCAGTATCGTCTCGGTGTCGTAACGTGACTGCTGAGAAAGGCAAGAAGTGCTTACGAGCGAATTGAACCGGATCAGCGACACAGACTGCGACGAGATGATCTCGAAGCGAATCTCCATGAACGTAAAGTTGAGCAAGAAGCGGGCAAAGAGCGTAGACGTTCTCAATCTTCTCCACTGCCACGTATTCGCCTGATTCTCGACCCCCGAGTGAGCTAACTAAGGGCGAATGCGAGATGGGAAGACAAAGAACGAACCTTGACTCAATTTGACCAAATTCTTGACACGATCAACGATCTTGAGACGTCCCAAGTCATCGATTAGCCCGATATCACCGGTACGAAGCCATCCATCATCCGTCATCGTCTCCTTGGTCTTTCCGGGTTCTTTGTAATAACCTCCCATCAAATGAGCTCCTCGAGTACAGATCTCTCCTCGAGGGAAAGGCTTGTCTTCGCTTGTGTAACCCATCTCCTCAACATCTCGAACCATGATCTCGACACCTGCGATTGGAGGACCGACAGTTCCCGCGCTCCAAGCGTCCGTGAGGAGACATCGAGTAGCGCATCCACTGTTCTCCGACATTCCGTAACCTTCGACGACGTCACAGCAGAAAGCGACACGAAGGAAGTCGAGGACTTCAGGAGCAATAGGTGCACTGCCAGTTCCGATGCTGTTCGAAAATGAGAAAAAGTCAGAAAATCGGCGAACGAAAAAACCGGAACTAGAGAAGCTTACAACTCGACGTTACCACCTAACAAAGCCTTGACCTTGTTGAAGAGGATGCGATCCCATAGAGCGTGAGTTTTTGAGCCGGTCGTCTTGAGGTTTTCGAGTTTGGCAGCGAAAGCTTTGCGAGCGAGAGCACCTTTGACGCCTGGTGCATCGAGAGTTTGAGCCTTGATAGCTTGGTAGATCCTGTTGAGTACTCGAGGAACCGATACGACGAACTAAATCGACTCGATGTGTCAGCAATCGCTTCGAGTATTGTCGAAACAGAAAATAGTAAACCCACAGTGGGTTTGATGACTGCGAAATCTTCGAGTAGTCGAAGGTTGTCACCGCAAGAGTATCCAATAGCAGCACCGCAAGCCATTGAGACGACTTCGCAGAAGTATTCGTAGATGTGAGCGAGAGGGAGGTAAGAGATATGAACTGAATCGGGGTAGAGCTTGTTGCCGTGACAGGAACCGATAGCGACACCGGCGACCGAGCTGTGAAGAGTCATGACACCCTCTGTTACGCACAATCGAGAGACAGTTCAGTTTAGTGGGAGCAAGAATTCTGTCGCAGATCTGATCGGCGCAACGAGCGAGCTCCGCCACACCAACACTGGAAGGAGTGGGACTGAAGAAGAAGCTCACTAGGATTTCCGGTGGTCTGCAGAAGCGAAAGCGAGGAGGAAAAGTTAGTTCAGATTCGGATTCTCGAAGCGAAAGAAGCTAGAAACTTACGCCAGAAGTGTAACACAAGCAAGCGCAATCTGAAGGAGCTGGAGGAGTGTGAGGTTTGGGGTGGGCGACTCCGAGTGCTTCGACTGGATAGGAGAGAGGAAGAGCGAGATCAGTTTAGGTGACGAAAAGCAGAGGACAGTTTTACTCACGTTCGACGATATCCATAACCTGAACACCGACAGATTGTCCCCAGGCCTTGAGAACATCTCCACTCTTTGCACCAGGCTGACTGCCTTGAGCTGAGATTGAAGTCCAGCTGTCGAGGGAAACGACGGCTTTGACAGTAGGTAGCTTCTGGATGAGCTCGAGAATAGCTGGAACGTGAACGCTTCCGACAAAGACTACTGGACATTCTGCGTGATTGATGATGTATTCGACGACGTCGGGACCGAGAGTGGCGTAGAGAACGGTCGTAGTCATCGAGTAAGAAGCGCAAGCGAGGTTGACCCATTGCCATTCTATTTTCTCATTCATGTCAATCGCAGACTCTCAAGACGGCTTAGGAGAAGGCTTGACGTACCAGGGCGGTTGATCGACCAGATACCAACGTTCCAACGGTCAGGAGTGTCAGGATACTGTTCCTTCAACTTTGCGAGACCGCTTCCGACTCGAGTTCGATGAACGTCTACTTGTTCATACGTCTCCCATGTCATCTCCTTTGCCCAATCTTGTCCATTCCATTCCCTCTTTCCCAAGAAACGATTCTTTCCACAAGCCGAGAGCCCGAGGTTGAACGCATCGTAGAGAGTTTTGGGATAACGAGGGTCGACAGGGTCAGGAAGACTGAAGATGGCGTTACGGTAAGCGTGAGATTGTCCAGGTCGTTTACTACCGGGTACAGGCTACACAGTAAAGAGCGGAGGGTCAGCATTTGAGAGCCGAAGGAGGGGAAAGTGAGGACTCACCAAGGCTTGAGGCTTCTTTGGATCAACTCCAGCAGGTAAAGGAATAGGGAAAGGAAGTTCAGAAGTCATGGTCGTAAGTTGTGCGTAAGTTGCGAGGAGGGAGAGGGAGGAGAGGGAAGCTTTGGAAGGGAGTTTTCGCTTCGGTTTCATCCGTTCCCCGAATCCTTTTTTTTCTCCTCTTTCGATTCTTGCTGTTTTCCGCCGAAGATTCTAGCTACTCTTGTTTTGCTTTCGAAGCGAGTGCGGACGATAAAATAGGATCCGATCACTCTGGAAAAGCTCGACTTTGTCGCATGGTCTAGCTTTGAATTTTCAAACTAGCTCATTCTCTCGATCATAGAACACTGACAAGCAGAACTGAAGAAACGAATTGAATTATACTGTGTAGAAGAAAGGGGGGTAGAAAGAAATGTTTAATGCAAGGGCGGGAGGGGAAGGGAAGGAGAAAAACTGCAAACGATCCGAGGTGATCAAGAAGAAGACATCTTGTCGAGAAGGGGTAGAGGAAGATTGTATAGGTGTACGTTCGAGGGCGAGGGGGTATCGCGCACAGAATAATATGCAGAGCGGGGAGTGGGAAGAAGTTGCGATGGATACAGGTTCAGACGGTGAAGTCGGAATAATTTTGGTAGAGGCGAGGGTTGCAAGGGGGGATTAACGAGTAGATAGAGAAGGAACGAAGTAAGATTAGGCTGTTGGTTGAGCAACCTTGTCGTAAGCCTTCCAGAATGACTCTTTGCCGTATTCGACCTCCTCTTCTCCTTCCTCAGATTCCATCTTCTCCGTCAACTTCTCGACTTCTTCCTTTGAAGCGCCAGCGCCCATCAACAGCGACGAGGAGAAAGTGTAGGCGGAAGGAGCATCGATAGCAGTGTCGACGAGAGTCTTCATCACCGGTTCGAAAGCCTTGAGGAAGTCATCGTGCGAAATGATCGATTTCGCGGCAGTCTCCTTGAAAAGATCCCGAGTGATGTTGACGGCATCGGCCTTCTTGACGAGCGCAGCTTCGATGAGACGAGTGATGAGGAGTCCTCGGTACTCTTTCGGTAAAGCTTCGACACTGGCGACACCTTCGCTGACGTTCTTGATCTCGAACCACTACAAACGGAAGAGCACGGTCAGCTTGCGAGTTCGCAAGTAGAGATGAAGAGAATGAGACTAACCTCTTGCACGGAGTTGGTAGCTTTTCGCTCAGCTTCTTGTCGGGACATCGAGGAAGCGTTAGGGTCGATAGCACCATCATCCTCGTCTTCCTCGTTCTCGCCTTCGCCTTCTTCAGCGTTCTCAGCATTCTCTTCCTCCTCACCTTCCTCACCATCGAGAGGTTTCGTTCGGGGTTTCAGGTTGAGTTTCGGTCGTCCAGCAGCGGGGGCAGCAGCTTCGGGCTCGTCGGCACCTCCGGAAAGGAGAGCGAAGGGGTTGATGGGAGTAGATGGTCGAGCAGCTTCGGTCTTGGCCTTTTGCTTGTTGGCGAAAGCACCAGTAGGTCCGAGGGAGATGGAGGAAGAATCTCGGTTCTCTCGAATTCGTCCGAAAGCGCTGAGATCTCCAGCCTTCGCCGGTCGCTGAGGTTGTGTTGTCCATCCATCAGCACCAGGTTGGGAAACACCGAAGTCACGACCTTGTCCTCTTCGAGAGTTTGGTCGAGAGAGTTGATCGCCAAGTCGAGGAAGCTTGCCTCCTGAAGATGCTGTTCGTCGAGCGGATTCTTCGGCTTGCTTTTGAGCCTATGCGATGTGTCAAAGAGGGTCAGTAAAGTGATCGAAACTTCGAAACGAGAAGAGAAACTTACATCGGCGTGAATTTCGGAAATGGTTTTGGGTCCAGCAGAAGCTTGTTTCGAAGCCCATCGGGAAGCACGAAGATCGACAACGTCCTACAACAGTGGAACGAACGTCAGTGGATGACACGATACATGAAGAACGAAAAGAGGAAAACTTACGAGAATCATGAAACGAATCCTGGAAGAAACCTTGGGACTGTTTGCGATAGTGTTCATTCGCGAGAAGTAGATATCCATATGTTGCTTCGCCTTGGGGTTATCGAGACCCTTTCCGACAGTTGTGAGAAGACGGCAGAGCGATTCGATATCCTCCTCCTCGGGGTTCTCAGTGTTTGCGAGAAGCTTCTTGATACACTCGTGCATGATTCGTTCCGTGAGCATCTGAAGTCGGTAAAGTTCTCCGATGAATCGGACGAGACCGAGTCCACGTCGCTTGGCCTTTTGAGCGGCGTAGTACTCTTCGGAGAGAAGTTCAGCTTCTGGCGAGTCCTCCTCCTTCGTTCCCTTCTCAGCGGCCTCCTTCTTCGCAGCTTCATTCGCATCATGCTTCGCCTTGTCGTCAGCCTCCTTGCTCTTGGCAGCGGCAGCGGCAGCCTCCTTGTTCTTCCATCCGTTCTCGTAATCCTCTTGACAACGGTTGAGGAGATATTTACGGAAGAGAGCTCCACCAGCGACGGGGGTACCATCTTGCGCCTTGACAGTCTCGTCACGAACCTCGGTTGAGACACGCTCCATGAGTTTGCGACAGAGACGAGCGTACATCTCGGACCAAGTAGCTTCATCGGTAGCCTTTTCGAAGATGAGAGCGATGACTTGTCGAAGGATTCGTCCATCGGATTCGTCGATACTTCGGTTCGCCCATTCGAGGATTTGATCGGAGATCGAGTCGAATCGTTCGAGAGTGAGTTTGTTGAGAAGAGCCTTGACTTTTCGTTGAACCATCTCGGGAGAGTTTGTGTCGACAGCCGAACCTCCAGCGATAACGGTAGGAGCCCATCCAGTTGCTGATCGAGGGCCGAGAGTAGCATCCTCGAATCCTTCTCCAGTAACGTGTTGACCAGGTTTCTTCGACTCGTCCTTCTCCTTCTCTCCTCTTCGCTTCGAACCTCGTTCACTCTTGTTCCTTCCTCCTCCTCCTCCTCCGTTGAACGCTCCACCCATACCACTTTGACTCGTTGTTCGTGACATACTGCCTCGAGCACCACCGAAAGCGCCAGAGGGAGATCGTGCGAGAGAAGCGGCGAATCGTTGCTCACTCGTTCCAGGGTTGCCTCCTTGTCCGAAGTTGCCCATTCCACCGAATGCACCTCCGACACCTCCGAGACTTGCACTTCGACCGAAAGCACCAGTACCCGAAGGAGTTCGAGAAGCGGCAGGAGGTCCCATAGGTCCACCGCGACTTCTTCGGTCGACGAAACCTCGAGGAGCGTTCTCATCACCGACCATTCCCATGTCGGCGAGGTTGGGGAGGTTCTCGGGCTTCTCTTGACAGATGGCCATGAATTGAAGGAGGAAATCCCGATCGTAACGGTATTTGCCGGGATCCGAGTTGACGTTGAGCTCGGAAGAAGGACCTTTCGAGGATTCGGGGTAAGAGACGTTCGCAAGGTCGGAGATGGGTCGAGCGGAAGAGATGGCGGCGGAAGTGGGAGTTGCTGACTTGGCGGCGCTGGAAGAAGAATCGGGAGTGGAAGATTTCGAAAGATCGGTGGTAGGTTTCGCGGGAAGGAAAGAGGGGAGGGAGGAAGAAGGAGTAGTGGGAGCAGCGTCCTTGTCGGTAGGTCCAGAGTTGAGGTTCTCACGAGCGTCGACGAGAGCTTGTGCGGGGTCCTTGGGTTCACTCGCTGCTTGTTCGTCGGCGAGGAGAGCATCTTCTTCGGCACGGAGGGCATCAGCTTCGGAAGACTTGACGTGGAGACCAGCGACTTCTTGACCGGGAGTGGAAGGAGCACTGTCGTCGGCTTGAGCAGCGGATTTGAACGAGTCGGTGGCGACGGGTTTCGATTCCTCAGCTTGTTTCTCCTCCGACGTCTTCTTCTCCTCAGCGGCGACGGCGGCAGACTTCTCCTCCTCAGCCTTCTTCTCTTGCGCTTGCTTCTCTTCAGCCTTCTTGTCCTCAACCTTTTGTTCCTCAGCCTTTTGCTCGGCTTCCTTCTTCTCGACTTCTTTCTTCTCAGCCTCCTTCTTCTCAGCTTCCTTCTGTTCAGCTTCCTTCGCTTCAGCCTCCATCTTTGCCTTCTCTTCCTCTTCGACCTTTCGCTTCGACTCGGCTTCTTCATCAGCCTTCTTCTTCGCATCGGCATCAGCTTGAGCTTTAGCCTTTTCATCCTCAGCCTTCTTCTCCTCTCGCTTCTTCGCTTCTTCAGCAGCAGCCTTCTCCTTCGCTTCCTTCGCGGCCTTGTCCTTCTCTGCCTTCGCCTTGAGCATGTTCTCATCAGGTTTGACAATCTTGATCGCGGCGGATCTTCGGGGAGAGGGCATGAAGACGGGAGCATCGAGACTGGGCTTGAACTCGGGAGCGGCGGCTCCAGCGAGACTCAGTGATCGAAGAGGAGTAGAGTTGTTGGCGTTTTGAGGGGAGAAGGCGCGGGGAAGAGCAGCGGATTGCTGTTGAGGGGAAGAGTAAGGGAAGGAAGAAGTGTTGGGAGTCGAAGGAGCGTTCGAGTGTTGAGCTGAAGGGGAAGGAGGAACGGTCGATCCAGTTTTGGGAGTGTGGATTCCGGTTGTAGGAGTCGAGTTACCAGAGTTGGTGAGTGCGGGGGGTCCACCAGCTTGACCTTGAGGCATGAATCCTCCTGGGTAAGGTTGATAAGGAGCTCCGTAAGGGTTGTAAGGGTTCGCGTAGGGCTGGAATCGGGGCGAAAACGGTCAGAAAGAAGTGAGAGAAAGGGAATCGAAAAGGTTGCTCACATTTTGTTGACCCATGTACATTCCTTGCGGTAATCCAGGGTTCGACATTCTCGGTGAAGTAGCTTGTTGAGAGAAGGAAGGTCGGTTCTGTTGAGGAGGTCGAGATTGCATATTCGGGCTTCCTACGAACGATCCTGGTCTCGAACTGGGTCCACTGTTGCCTGAAGGAGCTCCTCCATGTCCGCCATAGGGAGAGTTTCCGTTGGGGATGTTTTGGGGAGAAGGACCCTTGTAGGAACCAGATTGACCGTAGTACTGCGAGGGAGGAGAGAAAGCTTGAGATTGTTGCTGTTGTTGGGGTACGAATGGCGCAGGAATCTGTCTCGGAACGAACGAAGCCGAAGTATTCGAGAGTTGCGAGTGGTGAAGAAGAGGAGAGGTACTAGGCTGAGGGGAGCGCGCTTGAGGGTCGTAAGTAGCTAACGATCTTCGTTCAGTCGGGATAGGTGCAGGGGAAGTAGAAGAGTTGCCAGAGTTCGACGATCCTCCTCCAGTGAAGAAGGCGTGAAGGTTGATAGGAGGCTTGGTAGTCGAAGGAGCGGAAGTGGGACTGGCAGCTTCAGCTGGAACTGAACCAAATGCTTTAGGAGCACCGTTGTTGAACGAAGGAGGAGCGGCAGGGGAGGACGAAAGCACAGCGTTCTGATCGTTGGCGGTACCGAAAGCGACTGCAGATTCGAGTTTCGATTAGCTTGTTCTCTGTCGGCAAAAAGGAACGGTAAAAACGCACCATCTGATTCAGCACCACTTCTGATCGCATCCACCCTCGATTGAGGTACACTGACTCCATCAACTCTGACACTCTGCTTTCTCGAAGGAGCGGGACTTTGAGGAGAGGTTGCTCCCGAAGTTGAAGATCCTCCTCCTGCTGCTTGCGCGATGGCAGTAGCGGCGGGTACCGTCGGACTAGCTCCAGCCGATGAAGCACCGTTTACATATCCAGCGACATCTCCAGAGGTGACAGCTGCAGGAGAAGGTTTGCTCTTCTTGGCGGCAGCGGCGTAGTTGAAAGGAGCAGAAGGCGAAGTCGGCTTCGAAGATGTCGAAGTAGGAGACGAGCCGGTCGCTGGGACTGAGAGAGTAGGTTTGGAAGTTGAAGAGTTGCTCATTTAGAGGTGAAGGGAGTTTTGGGCGATTAAAAGTATCGGGTGAATTTCACTCGATTACTCGCGGATCGCACGGGAAGGGAGGAGGAGGATTGGCTTGAAGGTAGAGAAGTAGAATCGAAAGTCTATCCGGTAGAAGGGACAGAGAAGGTTCCGAGACTGAGGAGGAGGGAGAGAGGAAGGGAAAACTGTTTGAATCGGAAAACGGCAGTGGCGGTCCGATTGAAGGGCTCGCGAGGGTTGCGAGGGGTGTAGAAAGTGTGTAGAGGGGTATGAGAGTCTGTACAGACAGCTACGAGTACCTAGGACATCGTAACAAAGATGAGTTGTTAGCTTTTTCCTCCTCGACTCGATAATTGGTGAACGGGCGTCAGCTCACCTCGAGTAGTGACCTAGGAGACTAGGAAGGGAAGAGGGGAGGACTGGGGATAAGTCCTGACTGTTCTGTAAAAGAGAGAAGCCCAGAAACTGAGCGTTCGTTGCAGAGGGAAAAAGACTGCAATGGAGTTGTCTAAGTGTAGTAAATTCGGATTACCCTTTGTTGTCTTTCGCTCACTTTCACCGGATCGACTCGGCAAGGGACACTTCGGAATATAACGACGACAATGAGATGATATGCTAATTTCACAACAGGGTACAGTTGAAGCTACTTTGATTCGACAGGTTTGAAAAGATGCTCGCGGTAGAATTTCAACTCTGTCTCGGTATCAACATCGTCAGTCTCTGCCGTGCAAGGCTCGTGAGACCAGTACATACCTTCAATCGACGCTTGAATATCGGCGAGCGCTCTGAGTGGAGCAGAAGCAGAAGAGTCAATATGGGAAATGCTCGATTTCCGTGTGAAACGAAGAATTGGAGCGTACCGGTGCTCAGCGTCTTCCTTTCTCTTGAGTCTACTCTCGGCAAGAGCTTTCGGGTACCACCGTCGAGCGAGCTCCTTGATTGAGCTCACATCGAGGATTCGATAATGCAGCTTCGAAGCTAGTAGCGGCAGATCCTTGTTGATGAACGCTCGATCAGCATGAACAGAGTTTCCGGCCAGTAGTGCAGGTGCTGAAGGTAGGAGGGGCATGAGTGAACGAGTCAGCTCAAGAGATTGATGAGGTAAAGACTAGAGTGGGAGAACCGACTCGACGGCGGGAAATGTTTCGTCACGTAAGCAGCGACGAGAGCGTCGACTTCTTCCATCGAATGTTTGCTGTTGAGGCATGCTCTTGTCAAGCCAGTCTATAGAGTACGGTCGATGAGTCAGTACAGATCAATTCCAGCGAATTGCGAGAACTGAGCTCACCTTTCCATGCTGTTTGATGCACCTGTTCAAGTCGACGAGCGTTAGCGATGTATACACGTTGATGAGATCTACTTCCCGGCTCACCAGTCGTTCATTCCGTCGAGAACGTCCTTGTCAGTTTTAACAATGAATTCGATTCCGTCGTCGAGCTGTTCAAGTTTCGAATTCGTAGCGATACATGCGATCTACGAAAGGGAATGGGATCAGTAAAGCATAAACGAGACGGCAAGGAGGGTACTGACCTCTAGGATGCGATCAGGAGTGAACGCTTGTCCCTCTCGAAGTCCTTCTCGAGGTAAATATGGATTCAACCCTGTCATTTCGCAGTCTGCTTGAATCCAGATCGTCAGTGACCAGCTTGATAACGCTGCAGAGACTCGCCTGATCCCTTCGTTGAAGCAAGAGTGCTAGAGAGAGGGCTCACCGATCCACAAGATGTTTTCGCCATTCCTGAGTTCTGCCATTTGTGCGAAGGATAGGAAAGTTCTGGAGTACGCTCTTGAGTAGACTGTGCGATACAAAGAAGCAAAAGCAGGAGGAAGCGAGCGGGTGAGGAGCATTCAAGAGTGAGAGAAGCGAAAGTCGTCTCTTAATCCTCTACCACTCACTCGACTTCGCTCAAACGCCTCAAGCAGTTCGATAGTAGCTCACGGTACGGTCAGATACGCGCTCTATACGCGTTCGTGTAAGCTTCGCTCCTCGATACCTCAAATTCGGATCCATTTTGTTCATCCTCGTTGTCGGTCAGTACTGCCTTGCTGAGATCCCTCGATGATCTGAAGTAGCTGACATACTTCTCTCTGTAGCTCTCGATACCTTCAACCCCGTCAGATCCTCGAAACGCTACTCTTCTTCTTCTCGCAAATTCGTCTCTCTCATTCAGCCTCTCCTACTTCCCCATCCGCTCGTCCCATCCTCTCGGCCCTCTCCCCATTGATCTACTCGTGCCTAGACCTCATCACTGTTCCTCTTCCGCTTCTTCTCGCCTCCCTCTCCGTCGTCCCTCGATCTCTCTTCAGCTCTTCCTCTCTCACGCCATGTCTCCTCCTCACCTCCCCAACGAACTCGTCACCTTGATCTTCGAACACCTCTACCGCTCCCTCTGCGTCCATCCCAGCGAAGATTTCCTCGACTTCCCCATTTCCGATAAATTCATCTTCTCCCGATTCTCCCTCGTTTCGAAGACCTGGCACGCACTCAGTCTTCCGTTCCTCGTTCGACACTGCGATGGACATCGGCTCGAGGAGTACAAGGATTTCGTAAAGAAGTACGACTTGGCTAAAAAGGTGGAATCGATTCACTTCAACATGAAGATTCCAAAATGGGATGACTACAAAGAGTCCGCCGAGGCCTTGATGGAGGATCAGCGTCGGGACTATGGGTACGGCCATCGCTATGGATACGAGTATGACGATATCTCAGACGACGATCCAGACTTGCGGCAAGATTGTCTGGATGAAGCGTTCACCGACATGTACTCTTTCCACGATGAGGATCGTGATAAGGAGAAGGCGCGATGGAGTTACATCCTGCAACACTGCATGGCTACGGTGAAGATGGTGGAGTTTGGACCGCGACCGAGGAAGAAATTGGAAACGAGCTGGCCCGACGAGAATTGGCGGGAGATGATGGAGAGCGGGGAAGCAGACCCGATGTACGGACCGGGACGGGACGTGATCGACTTCATGGATGGTCTCCGGGGACCAAAAGTCAAGCAGCTACGAATCAACCTGCTTGCTGGGGCGAATATCAATTGGCTCGATCAAGCTCACAGTGACGCCTTCCCTCAAGTCAAAGATCTCACCATCGCATCGTATTCTGCATCTTTCGAAATCGATGATCATTCGGTCGAATGGAAGGACCTGTGCCGATTACGCATCTTGAACCTGTACTGCCTTCCCGACCAGTTCCAAAATTGCCTCATACCTTCATACCTCAAACCTTCCGCTGGAACTCTCACCCATCTCCAGCTCAGTCTCCACCCTAACGCCCTTCGACAACGGAGCACAGTTCTCTACCGACCCCCCTCCTGCTTCGACTCACTCGTTTTCCCTCGCCTAAAACACCTGGACCTCGACATTCCTCATCTTCTCTGTGGAGATCCCGAGCTGTTCGATCGCTTCCCCGTCATTACGACTGCAGCCATACCTCTTTACAACTCGCTCACACCACACCGCTTTTTCACTTTCCCTCCGCACCTCACCCATCTCTCCCTTACTCATTTCGACGCAGCAACGATCCCGGTTCTCTGTGATCACCTATCCGACGTCAACCTCGGTCATCTTTCGCGCCTACAGATACAGGGCTTCAGGTTTGCTTCTGCAGTGCAGCCAGTCGGAGGTGAACAAGATCCGACGAAATTAGCCGAACTTGAGGAAGCGCGAGGAATCGGAAGACTCGTCAAAGTTTGCAAGAGGAGGGGTGTCGAAGTTCTATTCGAGGATCTTGACATCGAGCGCGAATCGTGGATGGACGAAATCGGGGCGGATGAAGAGGACCAAGAGGACGAAGCATGGGATTTTGACGCGGAGGATGGCGAGGAATTCAAGGAGTTCTGGAGTTCTCATAAACGCAGAGATCATGACCTCGGTACGCACGCATTCTGTCTTACGTAGCTCACGCTGATCAAGGCTGACCAAAACCATTGTCTGGTCATCAGATCAAGCTTTCGCGGTTTGTCGCGGATGGTTCAAATCCGATCAAGCCGCCGCGCAAGCACGAGAGGCCATTACACCTTTCCTGGCTTAGAGAAGACATAGCTCGTATTGTTCCTTAGATTACTGTATCTCCTCGTCGGGAGTAAGCAAAACATCCGGTAATCGATCGAATTCGTTCGTTGGAATCTGCTCCCCATCTTGCACCATCTGCGCATTGAGAGCGAGAGCGACTGCGAACATCAAGTCTGTCAGTCCCCTACTCGCCAGCGATCGAAGAAACAGAGACATACCTGTTCTAGGAGGTGATTTAGCGAATCGTTCTGAATAATCCAGACACTTCGTTATGTATCGATCGTAATATCCTCTTCCGTGACCCAGTCTCCGTCTCCGTGTGTCGAATGCAAGCCCTGGCACGAGAATCAAGTCGAGTCCTCCAGCTGTCGCATGATCGGCTATGGAAGCGAAGAGGATAGTGAGTTTATACCCTGCGAATCAAAGAAGGGTCTGACTGACCGTCTTCCAGACCTTCAATCTATCACACAAAAACGAGTCAGTACATTGCCAATCCAGCTCACGGAACGCGAAAGACTAGCTCACCTCAATTGGATCCAATTCTCTGATTCCCCAACGATTCTCCTTCAATCCTTCAAAATGCTCGACTCCCGTCAACCTCAACATCTTCATCGTCGTCTTGTCCTCTATTGGACAATATGGTACATAAACCTTTTTATTGTTGGCGAGGGCATGTCGAATAATGAAATCGGTTTGAATTTCTGCGACGGGAAGTGAGAGGTAACAACTGATGTTTCGCGCTGATTGATAGTAGGGCGATTGAAGGAGACGATCAATGATTGCTTGAGCTACACAAGAGGACGCTACTTAGTCGAGGGCTCGAGGGAAAGGGAGCAGAAAGAGATGAACGAACATTCGGCAGCGACTTGATGAGGAGGTAGAGCTTTGAGTCGGGCAGTGACTTGCTTGCGTAGTGTCTTTTTAGCTTGTTGTACAGCTGTGCTTGTTGTCAAAGGAGTAGACATAGTGAAGCGTTTGAAGACAAGGAACGAAACAGAACGCTTCTCTTCTTCATCAACCACAACTCTCGACAACACTAGACCGATTCGATTAAAGCAGCAAACAGCAATACAGTATCCAACAAGTATCATCCACGAAGTACAAGGGGATCAACACGTCGAGAGGAAGAGTAATTGAACCGGGTTCGTTCGAGTCGACGAGGGGGACTCTAGAGCCTCAATGGCAGCTCCGTCTTACTCTGCGGCGTACAGGATGAGTGGTGAGAGCTCAGGCTATGGTCATATAGGTAAGTCTCCTTCCCTTGGTCATGTGAAGAGGTTCTCCCCCCTCTCCCGCCTTGTCGGATCACTCCTGTTCCTCTGATCTTCTCTCTCTACTTGTTTGAGGCGTTCTTTGCCATTCGGATCGAGGTACTGACTCATGTCAACGATCGACAGATAACGGTTCGAATCGTAGCGACCACCCTCCTTTGTCTCCCTCTCCTTTCGACGACCGATTCCCTCAACCCGGTTCCTCCTTCACTCTCCCCCATTCTAGAACAGCTTCCGCATCTTCGACGACCTCTACGAGATCGAACGGGTCTGGAGCTGGAGGACTGCCTCGAACGACCTCCTCGTCGAGATGGGACAATTTCAATTTCTCGCACGATGTCGAGCTGTTACTGGGGGAAGAAGGGAGAGGGAAGAGTCCGGTTAGAGGAGAACGAGCGAGCACTCCTTCGAGGTCGAGCAGTCGACTCGGCCAATCGAAATGGGATTCAGAGGAACAAGAACCTGGACCTTCGACTCCGAGGAGCAACTCGAATGGTCACAACAGCAGGGGCCAAGATACGACGCCAAAAGGGTTATCTGGAAGAGGGTCAAACGACTTTACTTCTCGACCCTTACACACCCCTCCTCAGATGCTCCCGACTTCATCTTTCCTTCGGACCAGTACCAGTTCTCCCTCTTCGATCAGTCGTTCTCGAATGGCTTCTCAAGCATCTTCATCCTCTGCTCTTCGACCACCTTCATCTCAGTCTCAACATTCTTCCTCTCAATCGTCCTCCTACTCGCACGAAGAAGACAACTCTTGGGCTACCGATCTAGCTCCTCCCAATCTCGATGACGACCTAGCCTCTTCACGGTCTCATTTCCTCTCGGACAACACCGGAACTGTGGATCAGGCAAGACCGTTGAGTGAATTCGATTTCATGGCGGCGTATGCTCGATCAGACGGAGGAGGCAGCATGCCGAATTCCCCGATGTTGCCGACAGTGGGAGTCGTTCAACCAGCTAGTCCCGTAGCTCCGACCTCAGTAGATGGCGGATTTGATTCGACCGACTTGCCGAACGATCGAACTTCATCGAAGGAAGACTTCACCTCGACCCCTGATCACTCTCTCGAACAGACAGTTTCGTCGCCGCTTCCTGCAAGTTCTGCACCTCCCACAAATCCCTCGACTCTCTTACAAGCGAACATCACGCCTTCTTCCTCTCGCTCTCCTTCTCCCGCTCCTTCCCTCTCACCAAATATCCGACCTTCATCTCGTACCTCAAACCGAAGCGTATCCAGTCCTGTCCGACCTCCTCGACGACAACCTTCAAACCTCAGTCTCATCCCGAAATCAGATCAATCTCAATCGAGCGATTCTACCGCCCCTTCATCCGTTTTCGCTCCTCCCGTCCCCTCGTCCTCTTCTTCGACTCTCGAGGATCCTGCTTCGCTCTCGCCAACAAAGTCTCGAAAGACGAATGTGTCCCCAGTATTGAACGGAGGAGGTTCCCCTCGTTCACCTCGACCGCCGAGTATTCCGGAAAAGTCGAGAAGGAGAGCTAGCACGCTCGGACTTGGATTGAAGAAGGGACATGGGAGAAGCGAGTCGGTCGAGATTGATGGAACGAGTAGTGAGAATGGACACGGGATGGAAGGAACCGGAGGAGGGAGTTTCACCAAGTGAGTTTTGATTCTCTTGGGATTCGTCAGTACGTCATGCTGACCACTTCCCTACGTAGCCCCAATACTCCTCTGTCAGCTTCAGATTTCGCTGAAGCGTACGGTCGACACGATTGGGACACGGCTTCTTCTCTAGGACCTTCGACCACTACTTCTCCGAATCTACCTCGCCCATCGCACATTCGGGATGCTGCCTCTTTCGACCTCTCGCCCGCCCAATCTCCGACTCATCTCAATTCGTCTCCCATGGAGGCGAGAACAAGCAGCGCGATATCGGGAACAAGCAGTTACACGGGAGAAGATGGAGATACTTCGAGAGAAGACGTTTACACGGATGCTCATGCTGGTACCTCGCCGAATCCAGCTTCAACGTTCGAGCAGAATGGACTGTATCTCGACACTGGGGACCTCATCAACAGATCAGAGCGTTCGACTGAGAACAATCTTCTCACACCGACAGACGTTTCAGCTTCGAACCCAGTTTCGTTGACTAGTATCACGAGGAGCAGCACACCGAAAGGAGATGCGAAAGCTCGAGCGGCTGCTTTCATCGCAGATCTCAAGAAGGCGAGACAGGAGGCTGCTAGTCCAGAGAATCAACGTAAGGTATCTGTCGAGGAGGACGATACGATAAAGGTGGAAACGAAGGAGACCAACGCGCCAGAAGTTGCCACTCCGCCTTTGACTGAACGAGCTCCATCTGTTCCGGCTCAGCAACAGCAATCCTCCTCCTCTTCGACTTTACCTCGACCTAACACTCGCACTTCCGAATCTCCTTTACCCCATCCTCCCCAATCCTCATCTCGCTCATCCGTGCTTCCTCCCTCTCGACAATTCTCACATCATACCGCTTACGCACCTCCTTCTCTCACACCTCTCCTCCGCCGACGACCTCTCCCGATGGCGATTCAAGCGACGGGAGAACTCAAGAAAGCTAGAACTGCTGGAGAGCGCGCGAGGATCTACGCGAGCAAGATCAACGAGATGAGTAGGGAGAAGAGTAGGCTGGACGAGTGGATAGAAGCGGTTCGTAATCCGAGATTAGCTATCGGAAGAGGTGAGTCTTCACTTCTTGCAGTTACGACTCATGTTCTCTAGAGCTGACAGTCAGCGATGTTATAGCTTCCCTCGCATCTCAGCCCACCTCTCCCCTCAAGACCTCTCGTTCGTTCCGTCAAGATGCTTCGACCGCAACCTTCGCACCTCGAGGAGATGGTTACCGAGCGAAAGAGATCCATTCTCATTCGTTTGGACCGAAGGACATGACACCTTCTGCACCCTATCCAGGGGTCCTCAGCTACAACAGTCTCGCAACGAATTCTACCATCTCGACGAGCGGTTCCAATAGCTCAAACAGGTCGACTCTAGGTTCAGGTCTCCCGGCCGCTTCAGCCGCACCAGGATCAGCTCGACCTTCATTCTTCTCTCGATCCCTTGGGAGGAGAGCATCAAAACGTGAACCACCACGTGAATCACCTCGATCAAATTCTGGATCCGCAATCAGTGCATTACCCATCTCGAACCCTTCTCCTCTACTCTACAGTTCCTCTTCGACTACAACTACTGCACCTGCGAATCTTCGCTCGATCGGAGGTCCTCGAATGCCAGGAACTCTGTCGTCTCGTGCATCATTCGATTCGAGAACTTCAATCTCTTCCCCCATCGTTTCTTCCCCTCAAATCAACTCTCACACCGGTTCACCCGTCACCTCGTCAGCCGGTCATCCTCATCGCGCATCCTTCTCTTACGGATCGACCACTTCCTCGATCGCTTCTTCTCCGATAACCTATTCCAATTCGAACGAAGGAACGACTAGCAGTGGTAGTCAAGATTCGGCCGCTCTATCAAGACTGACCGACATCTTGCCTCAAGCGAACAAGGAGGATCTAGTACGAGCGTTGAAGAAGGCAGGAGGGGATGATGTGTTGGCTATCTCAGTTTATTTGAGTGAAGAAGCGACGAAGAAAGGATACTGAACGTGATGAAGGGACCCCCTCTTTTATATCTTTCCACAATCTGTTTGTTTACTTTATACCCACACCCCTTTCACTCTCTATTGCTGTGCAAAAAAGATCGTTCACTCTCGTTTTGAAACCTTTGACTTTGCGAAAGTGAAAAGCGAAAACGAACCAACTTTCGACTTTACTTCACATCACCTCGCTCACTCTCAAACGCAAACATGGCAGCACCACAAGGAACGGTCTCACTAGAAGATCTCACCTTTGATCAAATCGCATCAGTGCGTCAACAACTGGAACAAGTTGAGTGTTACTTTCCTTTCATCTCACAACAGCTCTCCTTCTCCCCTACCTCCTCTGAATGACTTGCTGATAGACTAATGAGTATATCTAGGAGCTCAAGCATCTCACACAAGCGTTTGGGGATCTCAAAGCTGCTCAATCGAAATTCATGGCTTGCATGGAATCTATCGATTCAATCAAACCCGCAAACAAAGGTAAGCAACCATTCTCTACTCCAGACTATCTCTCTCTACAGAGTACATAAGCTAGCGCTTGAAGTGAAGAGCTGACAAAAGTTGGGATATCCCTCTCGTTTGCTCGTTGAACCTCTCTTCGCAGACAAGAAAGTTCTGATTCCTCTAACAAGTTCACTCTACGTACCAGGCAAGATCAAAGATACAGATAACGTAATTGTCGATATCGGTACCGGTTACTTTGTCGAGAAAGTAAGTTTATCCCTCCCTTTATCCCTCCCTTCTCTCCCTCCCATTCTACCTCTCTCTCGAGACATAAACTAAACGATATGGATCGAATGTATATAGCCAACGAAAGCGGCGAAAACCTTGTACAACTCGAAAGTCCTGACGTTGAAATCGAATTTGGCGACGTTACAATCCCAAATCGAGAAGAAACAGGACAATTACAATAGTTGTGGGGAGATGATGAGGGTTAAAATGGCACAACAACAACAAATGCAAGCGCAACAGGGAGGCGTTGCTGCTGGAGGGGACGATTAGGGGAGAATGGAGCGGGAGGAGAGAGAGTCAAGAAGCGAAAGAGAGGGAAAGATCGGTTTTTTGGTCGAGATCCTGCTGGGTTTGACGGCACATAGTAGTTTTTGCATGCAAATATACCCCTTGATGTGCTCCACTCATAGTAGCTGTGTCCAAGTTTGAGAGTGATGCGGAAACTAGCGAAACTTGCGAGAAAATGAGATTCGACTTCTTTTCTCTTGCTATTCACTCACAATTCTGCTTCTCGGCCAAACACCAATGCCATATCTATCGAATCTTCAACAACTGATCACTGCGGCTGTGTTTGGCTACTCTGGTAAGCCTGACTCTTCACTCACTTGCTCATCATCCGGAATCTCACCTCACCTCTTCGCAGGCTATGGCTTGATCTTCCATACCTCTCGTACACTCGCTCAACTATCACCCTTCCTCAACCTTATCGAACAACGCACCTCCTTGAAGCGCTACTCGGGAACCGAAGATGGATTAATCTTCTTCGGAATTGGACTGCTCTCAATGAGTTACTTCTACTTGATGGGAGTCTACACGAATGATGAGAAGTTCAAACGAAATTCGAGTGAGTCTTCCTTTTTTGATTCGTAAAAAACTCCTTCGCTCATTCAACTTTGGAGTTGTACAGCTCCCGGTCGATTCATCCTCGCATTCCTCTCCTACTACATCTGTACCTCTCAACCACAACACGCTACTTCCCTCCTCGCATTGTTTGGGTTGTACAATTTAGCGAGTGGAATGTTGATGGGAGTCTCTGTGGGTTTCGGGGATGGGAATGAAGTTGATCTGGAGAGGGAAGAGAGGAAGAAGAAGTTCTTGGAGGCTAGGAAAAAGGAGATGGAGAAGAAAGAGTAAGGAGGGTGGAGGAGGCAGCGAAGAAGGAGAAACGAAGGTTAAATTTCGGTAGGGGGAAGTTGGAAGTCAGCTCGAGGGAGCAGTGAACAGCAGCGGTGGAAGTCCAGTCCCATTGACAAAGGTCATCTCACTATGCGACGAAGTGGCGAAGTCCCGAAGGCTAGGCGACATGAGACAAGAGAAGAAGGAGAAGGAGGAGACAATATCGCAAGATTCATACTCGAAACCCCGACTAAGCTAGTTCTACATACACTTTCTCCCATTCCGCCATGCTCTACCACTTCAACACGGCGTCTCTCCCACCGTCAAACTTGTCCAACTCCTTTTTCCACCCATCCGTCTCTCCCCATTTCTCGACCAGCCTCCTCAACTCCTCCTTCTGTTCCCTCTGCGGTCTCTCCAATCCACCTTTCCCTCCCATCCCTCGTTCCTGTTCGACCTGTTCCGGGATCGGAGCGAAAACATCCCCAAACATCGCTTCCAAAGGAGGTTTCTTCTCTTTCTCCGCTTTCGAGAATTCTTTCAGGATTGAAGCTTTCAGGGAGGACTTGTTGGAATCGTCGAGGGAAGTGGACCATAATGGAGTAGGAAGAGATTCAAGGTAGCGTCGAAGTCGCGAGATCGGGGAATCGAGTTTCTTGCGAGATTCGACATCGGAAAGGTTTCGGTAGGCGGACGAATCGTCGGATGTACTGTGATGTGAAACTCGATATGACATGGCCTGTGTGCAAAATCGACGTCGAGCTGTAGATGACAGAACGTGTACTCGCTTGAAAGTGACTTTAACTCACCTCGACGAGAATGGGTTTCTGTCCCTCGACAGCCTTCCTCCGAGCTTCTCGACATGCGAGGTAGACTGCGATAGGGTCGTTACCGTCTACTCGGATCGTTTCGATACCGTAAGCAGGTCCTCGAGCTGCGATACCATCTCCTTTGTATTGCTGAGAGACTGGAGTCGAGATGGCGAAGCTGCACAACGGATGACCGAGGGTCAGCGAAAGAGAAAGAGAGGTGCGAGGTCAAAGGCTCAGGTCGACGAACCCGTTATTCTGCGGAGAGGAGATTGAGTCAGTTTCTACGTCTCTTTCTGACACGAGCGTGTTCGAGAGATTAGCTTACCCTGACGAAGAAAATAACCGGACCTCCGAGGACACTAGCCACTGTGATCAAGAAGGTGTCGTCCAATCTCAGCTTCCGAAGTGAGCAGTGATTGCGAAACTCTTTCTCGACGCACTGTTCAAACCAGCATGGAAGTCTCCCTCACTCGTAGCTCCCTCTCCGGCATAACAGATGACACAACTCTTCTCGCGTCCCGGTGTTCGCTTCAATGCATAAGCAGCTCCCGCAGCCTGAGGAATCTGTGTACCGAGAGGTGAAGAAATCGTGTGGAAATGATGTTCTGGTGAACCGTAGTGAACAGGCATTTGACGACCTGTGGAGGGGTTTATTGACTGTGAGTCGGCGCTACAGAGGTAATTGAGAAGAGAGAGACGTACCTTTCGTAGCAGTGTCAGATTTCGAGGAGAACACTTGAGCCATTAAACTCGATAATCTGCTTCGACATGGGATGTGAATCAGCGCGACGATTCGTACAATCCCAATATTGACGCACGGATAGTCTCGCCACAGGAGTACTCCAACCTCTGTTTTCAATTTGCATCTTTCGTCAGATTCTGTCGAATTCGTTCTTGATTTAGCTGAGTCGTCTCACCTCGATACTGAGCAAACACTTCATCGTCGTTCTCCCAAGCTGCAGCTGACCCAACGACTGCACCCTCTTCACCATAACTCGTCATGTAGAAACTGATTCGACCTTGTCGTTGCGAAGAATACAAAATTTGATCCTACGCATTTCCGGTCTCTTCTCGTCAGTCTCCATTCATCTCGAATAACACTCCAAATTAAGAGATTGCTCACGAGGATAGGTAGCTGTGACATTGTCTTCATCAATTTCTCCAGAATCTTGGGCTCGATCCCCTCAACCTTTCTCCTCCATTCCTCCCCTACTTCACTAGAGATCTTGCCTTCTGTATCGAGTACTCGGAAAGCGGGAATGATGCCTCCAGATTCGTGTTTGACTGAATCAAAGAATTCGGGACTCGGACAAGTAACGGTCAATTGAGAGTTGTAGCGTCTTCCTAGTGGTACAGGAATTCGTTTCGAGAGTATAGAGCGAGCTGATTGAAGCATATTGAGTGAGATGGAGGAAGGAGAGAGAAAAAGATCGGAAGAGGGGGAGAGGGGAGAGGGGAAAGGAGAAGGAAAAGCGACGGGATGCCTTCGCGTCAAAGGAAAAAAAGGACGACTTCCTGACTTACTCTGAGAGTCGTGTGATTGCCCACAAAGGAGCGACGGAGGACGAGATTGAGAGTCTGACAGGAAGTTGCGAAAAGCTCGTTTCAAAGTCAAAAAGTTTTCCTCGTTTTTTTGGAGTTCCTCAAAAGTGTATCGAGGGTAAAGGGGTTGCATAATCGATAAGAACAGACAGAAAGGATGAAGTACGAAAGGGCCTAAGAAGAAATGATATACAGCCTGTTGAGAGAACTGCTCGCAAGGGAAAACGAATCGGGGATATAATATAAACGTTCTAGAGACTCGCTCTTGGTGTTCCGCGCTTTACATAGTGAAGGTGAAGCCAGTGTTGCTGCGCGTAAATATGGTCTTTACGTTACCCTTGTGATCTGTATTAGTTGTCGGAGCATAAAGAGTGAATTTCCGCTTCTTTAGACGAAGAATAGCGAAGAAGAAGGCTTACAAGAATCGATAATGGATTGAACGGAAGCGTATGTGCCTACGGTACAATCAGAGAAGAGTCAGTGCACTCGATGGAATCAGAGCGAACGTCATCGTCGAAAACGTCGCAGAAACGACGACGACAATATGGAGAAAAGGGCTTACCGGCGCCAAAGAAGAAGAATCCAGTGATGAGGATGACTGTGGTAGGGAAGAGGATAAATCAGCTCATCTGCAAGTATCGGAAACACATTCAAGAGTGAAAACGTACGAGCGTTGAGGATGGTCTCTGAAATGCCCCTGATTCCGCCTCGTTTACCGTGAGACATCTGCCACCATGCACAGGCCCACATGATGTATCCGAACCACGAATCGAACAGCGACGAGATGAGCGAAAGCATGTCTGAGAAGAAGGGAATCGCTTCTCCAATGACGAAACTGATGACCCATCCTCCGAAAACGATGGCGATCCAGGTACCCCATCCGACGAATGTGTGTCCAGTTCGGTGTCGGGAACCTTCTCGGAAGATTTGGAAGAAGATGGCACGACTCGTAACGAGCGAGTAGAGGATACCGACGATAATGATGCTGTTCAAGCGGAAGTTGTCTCGTCAGTCGACATGGACTGGGCGAGTGAGAGGAGAGCAACGAGGTCACGGAGAAGGAGGGCGAACGAGGAAAGGAACTCACGTGGGAAGAACGAAACCAGCTGCAATCTTTCCGTATCTCTCGTGAAGGGAACCGTAGGCGGGGGCAGTTGCGTATTCGGTTCCGGTGTAGTGGTATACGACCGCTCCCTGTAATCAAAGAGGGATCAGCTTGACCAAACTGAACGAACGAGGAGATTGGAAACTCACGGTAATGGTGAAGAGGCAGAATTCGGCAGCCATCGAGACGGCGAGAGCCTTGGGGAAGTCCTTGGGATGTTCCATATCTCCGACAAAGGAAGGAATGAGTGCGTGACCGATGAAAGTCTACAGCAGATCGTCTCGTCAGTTCAGGTCAATTTGCGAGGTAACGAGATAGCGAGACTTACGTAGACGACGTTCAATAGCGCGTTAACACCTTGTACAAATGTAGTTCCCTCGGGAGCCCAAACACTGTGAGTGATAGGCATGGTAGGATCGTAACCGTTGGGAAGACCTTGAACTCCGTGACCGCAAATGACGATTAGAGTAGCGATGAGCATGGTACTATACGAGGAGAGTGGGATCAGTGTCTGAAAGCGAGAAAGTGCTGCCAAATGCTCACCTTGAAGCGAGAAGTCCGACAGTCGACATTGACGAAAAGTCACGAATGTTTGAGAAGAACCACATGATAACTCCGAGTGCGATAGCCCATACGAGAGTGACCTCTGTTCCTCCTCGAATCGTTTGAATCGCTGTCGCTCCTGCTACGACGTGAAGCCCCCTATATACGATCTAAAGAAAGTGTTAGTTCAAGGTTTCAATGTATAGATGATGGAATTAGACGGAGATGATGAACCAGTCTGAATAGCACGATAGTCAATACTTATGTTGCCGGAGAGTAGAAGACGAGAGAACTCACTGTTCAGCGCGAGTCCAATAAAAGCAGCGTACCATCCGATTCGACTTCCAGTCAAAACCTCTGCAGCGTCGGCGATCTGCGTCCCATCATACGAGTCAGTTAAAGGAATAAGAGAAGTTAAAAGAAACCAAGAGACTTACGTCGCGAATTTGAGGATGTTTCATACAGAATTTCCATAAAATGTACGAAGTGTAATAGGTCGAGATACCGATGAAGAAGATTGAAAGGGTTGCACTACAAATAACCAATCAATCATTAGTTCGCTTGGCATCAAGGGAAAAGCGAGTTTTCGTACCCAGCGTATCCCTGCGAAATTGTTTAGAGTCTTCAGTAGAGTGCGGTTAAAGAGCGCAGAGGAGTTTGTACTCACAAGAACTTGGTAAGAGTAAGGGAATGCGAGAATAGCGAGTACGACACTGTGAGTAAAGTTATTGCGATTAATTTAGTAACGATCGAAGTCGGAATCGAACGAGAGGCGTACTATTCTGTCAGGAGGAGAGCAGCGGCTTGATACCCTGTGGAAGGAAGCGAGCGGGCATGAGTTCAGCAGCTCTATATCTAGTCAAGAAGCATTCAAACGAACAGGAGAGCTGTTCAAATGAGCAAACCAAATCAGCTCAGGAACTTTCATCAACATTTCGCTCATTCAACTCCTCACTGAACGTAAACAGCGATCAGCAGATAGGGAATGGATAGACTCACTTTGCGCTCTTGTACACCTACTACAGTAACTTCCTCAAGCCAAATCGCAGCATCAACATCGTCCGGTTTGTTTTCTAATGTATGAGGTTCGTTCTCGTTCTTGAAGGATAGGCGAGACTTGGTAGGAGCTAATCCTTGATGGCGGGGGCTCTTCTCGCTGCCGAAGTAAGCTGCCTCTGAATCGGTACTCATTTTTCGAAAGTTGTTGATGTTGGCAGAGAGAGAGCAAGATCAAAATAATTTCCAAGCCCCTAAAAGGAGGGTCATTCGGCGGACTGACAACCCGGTTGCGAAAAGGGCTGGAGAAATGGCGTCGTTTGACTTCCCTTTTCTAGCAGTTTAATAATACAGTAGCCTCGTTCTGTTCTAGAAGTGCGCAAATGTAAGAGAGGAAGCCGTTGATGGAAGAGAAGGTGAAGGAGCTGAAGTACGAGAGCGAGAAGCAAGAGAGAAGGTTCGAAGCAAGGTTGCGAAAGATCGACAACTTCGCGAAGAGAAGATGTCGAGAGTCGATTACCATGGGCACCACATAGGGAACATTGGAACGAGAGAAGAAGGAAGCTTGCAGCAACTTTATCGCTTTAATATCGTTGAGCGACTTTTCAACCTTCGCAAGCTCAAAATCATTGTCTACCTTCTTTGCTCTGTTGACACTACTGTACTGCACAGTACTCTATGGCGAGGATAGGGAATACTGTAGTCTACTCCGTGCGAGGCTTCGACGATTTTCTTCATTCGGTGCCGTTTTTCCTTTTCGCAATTTCAAGCTGCAAACGGCTCCGCCTCCTTTCTACATCGGTCTTGTCGTCAGAACAGCGAGATCTTCCGCAAGCACATGTGGTACAACTTCAAGCTGTGCAAGGGAAGTGCTGGGCTCGTTTGAACTTCGCAAGTGACTCTGAGCTCGCACTGCTGCTCTCGCTTCGCACGCATAACCCGATTCAACGAGCGTCTCTTCTCGGAGGAAGAAAATGTCTTCTCATCGCAATACCAGTCTCCTAGAGTCGGAATAAGGCTCTGCACCTTCGTCAGTCGTCAAAGTCGAAAGTGACTCCTTTCCTCTCTTCCTTAGAGTCCCGATTAGTTTCTGCTTAAAGCTCTTCTCAACAAACAATGGCGCAGAATATAGGAATAGCAGATCTCAGGAATGCGCTCGAACGGGGCAAGATTGAGCAAAGCGAAATCAACTTTCATTCATCATCTCTCAAGCGTTACTGTACTCCTCAAATTACCTCCTTTGTTTCCTCGACTTCCTCGACTTCTTACTATCTTTCTGCCACTGTTCCCACCTCTCCTCGAGAATTGCTGTATCCTCGTCTAAAGCCTGCTGCACTTCGATCGCCCTAAATAACCTCGTTCCCTTTACTTCCACCTCGATACCTTCCGCCCTCGCGCGGAGGAGGAGCAAGTCGTCGACGGGAAGATCTGGAAGGTGTTGAGGATATATCCAATCTGAGGGTAAGGCGGCTCGAACGATGTCCTCCGTAGCGAGGTCGAGGCGACTGAAGATTCCGTCAAAGTTCTGATCAACAACTCGAGTACCGATGTTCCCTTCTGTGCCTCCGAATTCGAGATCGAGTTTGCGGAGAGTTGAGTGTGCAGTAGGGGCAGAAACGAGGGCGAGAAGAGGTGCGATAGGGACCTTGTTCGTGATTGAGAGCGTGAGCTGATGGAGAGGGAAATGTTTGAGCGTAACGAGAAGTGATTGAGCTGATTCGGATGTCGTGTCCTCGAGTGATGCCGACTCGAGACGAGAGAAGATAGGATTGACCTTCACGCTTGTTGAAGTGGATGTCTTGTGTGAGGAGCCTGAGGCAGAAGTGAGGGAGCTGAGCTGGAAGTCGGTGAAGTTGAACATGATGAGTCCCGCCTTCCTTGGTCCGGAACGTTGTCTGTAGTATTTGAGATGATTTGGCGGGCAAGGCAGAATCGAGAGATCGGAAATTTCGACGACGGGAATGATCTGTGTTGGCGGGGTGATGAAGTGACAAGGAACGTCTTCCCGTAGTTCACAGGCAGATGCGATGTTCGAGTTCTCGAGGATTGAAGTCAGGAGGAGAATTGTATCAACACGATCGGCGTAAATGACGAGCTTGTGCGAGTCGTGATCGATCCGAGGCGTCAAGGATCCTCCGAGCGTGAGATTTTGGAGGTTGACGACTGCTCTGAAGAACGCTCCGACTTCCTCTGAGGTACTACACGGTTGATTCGGATAGGCGAAACTTGCCCATGTGAAGTGAAGCGAAAGGATGAAAGCGCCAATGGAAGGTCGCTGTACCACCGTCCTGACAAGGAGCTGGAAGGATTGTGTCTGATGCCAACCCGAGAACTTGACGTAACGGTAGAGGAACTGACGCTGGATGTCGAGGAAGCGTTTTGAAAGAGGCGTAAACACCTTCTGAGGTCTTCGCCAATCCTGCTGGCCTTGATCCCGATCGGTCAGTACATCTTCGAAGATTTCACAGAGGAGCTCGTTCGGCAAGCGAGAGAGGCAGTCGATGTGAGGGGACTGCACAGAGGGGAAGGGAGCTGTCAGCTGTAAATGAGGAGGTGGAGACTAGCGGAAGACATACAGGAGTCATCATGGCAAGTATATAGAGCTACCTCGAGTCGTCAGAGCTTGTTTGAGAGATTGCTGGTGAAGGGAAGGAAAGAGAGAGATGAATCACTTTCAACTTGTTTCCACTCACTCTCAATCTCCTAGACGACTCGAAATGACTACCAGTGGATCAGATACTACTCGAAAGGTGTGTCTAGGTGGTTCGGCTGCTTCTCCGTATTGTTGCTGACCCTTCTTTCTCCCCCTCTTTCACCAGATTGATTACTTCTCCCTCCTTCCACACGAACTCGTTCAATTGATCATGTTCCATTACCACAAGCCATACGACTGCTCTCCGATACGCCTTCTATCGAAAAGATTCTTTCCTTACCATCAAGCCCAACGATACAAACTCGTCGAAATCAAAAAACTATCGAAATTTGCCCTCTTCCTTTCCACTCTATCCTCGAACCCAGATCTGGGTCGACTTGTCAAATTCATCAGGTTAGATCTTACTGCCGACGATACAGCGACGGAACAAGACGTAGCAGCTATCCAGGAGTCGGCGGCGACGGCATTTCGATCATTGGTCCGCCTTCGAACAATCAGTCTATCTGGACCAGAGCGCATCTGGAACCTCCTCCTCGACCAAACGGTACCTATCAGTCAAGACCTACGAAGCGTTCGTCTTACCACGCCAGGCTACACCCTCCAAGCATCCGCCCTTCGCCGTTCAAGATTTACCAATCTCACTCGCTATCCGAAGCTCTCCACGTTGTCTGTTTCCTGGTCACCAAGGGATGACACAATACCCAATCAATCTGTCACGATCGCATCAGTCCCTCTTGGCGATCTCGACCCTCTCGAACCCGCTCAGAATTTCCCGAAGTTGAAATACCCCCGTCTCGCGACCGACTTCTCCAAGTTATCGAATCCTGGCGACCTCCTGAAGTCGTGCTCTCCTCGAACGCTGGCTCTACACGACTATAGCACCGCCGACTCGAAGATTAGCGACCTCCTTGAAACTCTCAAGACTGCGGAGAAACTCCGTGAACTCAGAATCGGATCAATAGCACGTCCACCTGAGGTCCCTCGCTACTTCGCCACTCTTCGCGGTCTTTCTCATCTGCATACTCTCTCACTCTTCGCCAACTGTATTCTCAATCGACTTGAATTCTATTCCATTCTCCTCTTCCCCTCGTCGACCTTACCTTCATGTGCTCGCCGCGACTTTCTGGAGCTGGAGTACGAAGTCTCGTTGAAGGACACTCGAAGATCGCAACTCT
>Ga0308169_10000785_pt1 | contig 41667 bp, 40 predicted proteins | sample PhyBR1_2_FD_202139 | JGI IMG/M metagenome (GOLD analysis project Ga0308169, IMG submission 202139) | Phyllosphere microbial communities from UC Gill Tract Community Farm, Albany, California, United States - DLSLSB.R1 | ecosystem: Host-associated > Plants > Phyllosphere > Unclassified | place...
CGGCACGTCGTCCTGGTAATAGGACCGGCCGAACCCGATGTCGGCGAGCGTGTGCCTTCCGTGGCGCTGCACGAACAGCGCCGCCTGGTCGAGGTACCGACGGTCGCCGGTCAGGCGGGCGAGCTCTGCGAGCCCGACCTCGACCTCGGCGTGGCCGCAGATCGCGTCCCGGCCGTCGGATCCGAACTCGCGGCAGACCAGGTCGGCGGCGCGGACGGCGACGTCGAGCAGGCCGTCGTCGGCATCCGGCCGGGTGCGCCCGCGGGCGACTGCTGCCTGGAACAGGTGTCCCAGGCAGTACAGCTCGTGGCCCCATTCCAGGTCGGACCATCGCTCGCCCTGGCCCGGCCTGCCGAACCTCGTGTTCAGGTAGCCGTCGTCCTCCTGCGCGGCGGCGACCCGTGCGACGATCGCGCGGAAGCGCTGCTCCAGATCCTCGTCGCCGGTGCGGCCGATCTCCCATGCCAGCGCCTCGAGGTACTTGTACACCTCGGAGTCGGCGAACTCGCGACCGCGACGCCCCTGCGGCAGGGTGCCGGCGGCCGCCAGATCGAAGTTGGGCAGCCAGCCCTCGGACTCCAGCTTCGCCGCGATGTGGGCGAGCGTGTTCGCGCCGTTCACGCGCTGGCGCTCGGCCCAGAAACCGTCGTCGATGCGGACCTCGTCGATGCCGAGCGGTCGCAGGCGACCGCGGGCGGGGACGACGGGAGCGATGGTGTGAGAAGTCATGTCAGCCCTTGAAAGCGCCCGACATGAAGCCGCGCACGTAGTGTCGTTGCAGGATCAGGAACAGCAGGATGCACGGCAGTGCGAGCACCACCACGCCGGCCTCGGTGGCGCCGTAGTCGACCACGCCCTGCACCTGGCCGCGCAGGTTGGCGACCGCCAGGGGAAGGGTCATCCGGTTGCTGTCGTTGATGAGGATCAGCGGCGCCATGAAGTCGTTCCAGGCGGTGAGGAAGGCGAACAGGCCGACCGTCACCAGTCCGGGCTTGACGGCGTGCAGCAGCACGCGCCACAGCGCGCTCCAGCTGGAGCATCCGTCGACCATCGCCGCCTCGTCGAGCTCCCGTGGGATCGACTCGAACGAGATGCGCATCATGAACATCGAGAAGGGCAGCTGGAACATCGTGATCACCAGCGCCACCCCGACCAGGGAGTTCTGCAGGCCGACCGCGTTCAGGATCACGTACAGCGGGATCAACAGGGTGGCGTACGGCACCATCAGGATGGCCAGGGTCAGCAGGAACAGCGCATTCTTGCCGGGGAACGAGAACCGTGCGAAGGCGTAGCCGCCCAGCAGCGAGATGACCAGGGTCAGCGCCACGGTCAGCACCGAGACGACGGTCGAGTTCCACAGGTACACCCAGATGCCCGCCTGGTACTCGGTCAGGGCTGTGTAGTTGCCGAAACCCCAGCCCTCGGTCTGGCTGGTGCCGGCCAGCGGGCTCACGCTCGAGACGGCGGTCCAGATCAGCGGGTAGAGGAAGATCAGCGCGAGCGCGCCGGTGAACACCCAGTACGGGATGCCGAACGCGAGCGGCATCCGCCTGGACTGCCGGTGAACAGCGCCGGGGGCGACGATCGTGCGGGTCGTGTCGGGGACGGTCGTGGTCATGGTCTCAGCTCTCGTCCGAGCGCCCGAAGGCGCGCATCTGGAAGACGTTCACGACGACGAGGGCGAGCAGCACGATCACCGAGAGGGCGCCGGCGATGCCGAGGCTGTTCTGACCCTGGAAGGCGACGTTGTAGATGAGCTGCACGATGGTCATCGTGGAGTTGTCGGGGCCGCCCTTGGTGAGGATGTAGAACTGCTCGAAGGCGAGCAGGGATCCTGTCACGCACATGATCGTGGTGAGCGCGAAGGTGGGCCGCAGCAGTGGCACGGTGATGTCGCGGAAGGTCTGCCAGCGGCTCGCGCCGTCGATGCGGGCGGCTTCGTACACATCGTCCGGGATGCCCTGCAGGCCCACCAGCATGAGCAGCATGTAGAAGCCGGCGTAGCGCCAGACGATCAGGAAGATGGTCGACCAGAGAGCGCCGGTGGGCGTGCCGAGGAACGTGATGCCCCACGACTTCATCAGATCGGCGAAGGGTCCCGCGATCGGCGAGTAGAGCACGTAGAACAGCAGGGATGCGGATGCCAGGCCCAGGGCGCTCGGCACCAGGAACGCCGTGCGCAGGAATCCCTTCCAGCGGGTGGACTCCTGCACCAGCAGCGCAAGCCCCAGCCCGAGGACGATCAGGATGACGGTGGTGATGACCGTGTACAGCAGCGTGAAGCGGATCGAGTCCCAGAACAGCCGGTGGCTCACGGCGTCGACGTAGTTCTCCGGGAGGTTGACGCCCTGGTTGCCGCCCAGCAGAGGCCAGTCGGACGCCGACATCTGGAAGACCAGCACCAGAGGGACGACGAACAGGCAGGCGACGAAGATCGCCGTGGGGGAGGCGTACAGCCACCCCTGGACGGGGCCGCCATAGCCGCGGCGGCGTCTGCGACGCGGCGTCGTGCCCGGCGCCGTCGCCGGCGGGGCGGAAGCGGTGAGTGCCATCTCGATCCAATCGGTTTCGGCGGAAGCGTTGCGGGAGCTCGGGCGGACGGCCGTCCGGCCGTCCGCCCGACGGGTCACTGGCCGAGGACGGCCGTGATCTCCTTGTCGTCCGCGTCGACGGTGTCTGTGCCCTTGAGCACCGCGTTGCGCACCAGGGTCAGCCACGGGCTGCCGGGGGCGTTGAACGCCTGCTGGAAGTTCAGCGCCACGGGGGTGTCCCCCTTGGCGGCCACTTCGTTGATGGTGACCAGGCGCGGGTCCTTCGCCGCGTACTCGTTGTTCGCGAGGTCGCCGCGCGAGACGGCGTTGTCATCCTTGGCGAGCACGCCGACCTGGGCGTCCTCGGACATCATCCAGCTGAGGAAGTTCCACGCCTGCGCGGCCTTCTTCGAGTCCTTCGAGATGCCGATGCCGTCGCCGCCGACGAACGTCGATGCGCCGCCGTCGACACCCGGGATGCCGGCCACGCCCGCCTCGAACGGGAGCGAGGAGAGCAGTGTGGCGGGGAACGGCATGACGCCGACCTTGCCCTCGCTGAACCCCGCGGTCCACGTCGGCCCCGCCTCGTCGGTTGAGCTGGGCAGCACCGCGCCGGCGTCTGCCAGACCCTTCCAGGTGTCGTAGACGGCCTTGGCCGAGTCGCTGTCCAGCAGCGCCTTGGTGCCGTCCTCGTTCATCACCTGGTCGCCCGACGCCCAGATGGAGGGGAACCAGGTGAACACCAGGCATCCGCCGCAGTTCAGGCCGGTGGCGGTTCCGTAGGTGTCGGGCTTGTTCAGCTGCTGCACCTTCTCGGCAGCGTCCGCGAATTCCGCGAGCGTCGCCGGAGCCTTCTCGGGGTCGAGGCCGGCCTCCTTGAAGAGCTCCTTGTTCCACATCAGCATCGAAAGGTCGAGCACGAACGGCAGCACGTGCTCCTTGCCGTCCAGGGTCCCGGCGTTCAGGTGCCCCTGGTTGATCTGATCCTTGTAGTCCAGCCCGTCGATCTGCTTGGTGATGTCGGTGAACAACCCCTGCTTGACCCAGTTGGGCACGTAGACGATGTCGGCGGCGAACAGGTCGGGCAGACCGCCCGAACCGGCGGCGGCACCGACCTTGGCGACGTAGTCGTCGTTGGGCACGACGGTGAGCTCCACCTGGTTCTTGTGGGAGTCGTTGTAGGCCTCCACGAGAAGCTTGGCCTGCCGCTCCATGGGTGCGCGGGTCCACAGCGTCAGCTTGGCGCCGTCGTCGGTGCCGTCGGCGGTGATCGGCCCGGCGGGCTTGTCGTCGGATGCCGGGGCGCAGGCTGCAAGACCGCCCGCGATCGTCCCCGCCGCGGCCAGCGCGGCGAGACCGCGCAACAGGCGGCGCTTTCCGGTGGTGTGCATGTGATGTCTCCTCTGGCTCTTCTTCGAGCGGATGCTGGGCTTGCACCGCCGAGGGCAATTATCGAAACATACGAAAACCCTTTCGATCATGTATAGCGCGGACAGATGCGGCCGGTCAAGGATGAATCCGATAACCTTTCGCTACCGGCAGTGAGGGGACGCGATGGCCAACGGCGCAACCAGGGCAGTGACGCTGAGCGACGTCGCCAGCGCCGCAGGAGTGTCCATCTCGACGGCGTCGAAAGCGCTGAACGACCGTGAGGACGTCTCCGCGGCCACGAAGGCGCGTGTGCTCGCGGTCGCCGAGCGGATGTCGTTCACTCCGAACGTGATGGCCCGCGGACTGCTCGCCGGGCGCACCGGTACGGTGGGCCTGCTCACCAGCGATCTCGAGGGCCGGTTCATGATCCCCATCCTGATGGGGGCGGAGGATGCGTTCGGGGCGGGGCGCATCAATGTCTTCCTCTGTGACGCGCGCGGAGATGCGATCCGCGAGCAGCACCACCTGCGCGAGCTGCTCAGCCGGCGCGTCGACGGGATCATCGTCGTCGGCCGCCAGACGGATCCGAGGCCGTCGCTCGGTCAGAGCATCCCCGTCCCCGTCGTCTACGCGTACGCTCCCTCGGATGACCCGCGCGATGTCTCGCTCACGCCCGACAACGTCGCCGGTGGACGATTGGCCATCGAGCACCTGCTCGCGTGCGGACGCACCCGCATAGCGCACATCTCGGGCGATCCCGCCTATGCTGCCGCGCAGGACCGGCTCGAGGGCGCCCGGGCTGCACTGGCGGACGCAGGCCTGGAGCTGATCGGTGCCCCTCTGCTCTCCGAGTGGACAGAGCAGTGGGGGCGCGATGCCGGTGCGATGCTGCTCCAGCAGCATCCGGACATCGACGCGATCTTCTGCGGATCGGATCAGATCGCCCGCGGAGTGCTCGATTCGGCGCGCGATCTCGGGCGATCCGTACCCGACGATCTCGCCGTGATCGGCTACGACAACTGGAGCATCCTGGTGGAGAACTCCCGGCCGGAGCTCACCTCGATCGATGCCAATCTGCAGCTTCTCGGCCGTCGCGCGGCCGAGAAGGTGTTCGAGGCGATCGACGGGGCGGAGACGGAAGGCGGCACGCTCCAGCTCCCCGTCCGGCTGGTGATCCGTGGTTCGACCATCGCGCATCGATGATCCGGCCCCGACAGGGCAGCGGAGACAGGGAACGGAATGCTGCTCCCGTTCGCCAGCCTCAAGCTTCCGTCAACTCCCTGACCCCGCCGTCGCCCCTCAGGTAGCCTCGAGGGCATGCCAGCCGCGACGACGCAGTCCACGACGACGCACTCCACCAAGCGCGAGGCCTTCGGCTCTCGCAACGTGTTCATCCTCTCGGCCATCGGATCGGCGGTCGGCCTGGGCAACATCTGGCGCTTCCCGTACGTCGCCTACGAGGGCGGCGGCGGTGCCTTCCTCATTCCGTATCTGTGCGCACTGCTGACCGCCGGCATCCCGCTGCTGTTCTTCGACTACGCGATCGGGCACCGATTCCGGGGGTCCTCTCCGCTGGCGTTCCGCCGCATGCACCGCGCGGCCGAGCCGCTGGGGTGGTGGCAGGTGCTGATCTGCGTCGTGATCGCGACGTACTACGCGGTGATCATCGCGTGGGCGGCGATGTACACCTGGTTCTCCGCGCAGATCACCTGGGGCGCGGGCAACGAGAACGACTTCTTCTTCAAGGACTTCCTGCAGATGGGGGACGTCTCCCAGGGCGGCGTGTCCACGCAGTTCGTGCCGCAGGTGGGCCTCCCGCTGATCGCCGTGTGGCTCGTGGTCATCGTGATCATGGGCCTCGGCGTCAAGCGAGGCATCGGCCGTGCGAACACCGTGCTCATGCCGCTGCTGACCGTCATGTTCGCGGCGCTCGTGGTGCAGTCGCTCTTCCTGCCGGGCGCGGTCGACGGCCTGAACGCGTTCTTCACCCCGAACTGGAAGGCCCTCGCGGACCCGGCGGTGTGGGCCTCGGCCTACGGGCACATCTTCTTCTCGCTGTCGGTCGCGTTCGGCATCATGGTCACCTACTCTTCGTACCTGAAGCGCAAGACCGACCTGACGGGTTCCGGCCTGGTGGTCGCCTTCGCGAACTCCGGCTTCGAGATCCTCGCCGGCATCGGCGTGTTCGCCGCGCTGGGCTTCATGGCGCAGGCGCAGGGCACGGATGTCGCGCACACCGCGACGGCGGGCATCGGCCTGGCGTTCGTCGCCTTCCCCACGATCGTCTCGAACGCGGCGGGCGGATCGATCATCGGAGTGCTGTTCTTCGGCGCGCTGGTCTTCGCCGGTGTCACCTCGCTGATCTCGGTGCTGGAGGTGGTGGTCGCCGCTCTCCAGGACAAGCTCGGCTGGGGTCGCGTCCGCACCACGCTGGTCGTCTCCATCCCGATCGCACTGATCTCGATCGCGATGTTCTCGACGACCACCGCGCTCGCCGTGCTCGACACCACCGACGCGTTCGTCAACGCCTTCGGCATCATGGCCGTCGCGCTGGTCGCGGTGATCGTCGTCGCCTGGCTGCTGCATCGGCTGCCGGCGCTGCGAGACCACCTCAACCGTCGTTCGAGCTTCAAGGTCGGCTGGTTCTGGATGCTGCTGGTCGGTGCGCTCGCGCCGATCGTGCTCGGCTACCTGTTCGTGAGCGAGGTCATCGCCAAGGTCTCCGAGCCGTACGGCGGCTACCCGGGCTGGTTCCTCTCGATCTTCGGCTGGGGCATGGTGATCGCCCTCGTCGTGCTGGCGATCCTGCTGTCGCTGCTGCCGTGGAGTCACCGCTCGCACGCCAAGGACGATCCGGACTACGACGAGTTCCTCGTGGAGGAGAGCTACGCGCCGGATGCGGAGACCGGCGCGGTCAGACTGCCGGACGCCGTCGCGGAAGGAGCCCGGTCATGACCCCGATCGCCGTCATCATGATGATCATCGCGATGGTCACGGTCTGGGGCGGCCTGATCGCCGGGATCGTCAACCTCGCCCGCCACCCCGAGGTCGCCGACGCCGAGCCGCAGCCGCCCGCCGAGCTGTAGGGCGCGGCGGGGGTCACACCCGCGGAGCGCCCGTCGACTCGCGCCAGCGGATCGTGAGAAGGTCCGCCGGCCGCTGCGGCGCATCATCGCCCCGCAGCGCGGCGATGAGCCGGGCCATGGCGTGGGCGCCGAGGCGCTCTCGGTCCTGTGCGACCGTGGTGAGCGGCGGCACGAGGAAAGCGCTCTGCGGATGGTCATCCCAGCCGGTGATGCTGACGTCGCCCGGCACCGACCATCCACGGGACATCGCCGCCTGGATCGCGCCGGTGGCGATCAGGTCGTTCGCGGCGATCACCGCGAGCGGCAGGATGCCGTCGGGCAGCGCGGCGATCGCATCCACCCCGGTCTGGCCGCTCCAGTCGCCGTCGACGACACCGATCGACGTGAGCCCGAGCCGCTGCACGCTGTCCGAGTACGCCTGGCGGCGCGCACGCGCGGAGGGGAAGTCCTGCGGACCGGCGATGTGCAGGAATCGGGTGTGTCCCATGGCCGCCAGGCGCTCCATCATCTCAACGATGGGGGAGGCGTCCGTGAACAGGCCTGCGGCATGCATGTCGTCATCGAATTCGCCGGCGGAGAGCACGACGGGGTCGTCCTCGTCGAGGGGCGGGGTGTGCAGCGGCGTGAAGGCGAGCACGCCCTCGTACTGACCCGAGCCGACGATCTCCGCGAGGCGCTCGCCTCGTTCGCCCGGGTTCTGGGGGAGACTCACGACCTCCACCGCATAGCCGGCCTCCTGCGCTGCGGCCACCGCGCCGGGGATCAGGCTGAGGGGGTTCATGCTCGCGACGGGCACGACAACCGCCAGTCGACCTGTGCGCCGTGTGCGCATCGACCGTGCGGCGAGGTTCGGGCGGTAGTTCAGCTCGGCCGCGGCCCGCAGCACCCTCTCGCGGGTGGCCTCCGAGATTCCCGCCCGTCCGGTGAGCACGAACGACACGGTCGACTGCGAGACGCCCGCCGCCCGGGCGACGTCGTTGCTGGTCGCACGCTTCTCCATCGATCTCCGCTTCCGATCATCGGCATCCGCTGATTCGTGCTTGACGCGCGATCCGCTCTCACCGATACTACCTAATACGTCTTTGTAATACGTATTAGCAACGAGAGGCACGCGGATGCTCAGGATCGGAATCATCGGCACGGGTGGGATCGCGCAGGCCCACGTCGAGGGCTATCGCGCGTTCCCGCACGAGTGCGAGATCGTGGCTCTCGCGGATGCCCTCCCCGGGCGGGCCGCCGAGAAGACCGTCGCGTTCGGGGTTCCGGATGCCGCTGCCTATGACGACCCGGCCGAGATGATCGCCCGCGAACGGCTCGACCTGGTCAGCATCTGCACGCCTCCTTCGACCCACGCGAGCCTCGCGATCGCCGCCCTCGACGCGGGGGTGAACGTGCTCGTCGAGAAGCCGATGGCGCCCTCGCTGGAGGAGTGCGATGCGATGCTGGCCGCCCAGGAACGGTCGGGACGCCTGCTGTCGGTGGTGGCCCAGAACCGGTTCCGCGATGACCTCGCCACGCTCAAGGAGGTCGTGGATTCGGGTCTGCTCGGATCGATCTCCCACGTGCGCGTGGACTCCGCCTGGTGGCGAGGACTGCCGTACTACGACCTGTGGTGGCGCGGCACGTGGGAGAAGGAGGGCGGCGGGTGCACGCTGAACCACGCCATCCACCACATCGACCTGCTGATCTGGCTGCTCGGCCGTCCGGACGAGATCACCGCGATGCTCGCGAACGTCCAGCACGACAACGCCGAGGTCGAGGACCTCTCGATCGCGGTGCTGCGCTACGAGACCGGTCTGGCCCAGCTGACCAGTTCCGTGGTGCACCACGGACAGGACCAGGAGATCGTGATCCAGGGTGCGAACGCCCGCATCTCGCAGCCCTGGAAGGTGGTCGCCGAGCGGTCGCGCCCGGACGGCTTCCCCGAGGAAGGCGGTGACGCGGCTCTCGTCGCGCGCATCGAGGCACTCGTCGCGGGCCGCGCACCGCTCGCCCATCGGGGCCACGAGGGCCAGATCGGCGACGTGCTGGCCGCCATCCGCGAGGGGCGTGCGCCGATCGCCGACGGACGCGACGGTCGCAGCGCCGTCGAGGTCGTCACAGCGATCTACAAGGCCGGGTTCGAGCGGGAGCATGTCGCGCTGCCGCTCTCGGCGGCCGACCCGTACTACCGGGCAGGGCAGCTCGTCGCGCACGCCCCGCACTTCCACGAGAAGACGGCCTCGCTGATCGAGGCGGCGTCATGACCTCGTCGTTCCCGGGCGGCACGTCGCTGTCGCAGCTGGACGTCTACGACGACGCCGCCGCCGACGGCGTCTGCGGGGGCAGCCCCCACATGCACCTGGTGTCGACGGAGGCCTACATCGTGATCTCGGGCGAAGGCTCCCTGCAGACGATCGACGGCGCAGGCTTCCGGGAGACGACGCTCGTCCCCGGATCGGTCGTGTGGTTCACGCCGGGAACGATCCACCGCGCGGTGAACCGCGGAGACCTGCGCGTGATCGTGCTGATGAGCGACGCCGGGCTCCCCGAGGCGGGTGACGCCGTCATGACGTTCCCGTCGGAGGTCGTGGCGCACGCCGCGTCGTATGCCGCGGCGGCATCGCTGGGCGATGTCTCGGATGCCGCCGACGAACGGGCCGCGCGTGCGGCACGGCGGCGCGACCTGGCGGTCGTCGGATTCGAGAGGCTCCGAGACGCGGTGCTCGACGGCGACCGCGGCGCGCTGGAGGCCTTCCACCGAGCCGCCCTCGCGCTCGTCCGGAATCGCTCGGCGGCCTGGGGCGACCTCGTCCGGCAGGGGCCGCTCGCGCAGGCTCGGAACTCCCTCGCCCTGGCATCCGCCGTCGCCGAGGGCAGTGCGGCGCACCTCGCCGACGCCCGCGTGCACGACGCGCTCGCCGCGTCCGGCGAGCGGAGCTTCGGCATGTGCGGCCGCCTGCGCACCTACGACGTCACCGACAGGGGGAACAGCTGATGTCCTTCACGTTCGACCCCCTGCCCCAGCCGGTCGTGGGACCAGGCGAGTCCGTGTTCGCCGCCGTAGGACTGGACCATCCGCACATCGACGGGATGACGCAGGGCCTGCTCGACGCCGGCGGCACGCTCGCGCTCGTTCACGACCCGGACCCCGGGAAGGTCGCCGCCTTCACGGCGCGCTTCCCGCAGGCGCGCGTCGCCGACTCCGAGGGGCAGGTGCTCGAGGACCCCGACATCCGACTCGTCGCCAGTGCCGCGGTCGCGGCCGACCGTGCGCCGCTGGGCGTGCGGGTGCTCGAGGCGGGCAAGGACTTCTTCGCCGACAAGCCGGCCATCACCACCCTCGACCAGCTCGAGGCGGCCCGCGAGGCGACGGCGCGCACCGGCGGCATCTTCGCCGTGTACTACGGCGAGCGGCTGACCTCGGAATCCGCGCTGCTGGCCGGGCAGCTCATCGACCGCGGCGCGATCGGCAGGGTGCTGCAGGTGGCCTCCTTCGGCCCGCACCGGCTGGGCACGGGCCGGCCCGAGTGGTTCTTCGACCCGGAACGCTACGGCGGCATCCTCTGCGACATCGGCAGCCACAACTTCGAGCAGATGCTGCACTTCACCGGTGCGACCGACGGCGAGATCGTCAGCGCGACCGTCGCGAACTACGCCCACGCCGAGACCCCCGGCCTGCAGGACTTCGGCGACGCGCACGTCGTGCTCGACAACGGGACCACCGGTTACGTCCGTGTCGACTGGTTCACTCCGGCAGGCATCGACGTGTTCGGCGACGGACGCACGATCATCCTCGGCACCGAGGGCTACATCGAACTGCGCAAGTACATCGACGTCGCGACCGGCAACGGCGGGAACCAGGTGCTGCTCGTCGATCAGGACGGGCAGCACCGGTTCGACGCGACCGGCATGACCGGTTACCCGTACTTCGGCCGGCTGATCCGCGACTGCCTCGACCGCACCGAGACGGCGATGACGCAGGCGCACGCCTTCAAGGCGGCCGAACTGAGCATCCTCGCCCAGACCTCGGCCCGCGTGCTGGCGCAGCCGCCGGCCGGGCTGTAGCCGGCGTCGGCGCTCAGCGCCGCGCCATCCACCCCGCCACACGCTCGATGGTCCTGCCGAACCCGGGCTCCTCGGGGCGGTTCAGATGCCCGTGGGCGGTGCCGGGTTCGAAGGACACGTCGATGTCGACACCGGCATCCGCCAGCGTGCGTGCGAACAGCTCGCCCGACATCCGCAGCTCATCGACGTGGCCGTTGACCATGATGGTGGGCGGGAAGCCGGCCACGTCGGCCGGTGTCGCCCGGCCGGGGACGGCGGCGAGGGGTGCATCGGTGACGTCGCCCCCGAGGTAGATCTCGTACATCGCCAGCACGGCGGCCGGGGTGAACACGTCGGCGTCCGGGTTCGCGTCCAGCGCCGCCCGCAGCTCGGCGTCGGGCGCGGGCTGCACGGCCAGCATGGTCGGGTAGGCCAGGAACACGCCGTTCGGCAGGGGGAGATCGGATGCCGGTGCGTGCCCCAGCAGCCGCAGCACGGTCCCGGCGATCAGGTTGCCCCCGGCGCTGGTGCCCCCGGCGAACAGCCTCTCGGCGCCCAGCTCCGGTGCGTGCTCGACCAGCCACGCCCATCCGGTGAGGATGTCGTCCGACCCGGCCGGGAACGTGCGCGAGCCGTCATCGCCGACGAGGGCGTAGTCCACCGAGACGACCGTGGCGCCCCGATCCGCGAACGCCCGGGCCACGGCATCCGCCTCCGGCATGTCCAGATCCCCGTGCACGAAGCCGCCGCCGTGCGCCCACAGCAGAGCCGATCCGTGCAGCGGGCCGTCGGACGCGGGGTAGAGGCGGGCGAGACCATCGAGCAGGCTGCGGGGAGACGTCATGCACCCAGAATGGCACCCGTTTCACCGGAACACTGGCCGCAAGTCGCACCGGGTGGTTGAATCCAGGAATGATGCTGGAGCGGATCACCGGGCTGGAGTCGTCACGTGTGGCGGATGCCCTCCGCGACGACATCATGCTGGGCCGGCGCGAGCCCGGTTCGCGGCTGATCGAGCGCGACATCGCCGCCGAGCTGCAGGTCTCCCGGCTTCCGGTGCGGGAGGCGATCAAGGCTCTGGTCGCGGACGGCATCGTCGTGGCGCGCCCACGCAGCTGGGCGGTCGTGCGGGAGTTCTCGGTGCAGGACCTGCAGGACTTCGCCGAGGTGCGCTCGGCGATGGAGACCCTCGCCTTCGTGCTGGCCACGCAGCGCGCCGACGAGAGCGCCCTCGCCCTGCTGGAGTCGCTCATCGACGACGAGGAGGCGTCCGCGCGGTCGGGCGACGCGGTCGCGTCGCGCCAGGCATCCGCGATGTTCCACATCACCGCCGTGGAGCTGGCGCAGAACGCCATGCTCACCGAGCTCGCCGCCTCTCTCGTCACCCGGCTGCGCTGGCTGTTCGGCCAGCACGACGAGCTGGAGGAGATGGCGGTCCAGCACCGTGACATCCTCCGTGCCATGCGCGAGCGCGACGTCGAGGCCATCAAGGTCATGATCCCCGCCCACCTGGATGAGGGGAGACTCGCCGCCGAGCAGCGGCTGCGTGCCCGCCACGACGAGAACGGCTGACGCCGGCGTGAACGCTGCCGTGCTTCCCCCGCGCAGCCGATACCGTGGGGGCATGATCCGGGCGCTGCGCACCTTCGCGAGGATCCTCGCGCGCCACTGGCCGGCGCTGATCGCCTGGTACGTGGGCGGCGAGGTGCTGCACCGGCTGCTCGTGCAGCTGGCCGGCGTCGTCGGCGGCTACAGCACGCTCGGCGGCCTGCTCCTTCTTCCGCTCGCGGTCGGCGCGCGTCTGGCCGCGTACGTGGCCATGTACCTGACGGTGCGCCCCTCGCTCGCGCATGTGGCGCAGAGCGGGGAGCCGGATGCAGGCATCCGCGCGTTCCTGAGGTCGACGCTCGTCGCGATCCTGCCGTTCTCGATCTTCTATGCGGCGTGGGGGATGCTTGACGCCGATCAGACGGAGTTCTTCCGCATTGCGAGCGCCATCGCGTTCCGCGAGACGGGCTTCGGTCTCGGGGAGGCGATCGTCGATCGAGGTGGGCTCATCTCCGTTGGCGTGCTGCCGGTGACGGTGCTCGTGGTGGCTCTGCTGGTCCGCGCCCTGCATGCCCGGTTCCGCGAGCGCCTGCCGGAGTGGACCCTGACAGTGGCCGCCTATGCGGAGCTGCTGTGGACGTTCATGCTGTTCACCCTGGTCGGCCAGTGGCTCGCCGGCGTGCGCGCGTGGTTCGCCGGCCGGGCGGGGGCCCTGTGGCTGCAGGACTTCGGCGACGGCGTCGCGGCGGCCATCCCGTCGCTGGCGACCGTGTGGGAGGCCGTGCTCTGGCTGGTGGGGATCGTCGTCGCCGCCGCGATCGTGCCCGCCGCATGGCTGGCCGTGGCCGGTGTGATCTACGGCGCCGACTTCGATGCGCTGCCGCCGGTGCTGGCGCGGCGCACCGAGGCGCTGCGCGGTGCGGTGGGCTCGCTGGCGCGCACCCTGCTGCAGCGGTTCGAGGATCTCTGGGCGGCGGTGGCCGCGATCTGGCGGGGCGGGCCGCTGCTGTTCGGCACGTTCGCGCTGGCGTACGCGCTGTGGGCCCTCGCCGAGCGCACCGGCACGCGGGGCGTGCTGCAGGTCATCGGCGGACACGAGTCCGGCTTCTGGAGCGCCTGGCTGCCACTGGTGACGGTGGGCGTCGCCGCGATCGCCGAGCCGCTGCGCGTGGCGATCGTCGCGACCGCGTTCGACGCCGTGGTCGGTCGCCCCGGGGCCGGGATCGGCGTGCGCGATTCAGTCGCCGACGGGGAATCGGACGGTGTCGTCGCCGACGGCGATGTCGAGCCAGAACGGGCCTTCGGCGTCGTTCGGCAGGAGGAAGACGGAGAGGATGCGGTAGGAATCGGTCCCCTTCCGGCATGAGTTCTCCTCATCGCCGTAGCGCACGTCGACCGCAGAGCCCGCGGTGAGCCAGACGCGGTCGCCATCCCTCTCACGGAGCGTGAACGTGCCGCAGCGCTCGGCATCCTCCGCGCTGTCGGCGGACAGCCGGATGCTGAGGGTGTGCGCACCGGCGGGTGCGGGGAACTCGTCGGGGATCGAGCGGACAAGCTCCAGCCGATTGCCGCCGATGTCGACCGGGCCGTCGGCGACGCGCGGCGCCGGGGGAGCCGCATCCTGAGCGGGCAGCACGTCGAGCCAGACGCTCACCCCGATCAGGGCGGCCACCGCCGCGAGCAGGGCGACCAGCGCGACGCCCTGCCGGCGCCACCACGTCATGGCGTTCCCACTTTCGGTGCGGTCAGTTCCACGGTCCCGGTGCGCTCCGCGGCCTCCAGATCGATCGGGATCATGATCACGTCGTCGAGCGACGGCGTGAAGTAGCCGGCCGAGAGACGCAGCCGGGCCGTACCGGACCGAAGGCTCGCGGGCAGTTCGAAGGCGATCAGGCCGGTGGTGTCGACGCCCACGCGCAGCGGTGAGCGCAGCAGGGAGTCCGGCAGGCGCTCACTGGCGTGGAACACGCGGCCGTCGACCAGCAGAGACGCGAGACCGATCTCGGCGTCCAGCTCGCTCTGACGGGCGGATGCCGCGATCTCGATCACGAGCCAGTTGCCCTCGGCATCCCATTCATCGCGCTCGTCGCTCAGCCGTTCGGCGAACGACGACTGCACGACGCGCGCGACGAGCGTCCGCGTCGTCACCACCTGGTCCGCGGATCCGTGGACGGGAAACGCATCCGTCAGCGAGTCCTCCGGCGGGGTGATCCCGCTCACGAGCCCCGCCGCCAGCACGAGACCGGCGCCGATCAGCCATGGCGTCGCCCGGTTCACGACGCCAGCCCCACGGTGATGCGCGCGACCAGCGCGGTGCGGCGCCAGGTGATCGACGAGGACGACAGGATGATCTGTCCCGCCACCTCGCGGGCCTCCTGCACGTTCAGCCGCACGTCCCCGTCGGCGAAGGAACCGCGCGGGACGGGCCACCCGATGACGACCTCGGCGGGCACGCCCGGCTGCAGCACCGGCGTGCCCCTGCTGCCGTCGTCGCGCCAGGCGCGACCGGGATCTGTCGCGGTCACATCGGACAGACTCAGCAGCGGACTGCTCGAGTCGATCAGCCGGGACGTGACGCCGTCGGCGGCGCCGATCAGGCTGACCGGGTGGTCGGTCAGGTTCTCCAGCCGGACGGAGAGGAGGAGGAGCTGCTCGTCGGGCTTCGCCTTCCAGAAGTGGTCCTCGACCTCGTCCACCAGCTCGGCGTCGTGCACCGTGATCGCGTAGAGCGAGGTGCGCACCTCCTGGTCCGCCGCAGCCGCACCGGGAGTGCGGGATGCCGCTCGCAGCCCGCCCAGCGAGAGGAAGGCGATCACGAGAGCGAGCACGAGGACGGCCGCGATCCAGACCGGTGCCGTCGACGGCGCGAAAGCGCCCCGCAGCGAGCGTCGCGCCGCTGCGGACGCCGTGCCCGCGACCCCCCGCATTCTCGTCACGGGGGTCAGCCTATCCAGCGACGCGGTGCCGGCGCTCCCGCGGCGCATTGGCGCCGTCGTTCGCGTGATCGGATCGGGTCTCCCCGACGTCGGCGGCGCCCGGTACGCTCGAATCGGGAGGTGCTCGTGGGACGTACGGCGGATGCCATCGGCGAGGGCGTCGCGATCGCCACCGCGGCCGCGAAGCTGGCCGTGAAGAACCAGATCCTGGTCGGCACGATCGCTCGCGGCGGCGTCTTCGAGATCGACCACTACATGGACGTGGCGCGCACGGCGCTGCTCGCCATGGCCAAGGAATCGGACGAAGAGGCCGAGCGGCTCGTCGCGCTGCGCAAGCGCGCCAAGGGCCGCCACTCCGATCCCCACGGCACGCACGACTACCGCGACCGCGATGTGCGCAACCTCCGCCGCCGCGCTCGGCAGTCCACCGGCGTCGCCGACCGGCTGCGCAAGATGACCGAGGAGCCCGAACCGCTGCGGGCTCTCGTCGAGGATGCGCGGGTCGCCGCCTGGGGTGACGTGCGCGGCAACCTCGACCGCCGGCTGCGCGTCGAGGCCATGCGCCCCGACCAGGATCCGGACTACGAGCGGATGCGGGATGCGCGCATGCAGGCCCTCAAGCTCGTCGACCTGCAGGCGCTCTCGTCCGAGCAGCGCGCGCGCCGGAAGCGGGAGAAGGCCGCCGAGAAAGCGGCCGAGAAGGAAGCCGCGAAAGAGGTCGCACGAAGCGAGCGCAGCGCTCGCCGCGAGGCGCGACACGCGGGGGATGCGTGACGGACCGAGGCGATTTCGCTTCGCTCTGATGGTTGTGTAAGCTGTTCCTTGGCCCGCTCGCCGGGCCATGCGCCTCTAGCTCAATGGATAGAGCATCTGACTACGGATCAGAAGGTTGGGGGTTCGAGTCCCTCGAGGCGCACACTGTGTTGAGACAGTGCTGAAACCCCCTCTCCGGAGGGGGTTTCTTCTGTCTCCGGGAGGATGCTGCTCAGCGCCGGGTCGCGCTCGGCGAACCGCACCGCGGTCGCGACGATCAGGTCGCGCATGGCAGCGACGGCGACGCCGGGAATGACGTCCGAGCGGTGCGCCAGGCTCACGGTGCGCGTCAGCGGCACGGACAGCCGCGCCGAGCTCAGCCCCGGCTGATCCGTGAGCACCATCGCCGGCACCACGGCCGCGCCCAGTCCGCGTTCGACGAACCGCAGCACGGCATCCATCTCCGGCCCCTCCAGCACGGACGTCGGCGTGAGCCCGGCAGCGCGGAACGCGGCATCCGTGGTGGCGCGGAGGTCGTAGCTGCGATCCAGCGCGATCAGCGGGATCCGGGAGAGGCTGGCGAGGTCCACTGTGGAACCTGAGGGGACGAGCGGATCCGCGGACGAGGTGACCACGACCAGTTCCTCGGACAGCAGCGGCAGCCGGCTCAGCGTCACGCCGGGCACGGGTCGCAGATCGGATGCCGTGATCAGCGCGATGTCGAGCTCGCCGATCGCGAGCTGCTCCACGAGTGCCCGCGATCCGGCCTCGGCGAGGTGCAGGTCCACCCCCGGATGCGCTCCGTGGAACGTGCTGATGGCCTCGGCCACCAGGCTCACGCAGAGCGTCGGCGGCGCACCCAGACGCACCCGTCCACGACGGAGTCCGGCGAGCTCGTCCATCTCGGCCCGGATCGCGCCGACCTCGGCCAGGATCCGCTGCGCGCGCGGCAGCAGCACCTCGCCAGCCGGGGTCAGCGTGATGTGCCCTCGCGCGCGATGGAGCAGCCGCCCGCCGAGCTCGTGCTCCAGAGTGGAGATCTGCCGGCTGAGCGACGGCTGGGCCACGTGCAGCACCTCGGATGCTCGGGTGAAGTGCCCCAGGCGTGCCACCTCCACGAATCCGCGCAGCTGTTCCAGGTTCATGCGCTCAGGCTATCGAATACAGCTGAACAATGCATTGGAGTTATCGAAGAGACGAGCCTAGCGTGAACCACATGAGTGCTCTCGAACGACAGATCTCCACCACCGTCCTGGTCATCGGCACCGGCGGATCCGGGCTGCGCGCGGCGATCGAGGTCGCCGAACACGGCATCGACGTGCTGGCGGTCGGCAAACGTCCGCGCCAGGACGCCCACACCTCCCTCGCCGCGGGCGGCATCAACGCGGCCCTCGGGACGATGGATGCCGAGGACAGCTGGCAGCAGCACGCTGCCGACACCATCAAGGAGAGCTACCTGCTCGCCGACCCGAAGACGGTCGAGATCGTCACACAGGGCGCCGAGCGCGGCATCCGAGACCTCGAGCGCTGGGGCATGGGCTTCGCACGGGAGGACGACGGGCGCATCTCGCAGCGGTTCTTCGGAGCGCACACCTTCCGGCGAACCGCCTTCGCCGGCGACTACACCGGGCTCGAGATCCAGCGCACCCTGGTGCACCGTGCCGAGGAGCTGGACGTGCCGATCCTGGACGGCGTGTACATCACCCGCATCCTGGTGCGCGACAACGTCGTGTTCGGCGCCTACGGCTTCGACCAGGCCGACGGCACACGGTACCTCATCCACGCGGATGCCGTGATCCTCGCCGCCGGAGGGCACACCCGGATCTGGCGGCGCACTTCGTCGCGCCGCGACGAGAACACCGGCGACTCGTTCCGGCTCGCCGTCGACGCGGGCGCCCGCATCCGGGACCCCGAACTCGTGCAGTTCCACCCCTCCGGCATCATCGAGCCGGAGAGCGCCGCCGGCACGCTCGTGTCCGAGGCGGCTCGTGGTGAGGGCGGCGTCCTGCGCAACGGCCTGGGCGAGCGCTTCATGGCGAAGTACGACCCGGAGCGGATGGAACTGTCCACCCGTGACCGCGTCGCGCTCGCGGCGTACACGGAGATCAAGCAGGGCCGCGGCACGAAGAACGGCGGCGTCTGGCTCGACGTCTCGCACCTGCCGCGTGAGACGATCATGACCCGGCTGCCGCGCGTCTACCAGACGCTGCTCGAGCTGCAGATGCTCGACATCACCGTCGATCCGATCGAGATCGCCCCGACCGCGCACTATTCGATGGGCGGCGTCTGGGTGCGGCCCGAGGATCACGGCACCGACGTCGACGGCCTGTACGCCGTGGGCGAGGCGGCGAGCGGTCTGCACGGTGCGAACCGGCTCGGCGGCAACTCGCTGATCGAGCTGCTCGTCTACGGGCGGATCGTCGCTCAGGCTGCGATGGCGCACACTCTGGGCCTGGATGCCCAGCGACGTTCGACGGATGCCGTCGCTCGGGCGCGCGCCGAGATCGACGACCTGCTCGCCTCCGACGGCGCTGAGAACGTGCGGGCGCTGCAGCGCGCCATCCGCAACACCATGACCGAGCACGCCGGTGTGGTGCGTGACGAACAGGGCCTGCGTGCAGGACTGGCCGAGCTCGACGCGATCGAGGCGCGGATGGCGGACGTCGGCATCCACCCGGACATCGCGGGATTCCAGGATCTGGCGCACGCCTTCGATCTGAAGGCATCCGCGATCGCCGCGCGCGCCACCCTGGAGGCGGCGCTGGAGCGTCGTGAGACCCGCGGATGCCACAATCGCAGCGACTTCCCCGAGACCGATCCGACCCTGCAGGTGAACCTGGTGTGGTCGCCGGCCACGGGCGTCTCCCGCGAGCCGATCGCGCCCATCCCGGCCGAGATCTCCGAGCTCATGCGCGAGGTCGACAGCACCGGCAAGCTCGTGGAGTAGCCCTCAGCGCAGTTCCCGCGTCTCCATCGCCACGATCTGCTCGCCCTCCGAGGTGAAGAAGAGCAGCGAGACGGGGACGCCGTCGTCGATCGCGACGACGGCGAACCCGTCGGCCAGCTCCACGATCTCGAAGTCGTAGCCCGTCGCGTACCGGTGGAATGCGGCGGCGGATGCCGCCACCTTCTCCGCTCCGCGGACGATCCGGATGCCGTCGGCACCCTGATCGAGGTGGAACTCGACGTCGGGGTGCAGCACGGCGAGCAGCCCTGCGAAGTCGCCGTCGCGCGCCGCCGCCAGGAAGGCGTCGACGACGGCCCGTCGCTGCGCGCGGGTGGCTGCCTGATCGGCATCCCTCGGTGCGGCGCCGCGCACCCGGTCGCGCGCGCGGCTCGCCAGCTTGCGCGCGGCGGACGGCGTGCGCTCCACGATGGGCGCGACCTCGTCGAAGGACAGTCCGAACACGTCGTGCAGCACATAGGCGAGACGCTCGTCGGGAGTCAGCTGATCGAGCACCAGCATCAGCGCGTAGCCCACGCGGTCGGCGCTCTCGGCGCGCACCGTCGGGTCGGCGTCGGCCGGTGCGCGCTCGACGTCGGGGAGCAGATCGAGGGGGTTCTCCTGCCGCCGGCCGCGCGCACGCAGCTGATCCAGGCAGATGCGGCTCACCGTCTTCGTCAGCCACGCCCGCGGGTCATCCGCCTCGGCGGCGGTGCCGGAGGCCCTGATCCAGGCCTCCTGCACCGCATCCTCCGCGTCGGCGTGCGAGCCGAGCATCCGGTAGGCGACCGCAGTCAGATACCTGCGGTGCGTCTCGAAGATCTCATCGGGCTCGGTCATCGGCATGTGTGCTCCGTTCCGCTCGGCAAGCTATCGTCAGCGCGCGCCGGCCGGCTGGCGGATCGCCGCGTTGATGCGATTCCACACGTTGATGGCGCCGATCTCGAACAGCAGTCCCGAGATCTCCCGCCGGTCGAAGCAGTCGAGCATCTCGGCCCACAGTTCGTCGGAGACCGGGTCGTGGTGGTCGGCGAGGCGGGTCAGCGCCTCGGTGAAGGCGAGTGCAGCCCGTTCGCGGGCGGTGAAGTACGGTGCATCCCGCCACGCGGCGATGGCGGCGACGTGCTCCGGTGCGGCGCCGCCGTCGAGCAGCTGCTTCGTGTGGTCGACCACGCACCAGCTGCAGCCGTTGAGCTGACTGGCGCGCAGGGAGACCAGCTGCAGCAGCGCGTCCGGCAGGCCCGAGGACTGCGCGATGCGGTTCACTCCGGTGAGGGCGTCGATCCCGCCCTCGAGCAGGAACGCGGGGTGCGGCATGCGGGCCTTGTGCTCGATGACGGTGCTGGTGGTGTTCGTGTTCTGGTTCATACAGAGGGGACGACCGGCGCGGAGGAAGTGTGACCGATCCGCCGGGATCTCTTTCGCGGGGCGGCCTTCACGCGGTTCCGCCCGGCGGGAGAGCGGCCTCGACAGGGCCGCGCAGGCCTAGGCTGGAGGGGTGACTGCGTACGTCTCGGCCTTCGACCTGTTCTCCATCGGAGTGGGCCCCTCGAGCTCCCATACCGTCGGCCCGATGCGCGCCGGAGTCGACTTCGCCGCGCGCCTGGAGGCCGAGGGGACGCTCGACCGCGTGACGCGCGTCACCTGCGAGCTGTTCGGCTCGCTGGGCGCCACCGGGCTCGGTCATGGCACTCCGGATGCCGTGGTCGCAGGGCTGCAGGGGCTGCACCCCGAGACGTGCGACCCGGACGACGTGCGGGCCGCGTGGCAGGGATGGCCGGAAGGGCAGCGGCTGAACCTGGCTGGGCGGCACCCGATCGACTTCTCGAAGGACGACGTCGTCTTCACTCCGCGCACCCGCCTACCGGGGCATCCGAACGCGATGACGCTGCGCGCGCTGGATGCCGAGGGCGGCACGGTCGCCGAGCAGATCTACTACTCCATCGGCGGCGGGTTCATCCGCCGCGACGGCGAAGAGGCGCGCGTCACCGCCGCCGTGCAGCCGTTCCCCTACGACGACGCGGCCTCGCTGCTCGCGCTCTGCGACGAGAACGGGCTGTCGATCGCCGAGCTCGCGCGCCTGAACGAGACCGCCGTCCGCAGCGAGGAGGAGGTGGCGGCCGGACTCGACGCGATCTGGGACGCCATGCGCGCCTGCGTCGAGGCCGGCCTGCACACCGGCGGAACGCTGCCGGGCATCCTCAAGGTGAAGCGCCGCGCCAATGACATCCGCGAGCAGCTGGAGGCCGTCGAATCCGACGGCCACGCGCAGGTGCCGGGGGAGTGGCTCGGTGCGTTCGCGCTCGCCGTCAACGAGGAGAACGCCGCCGGCGGACGCGTCGTCACCGCGCCGACCAACGGTGCCGCGGGCATCCTGCCCGCCGTCGCGATGTACTGGTGGCGCTTCCTCGCCGACTCCGGACTGGGCGTCGGCAACGCGGTGACGCCCTACGGTGAGCTGGTCGGAAGCGCCCTGCTCGGTTTCGGTGCGGAGGCATCGCTGATCGCCGTCGGCGCCATCGACGACCCCGACGTCATCGCCGAGGCGAACCGCCGCCGGGGCATCCGCCGATTCCTGCTGACCGCCACCGCACTGGGCTCGCTGTTCAAGGCGAACGCCTCGATCTCGGGTGCCGAGGGCGGATGCCAGGCCGAGGTCGGATCGGCGTGCGCGATGGCCGCCGGCGGCCTGACCGCCGTGATGGGCGGCACGAACCGGCAGATCGAGAACGCCGCCGAGATCGCGATGGAGCACCACCTGGGCCTCACGTGCGACCCGATCGGCGGACTCGTGCAGATCCCGTGCATCGAGCGCAACGCGATCGCGGCATCCACCGCCGTCACGGCCGCCCGCCTCGCGCTGCGCGGCGACGGCGAGCACTACGTGTCACTGGATGCCGTGGTCGAGACCATGCGCCAGACCGGTCTGGACATGTCGACGAAGTACAAGGAGACCAGCGAGGGCGGCCTCGCGGTGAACGTCATCGAGTGCTGAGCATCCGTTCGGCGAACGACCGGATGCCGGCGGCGAAGGCCGCGGGCTCCACCACCACGGCGGGCGGCAGCACCGCGAGCGTGTGAACCAGCCACGGCCAGCCGGCGACGTGGAGCACGACGCGGGTGCGGCCCTCATCGGCCTGTTCGAACTCGAGGTCCTCCCAGGGCAGTGCGTCCCGCACGGTATCCGCGGAGCCGTGCACCTCGAGCACCACCCGGGTGCGATCGCGCCGCAGTGCGGCGGTCAGATGCGCATCCGCGGACTCCGCCGGCAGAGGCCGTGCGGTGAACCCGAACGTCGACATCTCGATGTCGGACAGGCGATCCAGGCGGAACGTGCGCCAGTCCTCGCGATCCAGATCCCAGGCCAGCAGATACCAGCGCAGGTGCCGATGCAGCTGACGGTACGGCTCGACCCTGCGCTCGCCTGCGGCCGCAGCACTGCCGCGTCGGTAGCGGAACCGGACGATCCTGCGCCGTGAGATCGCGTCGCCGAGCATGCCCAGCACGCCGGCGTCGACAGCGGGCGTCGCGGGCCAGGCGATGTCCAGGGCATCGCGCAGGGCAGCCGCGTGCGGCCGCAGCCGCTCGGGGAGGACCTGGTCGAGCTTGGCCTGGGCGCGTGCAGTGCTGTCGGAGATCGATCCCGGAGCAGAGTCCTGCATCGCCGCGACAACGGTCAGCGCGACCTGCGCGGCGACGGCTTCGTCATCGTCGAGAAGGAGCGGCGGCATGGATCCTCCGGCGATCAGCCGATAGCCGCCGGCCGGCCCGGGCCTGGTGTGCACCGGATACCCGTAGTCGCGCAGCCGATCGACGTCTCGGCGCAGCGTGCGCGTGCTCACTCCGAGCAGCGCGGCGAGCTCCGGGCCGGCGTACTCGCGCCCGCTCTGCAGCGCGGAGAGCAGATCCAGCATCCGCTTCGTGACGTCGGCCATGACAACGAGGATAGGTCGAATTGCGGACAGAATCAGGCCGCAATGCGGCCTAGCGTGTGCGACATGACCGACACGATCAGCATCCGAGGAGCGCGCACGAACAACCTGCGCGGCATCGACATCGACATCCCGCGCGGCGAGCTCGTCGTGTTCGTCGGCCTGTCCGGCGCGGGCAAGTCCTCGCTCGTCTTCGAGACGATCGCCGCCGAGGCGGGCTATCAGCTGAACGAGACGTTTCCGCCGTTCGCCCGCAACCGGCTGCCGAAGTGGAAGCGTCCGACGGTGGACGCCATCTCCGGCATCTCGCCGGTGGTGGTGATCGACCAGAAGCGCATCGGAGGCAACGCGCGGTCGACGGTCGGCACCGTCACCGACGCCTGGACCCACCTGCGTCTGCTGTTCTCCCGGCTCAGCACGCCGCACGTCGGTGAGTCGACGTCATTCTCCTTCAACGACCCCTCCGGCATGTGCCCTCGCTGTGCCGGTCTCGGTGAAGTCGTCACCAGCGCCGTGGACCGGTTCCTCGACCTCGACCGTTCGCTCGAGCAGGGCGCGATCCTCGTGCCCGGGTTCGGCCATGGCGGCTACTTCTACCGTCTGTATGCGGACGCCGGCAGTTTCGACCTCGGCACTCCGCTGCGGGAATGGACCGAGGACGAGCGCGCGGCCCTGCTGTACGGCGGTGAGGCGATGGCCAGGCTCGGCCGTGGCGCGCCGAGGGACTACGAAGGAGTGGTGCCGCGGTTCGAACGGATCCATCTGCACACCGGTGATCATGTCTCAGCGCGCAAGGCCGCGGTCGTGCGCGAGTTCACCCGGTCGGAGCCCTGCCCGGACTGCGGCGGGGATCGGCTGAACGAGGCGGCCCGCACGGCGACCGTGCACGGCCGCACGATCGTCGAGCTCGCCAGGCAGGAGGTCACGGAGCTGGCCGATCTCGTGCGCGGGATCGACGAGCCGGCGGTGGCACCCGTGGTCGAGGCATTGGTGCAGCGGCTCGACGCAATGGACTCCATCGGTCTGGGCTATCTGAATCTCGGACGGGCGACGCCGACCCTCTCGGGTGGGGAGTCGCAGCGGATCAAGACCGTGAAGCATCTCGGCTCGAGCCTGACCCAGATGCTCTACGTCTTCGACGAGCCGACCGTCGGGCTGCATCCGGCAGATGTCGACGCCATGGTCGGACTGCTGCGTGAGTTGCGCGACAAGGGCAACACGGTGCTCGTGGTCGAACATGATCCCGCGGTGATGGCATCCGCGGATCAGGTGATCGAGATCGGTCCGTCCGCAGGGGAGGGCGGCGGTCGTCTGGTGTTCCAGGGAGGGTACGAGGCGCTTCTGCACGCGGACACTGCCACCGGCCGCGCGCTGCGCGCGCCGCTGCCGGATCCCGGAGACCGGAAGCCGCCCACGGGGTGGATCGGCGTGCAGCGTGCTCGGCGCAACAACCTGCACGACCTGTCGCTGGATCTTCCTACCGGGGTGCTGACGGTCCTCACCGGGGTCGCGGGCTCGGGCAAATCCAGCCTCGCGGCCGAACTCGTGGCGCAACACCACGCAGTCGTGATCGACCAGCGCCCGGTGGCAGGCAATCGGCGGTCGACGCCGATCACCTACACCGGAATCGCGACACCGCTGCGCCGCATGTTCGCCGACGCTCATGGCGTCTCCCTCGGCCTGTTCAGCGCGAACTCGGAGGGCGGATGCCCGGCATGCGGGGGACTCGGAGTGATCCACACCGATCTGGCATTCATGGAGGGGCAGGAGACGCCCTGTGAGGCATGCGGGGGACGCCGCTTCCGACCCGAGGTGCTCGCGCTGACCGTTGACGGGCTGAGCATCGCAGACGTCGACGAACTGACAGTGGCGGAAGCCGCCGTGCGGCTGCCGTCGCCGCGCATCCGCACTGCACTCGCGCATCTCGACGGGATCGGACTCGGCTACCTGCGACTGGGGCAGCCGCTGAACACACTCTCGGGCGGAGAGAGCCAGCGAGTGAAGATCGCGGCGGAGCTGAGGGATCGGACCGAGCCCGCGCTGTACGTGCTCGACGAGCCGACGACGGGACTGCATGCCTCGGATGTCGACACGCTGTTCCGGATGCTCGTCGCGCTGCGAGACCGGGGGCACACGGTCGTCGTGATCGAACACAACCTGGCCGTGATCCAGCGGGCGGACTGGCTGATCGACCTCGGCCCCGGTGCGGGGCGGCATGGCGGCCGTCTGCTGTACCAGGGGCCGGTAGCCGGAGTCACGGGGACGCCGACTGCGCGGGCGCTGCAGCAGGAGCAGTCCCGCAGGGCATCATCGGCCGTCTGAGCCGGATCCGGCGGTGAGACCCGTGCGACCGCGCGGATCGAGCGGCGGCGCGGTCCTGGAACGGAAGGACGACGAGCCGCTGCGGCGGGTCCCTGGTGCGTGCGCCGTCGACGGCGCACAATCAACACATGACGGATGCTCCGGCGGTGACGGTGGAGGCCCTCGTGGTGCGGCGCGGACGCCGCACCCTTTTCGACGGGCTGGACGTGTCGATTCCACACGGCGAGATCACCGGGCTGCTCGGGCCCAGCGGATGCGGCAAGACGACGCTTCTGCGCGCGATCGTGGGCGTGCAGAAGGTGAAGGGCGGCACGGTGACCGTGCTCGGCCAGCCCGCCGGGTCTCGAGGGCTGCGCGAGCGGGTCGCCTACGGAACCCAGGGTGCCGCGGTGTACGGCGACCTGACCGTGCGGCAGAACCTGCAGTACTTCGCGTCCGTTCTCGGTGTGCCACGCGGTGACGTCGACCGAGTGCTCGACGAGGTGGGCCTGCGCGATCATGCGAAGCAGCAGGTCGCCGACCTCAGCGGCGGGCAGGCCGGGCGGGTCTCGCTCGGCGCCGCCCTGCTGGGCAGCCCCGAACTGGTCGTGCTGGACGAACCGACGGTGGGCCTCGACCCGGTGCTGCGCAGCGAGCTCTGGGGCATGTTCCGGCGAATAGCGGATGCCGGGACGACGCTCATCGTCTCCAGCCACGTGATGGATGAAGCCCGCCGCTGCGACCGCCTGCTGCTCATGCGCGACGGCCGGCTGATCGCCGACACCACGCCGGAGGCGCTGCTCGAGGACACCGGCGAGGACGATGCCGAGGACGCGTTCCTCGCCCTCATCGCGCGCGACGAGCGGGAGCATCCGCCCACGCGGCGCTCCCAGCGGGGAGCGGCGTCGTGAACCCGCGCCGGATGTTCGCGACCGCGGGGCGCGTCTTCGGTCAGTTGCGCCACGATCCGCGTTCGATCGCGCTCATGCTCGTGGCGCCCAGCCTGCTGGTCGGCCTGTTCGCCTGGCTGTTCGCCGATCAGGATGGGGTGTTCGACAGGTTCGGTGGCGCGATCCTGGCGCTGTTCCCGTTCATCGTGATGTTCCTGATCACGTCGATCACCACGCTGCGCGAGCGGCGCTCCGGCACGCTCGAGCGGCTGATGACCACGCCCCTCGGCAAGGCCGACTTCATCCTCGGCTACGCGCTCGCGTTCGGGCTCATGGCGATCCTGCAGGCGGTCATCACGGTCGCGTTTGCCGTGTACGTGTGCGGCCTGACCGTCGACGGGCCGCTGTGGCAACTGGGCGCGGTGGCGGTGCTGGATGCCGTGCTCGGCACCGCCCTCGGACTGCTGGCCAGCGCGTTCGCGCAGACCGAGTTCCAGGCCGTGCAGTTCATGCCGGTGCTGGTGTTCCCGCAGATCATCCTCGGCGGCCTGTTCATGCCTCGCGATCAGATGCCCGACGTGCTCTACGCCATCTCCGACTGGTTGCCGCTCAGCCATGCGATCGACGCCATCCAGGCCGTCACGAACGGCGACGAGGGCTGGGACGTCGGCGCGCCGCTGCTGATCGTCGCGGCCTTCGCGGTCGGATGCCTGGTGCTGGCGCCGCTCACACTGCGCCGCCGCACGCCGTGAGGCCGTCCGATGGCCAGCATCCGTCGCCCGATCTGCGGGCGAAGTCCCGATTCCCGGACGGATGCGATCGATCGGCCCGCTGATCGGGACAACGTCCGCTGACCGGGGCGGTGGCAGGGGCTCAGCCGCGCGCGGCGCGGTTCTTCGTGTGCCGGGTGGGGGCGGCCGCCCAGGGATCCTCTGGCCACGGATGCTTGGGGTACCGTCCGCGCATCTCGGCGCGCACCTGCGCGTACGGGCCCGACCAGAAGGATGCCAGATCGTCGGTGACGGCGAGCGGCCGCCCGGCAGGGGAGAGCAGGTGGAACAGCACCGGCACGCGGCCGTCGACCAGTCGCGGTGTCTCGGCCCAGCCGAAGCACTCCTGCAGCTTCACCGCGACCACCGGCCGCGCCGTCGGGTCGTCGAGAGGTGGGTAGGCGACGCGGATGCGGGAGCCACTCGGCACCTCGAGGCGCTCCGGCGCCAGCTCGTCGAACCGCACCGCCTCCGGCCACGGCAGCAGGCGTCGCAGCGCGGATGCCAGGTCCAGCCGATCCGCCGGGGTCCCTCCCGCCAAGGCATCGAGCTCGGGCGTCAGCCAGGCGTCGATGGCCGCGAGCAGACCGGCATCCGACACATCGGGCCAGGGCGCGCCCAGCTCCCGATGCAGCAGTGCCAGGCGGCGCCGCAGCTCGTCCGCCGCATCCCGCCAGATGAACAGCTCCAGCCCTTCGCGGCGCAGTGCACGCCGCACCGCGTCCCTGCCCTCCTCCGCCGATGCCCGCACCGGCACCGAGGACCGCACGATCGCGCCGACGCGGCGCTCGCGTCGGGCCTGCACGCGGGAGCCCGCGAACTCGGCCTCGACCCGGTCGGTCATCAAGTGGCTCGCCGCGTGCTCCATCTGCTCCTCGGAGAGCGCCGCAGCCGAGCGGACGACCGCACCGGAGCCCGCTGTCGCGCGCCCCGAGGCGCGCGCGACGTCGGCCACGGCCAGCCACTCGGCATCCGCGAGCGGGCCGCGCACTCCTGCGCGCGTGCCCGAGGCCAGCAGGAACGTCGCCCCGTCGGATGATCGATCCATGCGGCGGGCGATCCGCTCCGGGAACGCCAGCGCGATGACCAGGCCCACGCCGTCGAGGTCGGCTCGGATGCCCGGAGTCGCCGGCACCAGGCGTTCGAGACGGTCTGCATCGCGGCTCCAGCGCCGGGCGTCGGGGGAGCGTCCACCGCGCAGGGAGACGAGCGCGTGAGCGGCATCGGCATCCGCGATGCGCAGGTCCCCGCCGAGCAGCGCGACGACCTCGGCGGCGAGTCGCGCGCCGACCAGCGGCCCGCCGTCGCGCAGCGCGCGGGCGAGGCGCGGATCGGTGGGGATGCGCGCAAGCGACCGCCCCTCCTCGGTGGCGCGTCCGTCGGCGTCGATCGCGCCGAGTCCGTGCAGCACACGGATGGCATCGGTGAGGCTGTCGGCGGGGAGCGGGTCGATCAGCCGCAGGCCGGTGCCTCCGGGTGCACCCCAGCAGGCCAGCAGAAGTGCGGCGTCGGTGAGATCGGTGGTGGTGATCTCGGGCGCGGGGCGGGCGGGCGCGGCGGCATAGCTGCGCTCGTCCACGCAGCGGATCACGGTTCCCGGCCCCTGGCGGGTGGCTCGTCCCGCGCGCTGCACGCAGGATGAGCGCGATGCCGCCGAGGTGACCAGTCCGCTCATGCCGCGCGTCGCATCGCGCACCGGATGCCGGGCCAGGCAGCTGTCGACGACCAGGCGCACGCCCGGCACGGTGAGCGACGACTCCGCGAGGGATGTCGTCACGATGATCCGGGGTGGATCCTGGGGGCGGCGGCCGCGGATCACGGCATCCTGCTCGGCCGCGCGGATCTGCCCGTGCAGTTCCCGCACGTCGAAGCCGCCGCCCGCATCGCGCAGGCGGCGGGCTATCTCGGACACCTCACGGGCACCCGGAGCGAACACGAGCACGTCGGCGGTCGGGTCCTCGTCGGTCAGGTCGCGGGCAGCGGATGCCGTGGTCCGGGCCACATGATCCAGGAACGCCCACGTCACCCCGCGCTCATCCAGGCGCGGTGCCGGGCTCGGCGCCCAGCGCTCGGTGAGCGGGAACGCGGGAACCTGGTGGTCGACGACGGGAGCGGGCACGGCATCCGTGCCGAGAACGGTGGCGATGCGCGCAGCGTCGAGCGTGGCCGACATGGCGATCAGCACGAGGCCCTCGCGCAGCTCCCGCGCCTCACCGAGCAGGCCGATCAGCAGGTCGGTCTCCAGCGCCCGCTCGTGCACTTCGTCGATGATCACGGCGTCGACGCCTTCGAGCCCCGGATCATCCAGCATCCGCCGCAGCAGGACACCCGCCGTGACGAACTCCACGCGTGTGTCGCGACCGACCGCGCGCTCGCCGCGGACCGTGAAGCCGACCCGGCCACCGAGGACGGACCCGTCCAGTTGCGCGAGCCGGCGGGCGGCGGCACGGGCGGCGACCCGACGCGGCTGCGTGACGATCACACGACCGGCGGTGCGCGAGGCGAGCAGCGGCGGCACCAGCGTCGTCTTGCCGGTGCCGGGAGGGGCGCTCACGACGACCGCAGCGCTCGTCTCCAGCGCGGAGGAGAGCTTGTCGAGGGCGGCGGAAAAGGACAGCCCCGCGCCGATCGCGGCGAGATCGAAGGCGGGCATGCATCCAGTCTGCCGTGCCGGGCGGCTTGCTGCCGCGCTGCGCCTTCGCGCTACATGTTGATGACCACAGCGGCGACGACGAGCGTCACGACAGCTATGACCAGGGCGGTGCCGCAGCCGATGGCCATGATCGCGGGGTAGCCCAGGCGTGAGACGCGGGCTCCGGACGCGCGCGAGGCCGCGAGGAACTGCGTGCCGCCGCCGGCGCTGAACGCCTGTGCGGCGCCCGCCTGGTTCGCAAGCCGTCCCGCGGTGCTCACCGTCTCGAGGATGGGGGAGCCGGTGATGTTGCCCGTGATGCCGGTGACGTTGAGCCTGACGGCGCGGTCGACCGCCGCAGGGTCCGCGAGGATCGGGTAGCTCTGACCGCGCACGACCAGGGTGATGCGCTGGGCGGCCGACTTCACGACCACCTCACTCGCAGGCACGCTGAAATGCTGCACCCACCCGGCGGGCGTCGCGATCCACAGCGTCACCAGGCCCTGCCCGACGACCGCCTGCGCAGGACTCCAGCCTCCGGTCGCGCGATCGACGAGAGCTCCTGAGAAGACGGCGTACGGGAGCTGGTTCGGCATCGTCATGCTTCGAGTGTACGGAGCGGTCTTCCCCGCAACCCGCGAACTCCGGCGGTCGGCGCGCGCCAACCCGGTCCGCACCCGACGTCCTCGCCCCCGCTGAGCTACGCCGCCCCTGCTCATCTACGTGAATGAACAGGGGCGAGGTAGCTGGGCAGGGGCGGCGAGGGAGGTTCGCGCGACGTGAGACTCACACGCACGATGAAGGCCCCGGGCGCTTCGACGAGAGTCAGCAGCTCGGGGCCTTCACCGATCGGATCACTCCGCGGCGGGCTCGGCCGCGGGGGCGGACTCGGGCGCTGCGGCGGCCTTCGGGGCCGAGGCGGTCTTGATCACGGATGCTGCGGGTGCGGCATCCGCGGCCTGGGCGACGCCCGCGCCGATGCCGCGGCCGACGGCCTGACCCTGGATGATGGCGGCGAGGTCGAGGCCGGTGGCAGCGCCGACACTGTCGAACACGGCGCGCATGGCCTTGGCGTTGTCGCCGCCGACCACGCTGGACGCGCCGTCCTCGCCGGATCCGCCGATGATGGAGACGTTGCCGATCGCGGCGTACCCCTTGGCGAACTCCGCCATGATCGACGGCAGCACCTCGAGCACGCGCTGCGACAGGAACGCCTCCTGGTTCGAGGCGATGGCCTTGGCCTCGGCCTCGACGGCGGCCGCGCGGGCCTCACCCTCGGCGCGGATCGCGTCGGCCTCGGCGTTGGCGCGCAGGCGGCGGGCCTCTGCCTCGGCTTCGGCCTGGGCGCGCAGCGCGTTGGCCTCACCGGTCGCCTTCGCCTCGGCGGCGGCGGCTTCACCGGCGGCGCGTGCCTTGTCGGCCTGCGCCTGCTGCTCGGCGATGCGGGTGCGTGCCTCGGCCTGCTTGACCTGCTCGATCGCGGCCGCCTCGGCCGACTTCTCACGCGTGAACAGTTCGGCCTGCGCGCGGGTCTCGGCCTCATACCGCTGCGCGTCGGCGACACGCTTGACGTCGGCATCCAGCTGGGCCTGCTTGTTCTCGGCCTGCTGCTGGAGGACGGCCTGCTCGGCCTGGGCGCGGGCGAGCTGCTCGGCCTGCTCGGCCTCGGCACGGGCGCGGCCGATCCCGGCGTTGGCGTTGGCGGTGTTGGTGTCGAGCGCGGTCTGCTCGATCAGGTTCGCTTCCTGGTTGGCGATGTTCTTCTGGTTGATCGCACGGTCGGCGTTGGTCTGCGAGATCTCCGCGGCCTGGCGCTTCGCCTGGATCTCGGGAGCACCCAGCGACTGGATGTAGCCGACCTTGTCGGTGATGCCCTTGATCTGGAAGGAGTCGAGGATCAGACCCTGGTCGGCCAGCTCGCTGGACACGTCGGCGGCGATCTGGTCGGAGAACTTCTTGCGCTCGCGCATCAGCTCCACGACGGACAGGGTGGCGACGATGCCACGCAGGGCGCCTTCGAGCTGCTCGGTGGTGAACTGCTCGATGGCCTTGTCCTGCGAGGCGAAGCGCTCAGCGGCGCGGCGCACGTAGAGGGGGTCGGAGCCGATCTTCACGATCGCGACGCCGTCGACGTTGAGGGTCACGCTGTCCAGCGACTGGGCCTCGGCGTTCAGCAGCACCTGACGGGAACGCAGCGAGATGATCTCGTGGCGCTGCGTGATCGGGTTGACCAGGGACTTGCCGTTGACGATGACCGTGACGGGAGACTCCGCCAGCTCCGAGCTGGTGCTGCCGTCGGCGTTGAGGACGGCGCGCTGCACCTTCTGCTTGCGACCCGAGATCACCAGCGCCTCGTCCGCGCGTGCGACCTTGATCCAGCTGCGTGCGAACAGCAGCATGATGAGTCCGATGACGATCACGGCCACGACGGCTACGCCGACGATGACCAGGATGCCGATGATTCCGGCGATCTCCATAGAAGTGCCCTTTCCCCTCAGAAAGCGTGTTTCAGCTCCACCCTGCCAGAAGTCGGGGTGCGGTGCCGATGGGGAGAACTACCGGCCGCGCAGCTTCTCGGTCAGGGCAAGCAGCGTGCGGAGCTCGTCGTCGTCGAGCTTCGCCATCCGCTCTGCGATCGACCGCCCGTGCGAGGCGGCGAGGGTGCGGAAGGCGCGCGCGCCGGTATCCGTCGCCGTCACGACCGCGCCGCGGCCGTCTTCCGGATCGGATGCCTTGGTGACCAGCTCGCGTGAGACCATCCGGTCGATCAGCCGCGAGACGCTGGGCTGGCTGATCAGCGAGTTCGCGGTGATGTCGCGCAGTCGCGCGGTCATCTCGCAGGAGCGCACCACGGTGAGCAGGACGTCGTATTCGGCCTGGGTGATCGGTGCGCCGTCGAAGTCCTCGGTCATCTCGCCGAAGAGCTCGTGCTGTGCCCGGAACAGGCTCTCCCAGGCCTGCAGGGCGAGCTGGCGGTCAGTCATGTCATCAGCGTAGTGTGGCGCGCCGACGTCGTGCTCGCGGCACAAGTAAGGGCCGGTCGGAGGCTTCCGGCCGGCCCTTGTCCCTTGCACCAAGAGTGTCCTGCAATCACATGCGGTTCATGCCACAGCAAACATTCACCGTGCGATGAGTGTATAACGGCGAGGTAACGAATGCAACGGTTTGGTCACGGAGATCGGTGATCTTCGGTCTCATCCCGCCGGCAGACACGCCACGTCGGTCAGCACGGCATCACGTGAGCGTCCGTATTTGGCGAGCATCTCTCCGGGGGAGCTGATCAGGGCCTTCCACATTGCCCAGGCCGCTCCCCTCAACCACGCGTCCTCGGGCAGGCCCAGCCGCTCGCGCAACAGATCACGCTCGCGCGAACTGCAGCACAACCACGCGAAGGCCAGGTCGCAGGCGGGATCGCCGACGCAGGTCTGTCCGAAGTCGATGAGTGCCGTCAGTCGACCATCGGTGTCGAACAACATGTTGCCTGGCGCGACGTCCCCATGAACCCACACCGGCGGGTCGGCCCACACGGTGGTCACGGCAGCATCCCACACTGCCCGACATCCATCAGCCTGGCGGCCGGACAGGAGCGGGAGCTGATCCTGTACCTGCTCGCCGACCGCGCTGACGTGACAGCCGCGATAGGCCGATGCGCTCCCCGCCCAGGGGCCGCCCGCCGTGTCGCAGGCCTGCAACTCCCTCAGGGCGTCGCCCACGCCGCTGATGGCGCGGTCTCGCGCTCTCGCTCCGACTGTGGTCAAGGTCTGTCCGTCGATCCACGCGCGAACGGACCAAGGCCGGTTGAATGCCGCCGAGGGAGACCCGGTCGCCACCACGCGGGGGATCGCGACGCGAAGGCGGGAGCCGAGGGCTGCGAGGGTCTGCTCCTCCCGCACCAGGCCGGCGACGTAGCCGTCCGTGCTCGGGAGGCGGACAGACATACGGTCACCGAGCTGGAAGGTGCGGTTGTCCCACCCCTGGACTTCCACCGGCCTGATCGGCAGCTCCGACCACTGGGGAAACTGCTCCGAGACCAGGGAGCGAACCAGCGAAGAAGTGATCTCCTCAGGAGCAGCGGTCATCGCGCCAGCGTAGTGGACGAGCCCCGCGAGCAGCGTCGCCGGGGTGCGAGATGATCGACGTCATGACTCCGACGGACGGGACGAAGCGCCTCCGGCGCTCGGCGAGGGCGATCCTCCTCGATGAGGATGACGCGGTGCTGCTGTGCCGATTCGGATTCCCGCATCCGGCGGTCCCGACCGACGCCATGGTCGTGTGGGCGGCTCCAGGGGGAGGGCTCGAACCGGGAGAGGGGCCGCTCCAGGCCCTGCGCCGAGAGCTTCTCGAAGAGACCGGTTTCACGCTCGACGTCGACGCGACCCATGTCTGGCGGCAGGAGATCATCGCGCCCGGGATCGGTGACGGCATGGACGGGGTGCGCAACGACTACTTCCTGGTCCGATCACCGCGCTTCCAACCCCGCGGACTCCTGTCCGACGAAGCCATCGCCGCCGAAGGGATCACCGAGATGCGCTGGTGGACACTGCCGGAGATCGTCGCGTACCGCGGATCGGACCTGTTCTCGCCCCGGGACCTCGCGACCCCGCTGGCGCGCCTCATCGCAGGCGACATCCCTCATTCCCCGGTCCAGCTCGGGCTGTGAGCACGAGCAGTTCTCGACGGGATCAGCGGGGAGCGAGGAGCGCTTCGAGACGGTCGAGCTGCTGAGACCATCCGGGTTCCAGGCCGGCGGCCATCGGTGCGGTCGCCGCGGTCACGTCTTTCGCCCTGATGGTCAGATGCAGTGAGGTCCCATCCTCGCCCTCCAGCCGGACCTCGACGTCGACGGTGAGAAGCGTGTCGCCCTGCGCATCCACGGGTGACAGGTCGAACGTCAGCCGTCTCTCGGGCTGCACTTCACGCACGGTTCCCGAGGACGTGTAGATCGTGCCGTCCGCCTCTCGCAGGACGAGTTCCACGCGAGTCCCGACCTCGGGACGGATCTCGCACCTCACCGCCTCGAAATGACGCGGCGCCCACCATCGCGCAGCGAGTTCCGGGTCCGTCCACGCTCGCCAGACGGTGCTGCGCGAGGCGCGCAGTCGCCGGGTGAGTTCGACGGTCGTGAGCGCCGCGTCGTTGCCGGCGTGGGCGGTGACCTCCGCCACCTTCTGCGCGTACGCGCCGAGCGCCCGATCGTCCTCCGACTCGACCGACGCCCCGTCGGCCCACTCGGCGATCTCGCGGAACGTCGCCCGGTCCAGGCTGGCCAGACGCCGCCGCCCGAGTCGGGTCACCTTCACGACGCCGGCGGTCTCCAGTGCCTGGATGTGCTTCGTCGTCTGCGGCTGCAGCGCACCCAGGGCAGTCGCGATCTCGCCGACCGTGCGGGGCCCCTCGGCGAGCATGTTCACGATTCGGAACCGCGTCGGTTCGCCGATGGCCGCGAGCGTCTGCTGTACGTCCACATCGCCTCCTCACTGAGATCATACTTGACATATTCGTTGAGACGAATACATAGTGGATCGCATCGAAGTTCAGAACCGGATGCCCAGCGTCCACGACCCGTCAGGAGAATCCCGACATGCACACCATCGAGCGCACCGTGTCCGCATCACCCGAGACCGTCTGGCGGCTGTGGACCACAGCCGAGGGCATCTCCAGCTGGTGGGCACCCGACGGCTTCCGCACCGCCGTCGACACCCTCGACCTGCGTCCCGGCGGGGAACTGGTCTACACCATGACAGCTGAGGCGCCGGAACAGGTCGCCTTCCTCGAGCAGAACGGCCTGCCGCTGAGCACGCAGTCCCGCAAGGTCTTCACCGAGATCGTCGAGCCGAATCGGATCTCCTACCGCTCTGTCATCGACTTCGTCCCGGATCACGAGCCGTATGAGCAGCTGACCGAGGTGGATCTTCAGCCGTCAGGAGAGGGCACGCTCGTGGTCATGCGCGTCGAGGACATGCACGATCAGGTGTGGACCGAGCGTCTGCTCGCCGGGCGGGCGAATGAACTCGACAACCTCGCCCGGCTCGTCGGCTGATCCGGCGGACGGCGGCGTCGCTCGCGATGCGGAGTCGCGCGGTGCGCGCGCATCCCGGTTCCCCTCCGCCCCGTGCCGTGCTAGACAACGCTCATGGGCCTGCTCGCGTGGTACCGGTCGACCGGGGCGGATCTGCCGTTCCAGAGTCCGCTGCCCGCGCATTCCGGCGTCGCGATGGAGGGCTACTTCTGGCGCATCACCGCGCCAGAAGCCGGCCGAGTGCTCATCGCCCTGAACGGCGTGAACCGCGGTCCGCACGGGCCCTGGGCGACGCTCGGCCTCGCAGCGCACCCGGGCGGATCCCTGCGCGTGGATGCGCATCCCACGGCATCCGCTGACCCCGCCCGCATCGGAGCGCATGCCGGTGACGCCTTCCACGGCGACGATCGGCGGCTGCGCGTGGATCTCGGCTCGGATGCGCAGCTGGACGTGACCATCGATGACTCGCTGCCCTGGCCGCATCGCGCGTTCGGCGGCTCGAGCGTGTTCCAGACCGTGCCCGCGCTGAACCAGTACTGGCATCCGTGGCTGCTCGGCGGGCGCGTGAACGGCATTGCGACCATCGGAGATGAGACGTGGGAGCTGCACGACGCCCAGGTCTACGCCGAGAAGAACTGGGGGCGGGAGGGATTCCCCGATGCCTGGTGGTGGGGTCAGGCCCAGGGGTTCGACGAGCGCGACGCGTGCGTTGCCTTCGCGGGCGGTCAAGTGCGCTCTGGGCCGATCCGCACGGAGGTGACCGGTCTGGTCGTGCGCCTGCCGGGAGGGCGCGTCATCCGCCTCGGCAACCCGGGCATCAGCCCGGTGCGTGCGGTCGTCGACGACGAACGATGGATGCTGTACGGACGGGGCTTCGGATGGACGATCGACGTCGCCGGCACGGCGCCGCGCGCAGCATCCCACGTTCTGCCGGTGCCGCTGCCCTCGCAGGAGCGCAACACGGCAGGCGCGCTCGAACATCTCGCCGGCGCGCTCGAAGTGACCGTGCGCCGCAGGGGACGTGTCGTCTGGGCGGGACGCTCTCTGCTGGCTGGTCTCGAGCACGGTGGCCTCGACCGCGCGAAGGCTGAACTGGTTCGCCGAGGGCTGGATCCCTCGGCCACTCACGCCGCGCCGATCGAAGAGTGATGCGTTCGGTCTCCACCGTTCCGAGCAACTCCGGAGAAACGCCCTCGCCGAACCCGTTCAGGGCTCTGCGAGGGCGTTTCGTCCCCGGATCTCCGGAGTTGTGGCGGCCGACCTATCAGCTGAAGACCGGCACCCCGCCTCGCACGAGCTTCCAGTTCACGACGTGGAAGTCCTTCGGGTCGATGACGCCGGCATCCGAGGCGTACTGCACGATAGCCTCGCGGATCGCGACCTGCGCGTTGTAGACCACCGGCGCGGTGGTGACGTGCGGGAAGCCGCCGCCACCGGACTGACGGTAGTTGTTGATCGCGACGACGAACTTCGCATCCGCCGCGATCGGGGCGCCCTCCCAGGACAGGTTCACGATCCGCGACCCCTGCGGCTGGGAGATGTCGACGTCGTAGGTCACGCCGGAGAACTGGTCGTAGTTGTAGTCCGGCGTGTTCAGCGCGTTCGTCCAGCTCGCCGGCTCGACGGGGGCACCCGGCGCGACCTGCTGGAAGTACTTCGCGGAGTACTCCAGATAGTCCTTGATCTGCGCGCCGGTCAGCACCGAGGCCATCAGGGTGTTGTCGTAGATGTACAGACCCGCGACATCCCGGATCGTCACCTCGCCCGCGGGGAAGGTCGCCTCGCGGTTGAACGGCGCCGCGATCGAGATGACCGGAAGCGCCGCCTCGGGGGTGCCCTGGATCGCCGCGGTGACGGTCTCGACCTGCACCTTGTTGACGTAGTCGAGGATTGCGGTGTCCTTCCAGCACGACTCCGCGGCCGACAGCTCCTCGGTCGACGTGGCGACGGGCTTGTTGACGTAGGCGACCACGGCGTCGTGCTGCGCCTTGATCAGGGCGACCATCGCCGGGTCATCCTCGACGGTGTTCGTGTTCAGGTTGGTCGCCTTCCGCGAGACCACCTGCCACTGGCCCTTCACCTGCTGCAGCTCCAGGTCGAACACGCTCAGCCGCTGGCCCCAGCACATCGGCTCGCTGAGCACGACCTGCCTGCCGTCCGGTCCGGTCACGAACCGCTGCGGGATGTCCTTGTGCGCGTGCCCGAACAGGATCGCGTCGATCCCCGGCACCTGCGCGGCCAGGAGGGCGGCGGCGTTCTCGTTGGGCAGGGCGTCCCCGTACGACGAGGTGCCGCTGTCACCGGAGTGCACGCTGACGACGACGACGTCCACGCCCTGAGCGCGGATGATCGGAACCCAGCGGGCCGCGGTCGCCACGATGTCGAGCACCTCGACCTTGCCGCTGACGTTCGCCTTGTCCCAGATCACGATGCCGGGATTGGTGAGCCCGAGCACGCCGACGCGCACGGGCTTCGCGCCCTTCGGGTGCAGAGTCTTGATCGTATACGGCGTGAAGGCGGGGATGTTCGTGCCGGCGCGCACCGCGTTGGCGCCGAGCACAGGGGCGTCCATCTGCTTGATCCACGTGTCCAGGAACTCCAGACCGTAGTTGAACTCGTGGTTGCCGAGGGCGACGGCGTCGTAGCCGAGCGCGTTCATCTGCGCTGCCATCGGATGCACGGCACCGGTCTTGGTGATGGGCTCGACCGTCGCATAGTAGAAACCCAGCGGGGTGCCCTGGATGGTGTCGCCGGCGTCGAACAGCAGCGTGCGGTCGCTGCCGCGGTCGGCGCGGATCTGCTTCACCACGCTCGAGACACGGGCGAGTCCGACCGTGTTCCCCTTGCTGTCCGCGTACGCGGCGTCCTTGTAGTAGTCCCAGTTGACCGCGTGCGAGTGGATGTCGGAGGTGCCCATGATCGTGATCGTGAGGGACTTGCCGACACCGCCCTGCGCCGCGGATGCCTGTTCCGGACTGGCCACCCATCCGGCCGCCGCGAGCGCACTGGCCGCGGTGACGCCGGTGAGGAATCCACGACGGCTCAGCCCGGAGCGGCGCTGCTCCTCGACGTCCGAGGGGACGGCGCAGGAGCACCAGCGGGGTTCGGGGGAGCCGGAGTGGGGGTGGCGATGCATTTCATCTGTCATGAACCTCGATGCAACCACCGCCGGGGGTCGAGGACAAGAGACTTCTGGTGAACGAACGCAGACGAATTGCCTTAGTATCTGCGTATGAGTGCAGATAAGCGGAAATGCGGATACACGCCGGACAGCTCCTTCGTCGAGCTCGCCGTCGAGGTGTTCGGGATGCTGGCCGACGCCACGCGCGTGCGGATCATCCTCGCCCTGCAGGATGCCGAGGAGCTCTCCGTCAATCACCTCGCCGACATCGTCGACAAGTCGCCGGCGGCCGTGTCGCAGCACCTCGCCAAGCTGCGCCTGGCGCGCATCGTCGCCACACGGCAGGACGGGCAGCGGGTGTTCTACCGGCTCGAGAACGAGCACGCGTCCGAGCTCGTGGCATCCGCGATCTTCCAGGCCGAGCACACGCTCGGCGGCACCCCGCGTCACCACCATCAGGATCGAGCGGGCGAATGACCGCGCAGCACGTGCACGACGAGCACGACCACGCCCACGAATCTCACGGTCACGATCACGATCACGATCACGCCCACGGTCATGCGCACGGCGACCAACACCACGAGCATCCGACCGGCTTCAAGGGCTTCCTCTACGGCCTGTTCGTGCCGCACACCCACGACGCGGCCGACTCGATCGACGATGCCATGGAGGCGAACGCCGCGGGCATCCGCGCGCTGAAGGTCAGCCTGATCCTGCTGCTGATCACCACGGCGCTGCAGGGCGCCGTCGTCGTGTTCAGCGGCTCGGTCGCGCTGCTCGCCGACACGATCCACAACTTCTCCGATGCGCTCACGGCGGTGCCGCTCTGGATCGCCTTCGTGCTGGGTCGTCGCGCGGCGTCCCGCCGGTACACCTTCGGGTTCGGTCGTGCCGAGGACCTCGCCGGCCTGTTCATCGTGTTCGTGGTGGCGCTGTCTGCGATCGTCGCGGCCTGGCAGTCGATCGAGCGCATCATCCACCCGCAGCCGCTGACGAACCTGGGCTGGGTGATCGCGGCCGGGGTCATCGGATTCCTCGGCAACGAAACCGTCGCGATCTACCGCATCCGCGTCGGCCGTCGCATCGGATCGGCGGCGCTCGTCGCCGACGGCGTGCACGCCCGCACCGACGGCTTCACCTCGCTGGCCGTCGTGATCGGCGGGATCGGCGTGCTGCTCGGCTTTCCCCTGGCCGACCCGATCATCGGCCTGATCATCTCGGCGGCGATCTTCGTGCTGTTGATCGGCACCGTCCGCAGTGTCGGCCGACGCCTGCTGGACGGCGTCGAGCCGGAGCTCGTCGACCGGGCAGAGCACGCTCTGGAGCATGTCGACGGCCTGGTCGAGATCGAGCGCCTCCGTCTGCGCTGGGTCGGCCACCGACTGCAGGGCGACGCCGTGGTGCGGGTCGAGTCCGGGCGTCCGGATGCCGCGGATGCTGCGGAGCGCAGCGTGCGCGAGCACCTGCCCAACGTCGACGACTTCCTGGTGCGCGTGCGCGTCGCATCCTGACCGTTGCCGCGGCCCTACGCTGATCCCATGAGTGAAGCAGTCGAATACCTCATCACCGCGCTGGACGGCACCGACGCAGCCGCTCCCGAGCGTCGTCTCGCCGTGCGTGACGAGCACCTCGCCGGGGCGCAGAAACTCGCCGAGCGCGGTGAGCTGCTCAGCGGCGGCGCCATCCTCGACGACGACGGCAGGATGATCGGCTCGTCCATGCACGTGGCCTTCGCCGACGAGGCCGCATTCCGCGCCTGGTACGACGCCGAGCCGTACATCCTCGGCGGGGTGTGGCAGGACATCAGCATCCGGCCGATGAAGATCTTCCGTCCGGTGCTCTGAGCGGAACGCTCAGGTCTGGGAGGGCGCGCTCATGCCCAGGAGCAGCTCGGGCAGCGTGTGCTTGATGTACGACGACTCCGCGAACGACTGCTCGTTGCGGCCCGACATGATCCATGACTCGAACGAGCGCTCATAGGTGAGGATCACGACGCGCACGCCGAGCGCCGGTGACCACGTGAACCGGTGGTGGATGCGCGAGAGCAGCAGCTCGAACGCCTCGAGCATGGTCGGGAGGAACGCGCGCTCCGATGCGAGCACCTCCTCGCTGTGCGCGCCGGTCGATGCGGCGAGCAGCCGCACCCGCAGCCGGATGTTCAGCGAGCTCCAGTCCAGCGGCCGGGCGTCGGCGAGTGCCACCGAGAGGGCGAGCGGCAGCTCCTTCTCCGTGTACCGGGCGGGATCGAAGCTCTCCGCCGCAGTGCGCACCCGCTGCGCGATCTCCTCGAGCAGCTCGTCGTCCACGGCCCGCAGCAGGTCGCGGTCGGTGGGGAACAGCGTGCGGAACGCGCCTTCGCTGAGACCGGCGTCCTCGCGCAGCTCGGCGGTGAGTGCAGAGAGGGCTCCGTTCCACGTCGGCAGCTTGATGCGGGCGAGCGTGATCACGCGCGCGCGGCCTGCCCGTCGGGTCGCCTCGACTCGGGGGCTGACTTCCGCGGTCATCCTGGCATCCGTTCTACGCGCTCGGTATCGGCATCCGCTCGGGGGAGCCGCGGTGCAGGCGCACGGCGGCGACTGTCAGCGTACCGCCGCGCTGCGACCCCTGGATGCCGCGCGCCTCTCCGGCTAGGGTCGGCGTCATGACGGAGAAGCAGAACCTGCAGGGCCGCCGGTGGCTGCTCGGCATCACGCTGATGGCCGCCGAGCAGGCGTCCAGGGTCCTCGAGGTGTGCGCGTCGGTCGAGGGCGATGACGCCGCGCTCAACCGTGCGCTGTGCGAGGAATTCGACATCAACCCGATCGACG